>Ga0335079_10000594_pt1 | contig 41774 bp, 38 predicted proteins | sample Lox_Sample_33_FD_206719 | JGI IMG/M metagenome (GOLD analysis project Ga0335079, IMG submission 206719) | Soil microbial communities from Loxahatchee National Wildlife Refuge, Florida, United States - Lox_Sample_3.3 | ecosystem: Environmental > Terrestrial > Soil > Wetlands | place: USA...
ACATTCTTGGCAACGGCCGAGGCTGCCACGACTCCGGTGCCAAGCTGGATGAATGTACGACGAGAGAGGGGATTGTTGGCCATCGAGTGTTCGCCCTTCCGGCGTCGAGGTTGAATCGACGACGCGCGTGAAAAATAATACGGCGGGAATTATCCCACAAATCCAGATCGGAAGCTAAATCGTTATTCTTCGGTATTGAAACGATTCTGTCCGGAAGCAGATTCCTCCTCGGCGCTTCGCGCTTCGTCGGAATGACAACGGTGGAGTGGCTGGCGCTGTGGGAATTGCATCCCGTTGGTGTACTTACCGAGAGAAGACGGCGCCATGCGGCAGCGCGGAGCCCTTCCATCCGTGAGGCCATTCGCGGTTGGCGAAGTTGAAGCCGGGCTTTCCGTCTGTGTCGTGGAAGGAATCGTCCATCGAGATTGCGCCGGTGCTGGGATTGAACTTCAGCAGATATAGGCGCGGCACGGAACCCGTGACTACCACCCGCTGCGTTTTCGGATCCCAGCCTGTCCAGTGTGGAGTGAATGCGCCGTCGAACTTCAGCCTGGAGACGAGGACCGGTTTCGCCGCCTTTGAAAGATCGATCACCATGACACTTTGATTCACTTTGACGGACTGGATCAAATAATGGCTGACGATTGTCGGCACGCCGCAAAACGATCCGGGGAACGTGTAGACCAACTCAGCTTTGGGATCGGGAGAATCGATGGCGGTGATGCGCTCGATTCCGCAGCCAAGCGTCTGAACATAGACGGAACCGTCAGGCCCGAGCCTCGGTTCTTCGGGGCTCACGTGAGCGTAGCGATCCTGGCCTGGATCGAGATACGACGTTTTGAGTAATTTGAGATCCGAGAGACGCCAGACCTGATAAGTCACTCCATGAAAGATTTCCTCGAAGTGCATCGAGGAGTTCGTCGAGACAATGCGGTCCTTGTCGGGAAGGACGACAAGGCTGTAAGGAGTGAGGAGCGCGTTGGGGAATGCGGGATCGGCGTTGCTGGAGGAACGGATCACCTTGCCGGAATCGTCGAGCTCCACTAGGCCGCCGCTCTTCCCCAGCGCGTCGTCGTCCATCGAGTGATGCGAATGCTGGAACGCTGCGAGGACGTGTCCGTTGGGCAGTCGAAGGTAGGAGTGCGGATGCATGTATCCGTCGCGGTCCGTGAACGAATTGACGGTCTTGGGATGGAGCGGATCGCGAAGGTCGAAGATGAAAGTTCGCCCGGCATAGTGATCGTTGGCAAACAGCATGCCGCTGGCAGGCATGGTGTATTCGGTGTGATGAACGAGTTCCGTCTTCTGATCCGTCGCGAGCGTGGTGAGCAGGTGTCCGTAAGACGGGGATGCGGGGTCGGCGTCGATCACGGCGAGGAAATCGTTGCCAACATTTGCAGCGTCACCAGCCCAGGCGAAAAGATAGTGTCCTTGAGGCTTGGAATCCTGAGGGTAGACGAATCCAGCAAAACAGACGACTGCGATTGCGGCGATGAGAAGTTTGCGCATGAACGTAGACCCCTGGGACATCCCTGAAGACGAGGCAGCAGAATATCAGCTTTCTGATTGCCGCTGGGAAACGCGTTCGTTTTCCTGCTTGGGCTTGGCCACAAAGACGTGGTAGGTAACGGCGTCCCAGGCATTGTGTATCCCTACGAACAGCAGCACGAGCACCGATGTTGCAACGCCGAAGATTGCTTCATGAGGACGGGTGCGCGCCATGTAAGAGGCAGCCGTGATGATCGCATAGGCTGTCACCGGAAGGAGGGAATGGAATACCCAATCCTCGAACACAGGAGCGTAGGCGGACTGATTTCTCATGCGGCGCGTTACGTTCAGGGCATAGAGAAGCCCGCAAACGCCCACCACGCCACAGGTAATCGACGGGCCATTGATTCCGCGCCAAGGCGCGCTCAGAGCAGCCGAGAGCAGCAGCACGGTGGCGAAATGAACGATTGTGGGAGTCGCGTAGGTGCCTCCAGCCTGTTGGCTGGGTGTGCGAGGCAGAGTTGTCACAAGCGTGATCACCACGAACTGGAGCCCGATCAAGGCTCCGGCCGAGGATCCAACGATAACGAAGAAGTTTTGCCAGCGGGCGAGTTCGGTCATGTCGACGTCAAGGATTCCGGCTGAGTGTTGGAAGTAAAGATACCGCAGCATGCCACCCGGATCACGGCTCAACCGGAACTCACGGCAGCGGCGCGGTCACGGCGACATCGAATTTTGAATAGTACTTCTTTACGTCGCCTGGTCCGTACTTGGCGCGGAATTTCTCGACGACTGAAGAGACCTGTTTGGTATCTGTCACGAGAGTGACTTTGAGTTCTGAATCCGCACCTTTCGCCTGGATTCGAATGGATGGGTTCTTGAGCACATTCTTGTACCACTGCGTGTCGGAGCCCTTAACCGGCAAGAGGTAGAGGGTGTTGCCGTCCACCGCAAACCAGACAGGGTTGGAGATAGTGCGGCCAGACTTTCGTCCGGTGACGCTGATCGTGATTTCGTTGGATCGGGAAAGACTGTCTTTCAGATTCGTAAGTTTTGTGGGCATGGATACCTCCTGTACGGTCAGGCCTTCGATAAGATTTCTTTTGCGACCATGATGGCGCTCATTGCACTGGGCCAGCCTGCATAGAAAGCTAGATGAGTGATGACTTCGATCAGCTCTTCTTTCTGGACTCCGTTCTGTATGGCGAAGGTGAGATGGAAACGGAGTTGATCGGGACGATTCATCGCAACCAGGGCCGCCACCGTGGCGAGGCTCCGGTCGCGCTTCGAAAGTTCCGGACGCTCCCAGACGTCATCGAAGAGGACTTGGTCAGTGAGTTGGACCAGTTTGGGTGCAAAGCCTCCGATTAATTTTTGGGCTGCCGAGGGTTCTTTGCTCATATCAGTACTCCTGTTAGGGCTTCTGGCCACGGTTCAAGCGTTCGCTAGTAACGCTCCCACGCTACTCTCCAGTGCTCTTTCGGGTCAGTCGATTTCACAATGAGTTGGTTGCCGGAGAACTCGTAGGCGCGTACTAGATCTTTGCCGACCAGGGTGCGCACCATGGCTCCGTCTACGTGAAAGGTGAAGGTGTGGATGTCATTAATTTCATACCGACCAAAGGAGGCTTCGTATCCACCCTGTGCATATTGGACCGGGCCGCCCTGGCCTCCATGCTGCGCATTTCGATACATCACTTGAACGGACATGTGGCCGTCTTGAGTGTAGACGAGGAGCCCGGTGCAATCGGCCTTCTGAACTTTGCCGTTTGCGTCGGGCTCATCGAGTTCGGCAAGCTTCCAAGCTCCGACAAAGTGGTCCTGCGGATCGGCCGGGTGATCCTGAGCAGGGAGAATCGTCGCTACGTCCAGCAGAAGGGCCCAGACAGCAATCGTCAGCAGCATTTTCATAGCATGCCTTTGTCGCACTGACGCCAATGCCATCAGCGGTTGATGAGGCGTTGCGCAGCTTCGGGATAACGTTCGCCGACGAGCGCGATCTGCGAAGAAGTTTCTTCCAGTTGGTGGATATCGTCCGGCGTGAGCGTGACGTTTGCAGCGCCCAGGTTCTCCTCAAGCCGATGCAGTTTCGTGGTGCCGGGTATGGGAACGATCCAGGGTTTCTGCGCGAGAATCCATGCGATCGCGATCTGGGCGGGAGTAGATTGCTTCTTTTGCGCGAACCTGGCGAGCACGTCAACCAAGGCTTGATTCGCCTTGCGATTTTCTGGAGTGAAGCGGGGGACGATGTTGCGGAAATCGCCCTGCGCGAACTGCGTGTCTTCCTTGATGGCGCCCGTGAGGAATCCTTTGCCAAGAGGACTGAAGGGAACAAATCCGATGCCGAGCTCTTCGAGCGTCGGCAGGATCTGCTCTTCCGGTTCTCTCCAGAAGAGCGAGTACTCGCTTTGCAGCGCCGTGACGGGTTGAACGGCATGCGATCGGCGGAGGACTTGTACGCCTGCCTCGGACAGGCCGAAGTGTTTCACCTTTCCCGCTTTGATCAGGTCTTTTACCGCGCCAGCAACATCTTCGACCGGAACGTTGGGATCGACGCGGTGCTGATAGAAGAGATCGATGACGTCGGTCTTAAGGCGCTTCAGCGAAGCGTCAGCGACTTCCTTGATATGTTCGGGACGGCTGTCGAGCCCGGCTTGTTTGCCGGCGGCGTCGATTTTGAATCCGAACTTGGTGGCGATGACTACGTTCTTTCGAAAAGGGGCGACAGCCTCTCCGACGAGTTCTTCATTGGTGTAGGCGCCATAGACCTCAGCTGTATCAAAGAACGTGACGCCGCGCTCATAAGCCGCGCGGATGATGGCGATGCCATGCTGCTTTTCGACCGCGGGACCGTAGCCAAAGCTCAGTCCCATGCAGCCAAAGCCGATAGCGGATACTTCCAGATTGCTCTTTCCAAGTTTGCGTTTCTGCATTGGTGCTCCTATGAAATGACAACGTCAGAATAGACCTTGGTGGTCTGGTCCTGTCGCCCGTTCCGATGAAGTTCTTGCCTGATCCTCCAGGGTTAGCCGGATCGAGACCGCTAGACGTAGTCGAACAGTGTCATGAAGCCGAAATCCATATGAAGTTGCTGGTGGCAGTGAAACAGGGTCATGCCGGGATTGTTGGCGACGAAATCGAAGGCGACTTCCTGATATCCGCCGAGCATCACAACATCTTTCATGACACCGGCGGTCGCTTTGCCCATGATGTTTGCAAGTTCGAAGGTGTGCCGGTGCAGATGGATCGGATGCAGGTCGTCGCTTTCGTTGCGCATATGTATGCGGTAGCGCCGGCCTTCGTGCAAATGGAATGACGCCGGGACCATCGCTCCCGTCATCGGATAGGCCTGACCGTTGATGGTCCAACGATTGAATCCGTCGATGGCAGCGTTATCTTTCGCAAAAGTCATCTCGAAGGTCTGGTCGGGAGCGGGAGCGCTGGCGCCTGGTTTCGCAAACTTCGTGTAGTCCCAGCGAAATTTTGGCGGCGCGGTCCATTGCGCCTTGCCTGTCTGATGAGCGTACTCGACGACGACGCCCATGCCCTGATGGCGATCATCATCGGCGGTGTCGCCCATGATCCAGACTCCCGGATGATTCATTTCCACGATTGCCGAGACGCGCTCCGCGGTCCCCAGCCAAAGAAATGGGACCGTTGCCGGATTCGGTACGGGATTTCCATCGAGGGCTACGACGTGGAATGAATGGCCGGGCAAAGCGAGGCTGCGAATCTCGGTGGCGCTGCCATTGAGCACATGGAAAAGCACGCGCTCGCCTTGCTTCACGCGAATTGGTTCTCCGTGGCCGAGCATGTGACCGTTGATGGTGAACAGGTCATATCCAACTTCGAATCCGTGCGGCATCTTTTTGGCCAGAGATGCCTTCATGGCGGACTCGCCTTTCTCCTCGAGTTCTTCCACCTTTGTAGCTGGAGTCAGTACGTCCTGCGGCATGTCGCCGCCACGGCTGAAGGTGGGCGCGAATTCCTTCATGACGAGGAAGACTTCTCGGTCGTAGCGTCCGGGATTTTCTTTTGGCTCGATATAGACGTGCCCGACCTGGCCGCTGTATTGACCGGCGGACAGATCGGCACCCGCGCGGTTATGCGTGTGGTAGAAACGGTATCCCGAGGGCTGCGGTATCAACGAAATGCGGCGCTTGCCGCGCGCTGGAATGTAAGGCGTGCCCTCTTCGGCGGCTCCGTCGATATCGACGGGAACGAGCTGGCCATGCCAGTGCAACTGCTCGGGCGTGTCGGTGTCGTTGATGAGATCGATGGTGACTGGCTGACGTTCTTTCACACGAAGAAGTGGACCGGGGAACTGGCCGTTGTAGGTCGTCAGGGAAATGATTTTCTTCGGCGCGATCTCGATGGGAGTCGAAGCGATTTTGATGGTGTAATCAGCTTTTGCGTCAGGCAAGCCCGAAGTGTTGGATTGAGTTGCGGCAGCAACAGATCTTAGAAACGGAGATGAAACCACAGCGCTACCAGCTACTGTCGCGGCTGTCTTGAAGAAGGTACGCCGGGAAAAAGTCATCGTCGTTCCTGATTCGTGCGCATTCTAGGAATCGGATGCTAACTTGGCGCAGAGCAACATGGTGCAATGTTCCGCTAGATGTCGTGCGGCGAAGAGTTGGATGCGGTAAGCAAGAGAAAAAGGCGGGAAAAAATTGAAAGGGCCGTGACATTGGTTATGCCCTAGCCGCTAGCTCCTGCGAGGGAGCCCACAGCGTGGTGGCATGTACCGTCACAGCCCCTTGATGCGATCACTGCTTTCGCAGTTCCGAACCCCAACTGACCCTCGCAGGTCCGTCGGTTTTTTCAGGTCCGGTCACCCTGCGGGTCGCCCCGCCTGGCTGATCACCCAGTCTATTCGGATCGGCTCGTTTTATTGTGCCAACCCTTTCGACCGTCGACGCAAACCACCTTAACAGAGAATTCAAAATCGTCAACGCAAACTATTGGTGCACTCGCGATGCTTTTCGTTGTGCAAAAGTGGAAATGCAAATGGTTGTGCTGTGGAAACTTACTCATTCGTGGATTTATTTGGGGGCGGTTTTTCACAGAAAGATTCACAGCCGGGAAAGCAACTGCAAGACACTGAAAGGGAACCAAATAATCGTCTTGACGATGAGAATCGTTAAAGGCACAGTGCAGAGTGCAGCGAGAACACTCGAAGTGACGTCAGAACTGGTCGCTTACGTGGACGGCGGCTGCCTGGGAAATCCAGGCCCGTCTGGCATTGGGGTTGTGATTAGTGGGGTTGCGGACGGCCCCGTTCGCATCGCGAAGTGGATTGGCCACCAGGACAATAACGTTGCCGAATATGCGGCCCTGATGGAAGCACTGCAGTTCGCAGTTGCCCTCAAGGCACGCAAGCTTCACGTTTACTCGGATTCCCAAGTTGTCGTGCGACAAATGACCGGCGAATATGTCTGCCGCAGTCCCCGCTTGTATTCCCTCCACTGGACCTGCCGGAAATTGGCCCGTTCTCTAAAGTTTTCCATCTCACACGTGAAGCGGGAGTTCAACGTGGAAGCCAACCGTTTGGCGCAGGCGGCGTTGCGGAAGAGAAAGTAGCCCTCGTTCCCACCAGTTCGCCTCATTCATCAGGATCGTTGTCCCCGGCTGCCTGCCGTTTTTACTTTGGGCTTAATACCTCTGCGCAGCTATGTTGTTGACAGGCCGGATACTTCCAGTACTCCTTCGTCCCAGCAACCCTTACAATTGGATAAGAAGATTTCCGAACCCGGCAGGAGAGTCTTGCAGCAGAATTATCCATCCCAAGATCTGAGCCATGCGGCCACGCTCAGTACCAGTGTGCGCTTTCCCGGTGAAGACAACGGACAATCCCTGGCTGAAATGGCCCGACGGGACCTGGATGCCGCGCTGCAATTATTGGCGGATCGGGCGCAGTTCATCACCGGGGCGAGTGGGGCGGCGATTGCATTGCGGCGCGATGGAATGAACGACATGCAGTGTCGAGCCAGCGCGGGATCGAATGCCCCTGGGTTGGGAGCTTTGCTATCAACGGAATTCGGACTCTCCGGGGAAAGCGTACGGACGAAGCGTGCTTTGCGCTGCGACGATGCGGAGCGCGACGCGCGGGTGAACCGCGAGGTATGCCGACAACTGGGGATTGCTTCCGTCGTCGTAATGCCGGTTGTGCATGACGATGACGTGATGGGCGTCTTTGAGCTTTTTTCGGGTCAGGCGAACGCTTTTGGTGAGCGCGACCTATCCGCTGTGAAACGGCTCAGCGAGATGGTTGAGACAGCAGTACGGATGGCCCAGGCGACCGCCAGTCTGCCTGAGCGGCTCGGTTCCGAACCGGCCCCCAGGGCGGAAGCACCATCCGTCGAGGAGACCATTCTTGACGACGAGATTTTTGGGGTTGGGTCCGAAACAGTAGAAGCTTCGGTTCCAGCCGAGACCACTGTGGCGCCGGTCCAGCCACCTGCGGCGGCGGCTCCAAGTCTGTCTATCGAGGCTCAGGCTCAGAGGGCACCCGAAGTGCCAGTGGAGAATCCAGCCCCCAAGAAGCCGCTTTTCTGGTCAGCCGCGGCGGCCGGGTCTGCATCTGAAACCCCGGCGATGACGCCGGAGGATCAAAGCCAGGTGCCGCCGGTTATGCGCTCCCTACGCAAATGCGAGGCTTGTGGCTTTCCGGTTTCAGCCGGGCGCGCTCTTTGCGTAGAATGCGAAGAGAAGAAGTGGCGCGGACAGCTCAAACGCCCGTAGTCATCTGAGGTCGCCTCGCGGCGATCATCTACATAAGTCCAGACTTACATTGCAGGAGGTAGCTGTTCCGTGGAAACCCTTGACAACACAGGCAACTCTGCTAAAGTGCCATTGAAGGTTGACCAACAACCTGATTCGCAGGTGCCCTCAATGAAAAATGTCTACGAAGTCTTGCGGCAGAAAGAGATGGAGTTGACTCGGCTCGAAAAAGAAGTGGAGGCGTTGCGGCTGGTAGCACCGCTGCTTTCCGAGGAACTTAAGGAGAGTGCTTCTGAAATCGCGAAACCCGCCCTTGCGGCAGCAGTGAACGGTCCGCAACCCGCGGCGCGGATGACAGTTCCGGCCTCGCCGTCAATTCCAGCGCCGCAACCCGTGCGCGCTGCCGGATGGGAAGATACGGCAAAGCGCTGGCCGTAACCCCCTGAAAGAATTTGCAACGTGCACATCAGCCCGGGATGCTCCCGGGCTGACGTGTTTTTGGCCTCCTTCGGCCTGTCCAAATCGGGGTAGAATGATGCCGCTTTCTGGGGCGAGGGCGGCTCGAGAGTCCAGTCAGGGAACGAGCCTGCTTCGATCGGAGGAGGTTCCAATGGCTGGGTTCTGCGGCAGCTGTGGTGCGCCGGTTCTAGGCTCATTCTGCAATCAATGCGGGGCGAAAACGACAGTACAAGGCGCGACGGTCCAGCCTGCGGCGATGCCCGCACAGTCCGCGCCCATACAACCAGTGCAGGCTCCGGTTTCGCCGCAACCGATGCCGGTTGTGCAGCAGCCGATGCAGGCCATGCCACAGATGGCGGCTCCCATCACACCGCAGCCGGCGACGAGTTCGGGCTGGGGCAAGATCCTGTTAGCGGTTTTCGTGATTTTTCTCGTGGTGGCGATGGGGGCGATTGGTGTCACGGTGTATGGCTATTACTGGGCAAAACACAAGATCACGAGCTTCGCTTCGGCAGTGACGAATGGGACCAGTTCCGAAATGAAAGTCGTTTCGAGCGGCGACAGCTGCAAACTCCTCTCAACGGCGGATGTGCAGCAAGCGCTCGGAGTGCCGATTCAGAAGAGCGCGGAGATTGAAGAAGGCTCTGACCCCGGTTGTGCGTACTTTACGGATCCGGCGTCCCTCGCGAAATTACAGAAGGTGGCCACAGAACAGGCGCGGAAACAAGCAGCCGAAGCGAGCAAACGCGGAGGGCCCCAGGACAATCCGTTGGCCATGCTCAAAGAGACGGACCAGATTCAAGGGCTGGTCAAGAACTTCGGTTTATCAAATCCCGATGAGAACGGGAAAGTGTTTTCGTTCACGATTCAGAGAAATTTTGGAAGCGACAGCTGGTCGGGCATGCGCCTGGTGGAGTCCGCTGTTCCCGGCTTCCACGAGGTGACGGGAATCGGGGACCACGCCATGATCGGATCGTTCGGGCATGCGTTCTACTTTGTGAAGGACGAGACGATGGTTCACATGGATACGTCGCTTGTGCCGGACGCGCGCACCAAGGGTTCTGCGATCGCGAAGAAGATTCTGGGGAAGTTGTAGAGGTGGCAGCGTGGAGAAAGCAGATTCCTCGACGGGCTATCGCCCGCCTCGGAATGACAAAGGTAGGTGTGTTTTAGGGGGTCAGAAAGCAAAGCAGAGTTGTTGAGCTTTGACTTCGATCCGGGCGATCCCTAAGATTGTGATCCCCTTTCGTATCCCAAGCGCATGATCGGTCAGACCATTTCTCACTACCGCATCCTGGAAAAACTCGGGGGCGGCGGCATGGGAGTGGTGTACAAGGCTGAGGATTCGGAACTCGGCCGGTTTGTCGCCCTGAAATTCCTGCCAGATGATGTAGCGAGCGACCCGCAAGCTCTAGAGAGATTTCGGCGCGAGGCGCGGGCGGCCTCCGCGCTCAATCACCCCAACATCTGCACGATTTACGAGATCGGGAAGCACGGGACGCACTCCTTCATTGCCATGGAGTATCTCGAAGGGATGACTCTGCGCAACCGGATCGGCGGACGCCCGCTTGATCTTGAAACGACCCTGTCGCTTGCGATCGAGATTGCCGACGCACTGGACGCGGCACACGCGAAGGGAATCGTTCATCGCGATATCAAGCCGGCAAACATCTTTGTGACCGATCGCGGACATGCCAAGGTTCTGGATTTCGGGCTGGCGAAAGTGGCGGGAGGAAGTTCCTCAGGCGCCAGCGAAGAGGCGCAAACGCAAACGTTGGATGAGGCGCACCTCACCAGTCCGGGTACCGCGGTCGGAACCGTGGCCTATATGTCTCCGGAGCAGATTCGGACGAAGCCGCTCGATCCGCGCACGGATCTGTTTTCTTTCGGAGCCGTGCTCTACGAAATGGCCACCGCAACGCTCCCATTCCGAGGAGAGAGTTCGGGAGTGATTGTGAACTCTATCCTCGAGCGAGACCCGGTGCCTGTGGTGCGCTTGAATCCTGATCTGCCGCAGGAGTTGGAGCGCATCATTCAGAAAGCGCTCGAGAAAGATCGTGACCTGCGATATCAGAGTGCCGCGGAATTGCGAGCGGATCTGAAACGGCTGAATCGCGATACCAGTTCGGGCCGGGTGCGAAGTATAACTGCGTCGGGAGATATGCTCAGTTCGGCCGCTATCGCAAACGCGCCAGCGTCATCGGCTTCGCAGGTTCTGGTTCCGATGCGGTCACGAAAGACGCTTTGGGTTGGGCTGGCGGTGCTGTTCGTTGTCGCTGCAGCAGTGGGTGCCTACTTCATCTTCCGTCCAAAAAAGTTGAGCTGGCAATCCGTCGAAATGGAGCAGCTGAGTTCCAGCGGGGACAGTCTCGGCACGGCCATCTCTCCTGACGGGAAGTACGTAGCCATCCTGCATCGGGAAACCGACGGGCAATCCAGCGTGTGGATGAGGCACCTTCCGACGAACAGCATGAGCCAGATTGTTCCGCCGAGCGATACGCGATACGACGAAGTGACCTTCGGATCAGATGGGAATTACCTGTACCTCAGAACCTTTGAGAAACAGACGGCAGGAATGCATGACCTGAGCCGCGTGCCGGTGTTGGGAGGCTCCGTGACGAGGATCTCCCACAACGTGGATTCTGCTCCCTCGTTTTTTGGAGACCGCTTCTGTTTTATCCGAGACAACTATCCGAAACCCAAGCTGGAGCAAATCACTTCCGCGAGGCTGGACGGAAGCGACGAGAAAGTGATCGCCAATGTCGACGATGGATTTCGCTATGGTGCGGCGTGGTCCCCAGACGGAAAACAGATTGTGACATTTCGCAATCCTGGTGCTGCCGGCGAACTCAGTGTTCTGAATCTCGCTAGCGGCACGCACAGGCGTTTCTTCCAGGCCCCCAAGGACACGGTGGTGAGCTCCGTTGCATGGACGCAAAGTGGCGACGGAGTGATCGCGGCGGTGCGAAACCTGGAGACAGGAAGCGTGCAACTGGCGCACGTATCATACCCGGGAGGCGTCCTTCATCGGATCACCAATGACCTGAACTCATACAGTCGCATTTCCCTGTCGGGTGACGGAAGACAGATGGCGACATTGATGTTGCGCTCCGAATTGCAGGATGAGGTGTACCGCGCCGATTCTGCGCCGACTTCGGCGGAAGCGAAAAATCTGGGCAACGCCGGCTGGGTCGACTGGATCGACAATAACACTCTGCTGCTGGCGGACGTGGAGGGGTATTCGCTGGATTCTGTAAGTCTCGATGGAAAGAAGACATCGATCCTGCATTCATCGGAGGTGCGAGCCTACGATGCGAATGTGTGTGCCGGAACGTCGATTGCCTTCGCGGGACAGCGAAAGGACGATAAGGCGGTGCAGATCTGGTCAATCGACCTGGAGGGAAGCGGCGCCAAGGCGCTTACTCCGGGTCCGTCCGATCAGTTTGCGACTTGTAGCGCGGATGGAAAGTACATTGCCTACAATGACTTCAACAGCAGGAGTGTGAAGCGGCTGAAGCGCAGCGACGGAAGCGTGGATGAGATCGTTCCGGCTGATCAGAATCCTGCTCCGTCAATCGCGTTGTCGCCCGACGGAAAGCAGTTGCTGGTGACTGTGCGGTCGTTTGGAGAAGCCAACAGCAAGTCGACGTTGAAATTCATCTCCTTCGATACGAAACAGGTGACAAGAGAAATTCAATTGCCCGGACCGGTCAACGTGGTTGTGGGTGTGCCCGGGAATAAACAGGTTGCATTCTTGCAGTTTGACAAGGGTGCGGACAACATTTGGCTGCAGTCTCTGGACGGCAGTGCGCAGAAGCAGTGGACGCAATTCAATTTGAACCACGCGACCTCAAGCATCATTCGCAATTTTGCCTGGTCGCCCGATGGAAAGCATGTTGCTCTTTCGCATACGGTGGTGCGGGGAGATGTTGTTCTGCTGAAAGATCAGTCGCAATAGCTCAGTTGATCAGCGTTTCCTGGTCCGCCGCGCACTTCCACTGCCCATCCCTTTTGATCCAGGTATCCGTGAAGCGACCGTGATGGGTGAAAGGCTTGCCATCGATCGTACCTTTGGTCCGGTATGCACTGGTTACGACAGCGACGTCGCCGTAGATGTAAATCGAAGTATCGGTGTTGGAGATCTCTTCAGGGTTGAAGGAAAGATCCTTCATGTCGGTCAGATATTGGGACCGATTGAGGAGCTTTCCATGGTGATCGACACTGAAGAAGTTGTCCGCCAGGACCTTCGCAACTGCGTTGGCATCGTGATGAAGTTCGGCTTGGTTCCACGCGCTTTCAAGAGCAAGAACCATGCTTTTGTCGGCAGAGCCTGAATCTTGAAGTTGCGTGCGGGTCACTAAAGGTAGAGCCGAGAGCAGGACGCAGAGTGCAACGACACGCGTCATAGGATTCTCCTCAATGATTCCGAGAGGGGCCGACAAGCCTATCCTCCTACAATTTCAGGCAGCGCTGCAAGCAACCGGTCAACCTCTTCCACGGTGTTGTAGTGCACAAGTCCGATGCGAAGGAACCCACCGGACTTCTCGACATCGAGATGTTCGGTCAAGTTCAGCGCGTAGTAATTGCCATCCCAGGTGAAGAAGCCACGATCGCCGAGCTTGGTTGATAGTTCGAGTGGGGTATGCCCATCAATTCTTACTGCCAGTGTTCCGCAGCGGTGATCGAAGCGAGACGGATCTGTGATGCCGTAGATCTTCGCGCCGTAAAAATTTTTCAGACCGGTAATCAGGCGTTCGGTGAGGCCGCGCTCGTGTTCGTGAATCGCGGCGAAGGCAGCTTCGATAGCGCCACGGCGGGACTTCACTTCTGGCCTGGCATGACGACCTAAGTCAGCGATGTACTCCACGCAGGCTCTTATTCCGGCAATGCATTCGTGATTGAGTGTGCCCCACTCCCAGCAGTTCGGAATAGCATTGGTGTTCGGCCGCACTTTGTAGGGGCGGATCTGCTTGAGATGTTCGCGCTTTCCGAAGAGCACACCCATGTGCGGCCCGAAAAATTTGTAGGTGGAGCAGGCGAGAAAGTCGCAGTCGAGATCGGCGACATCGATCAAGCCGTGCGGGCCGTAGTGAACGGCGTCAACATACACAAGGGCGCCCACTTTGTGCGCGAGTTGAACGATTTCCTTGACAGGGTTGATGGTGCCGACTGCGTTCGAGGCGTATCCGACCGCTACGAGTTTGGTGTTCTTGTTGATCTTGGACGCGAGATCAGTCATGTCCAGCGTGCAGTCGTCGTCGTGGATCTTGGCCCAGCGGACCGTGATGCCGCGGTCTTCGGCCATCAGCAGCCATGGCGACACATTCGCATCGTGGTCGAGTCGTGTGACGAGGATTTCGTCTCCGGGCTTGAGCTCGCGGCCGATGGCTCGCGACATGGCGAACGTCAGCGTCGTCATGTTGGGACCGAAGGCGACTTCGTCGGCTGCGCAGTGCAGGAAATCGGCCATCGCAGCGCGTGCTTCGGCGATCATGGCATCGGTATTACGGCTGGTTGCGTAGGCTCCGCCGGTGTTGGCGTTGTTACGGCGGAGATAATCGAAGATCGCATCGATGACGCGCTGCGGAACCTGGGTTCCCCCGGGGCCGTCGAGAAAGGCAGCGGGGTGGCCGTTCACAGTCTGTGTCAGGGACGGGAACTGAGAGCGCACGTAGTTCAGGTCAAGCCCTGCAGAAAGTGTGGATTCAGTGGTCGACATGGTTATTCATTTTTATCACGGGTCAGGGAACCGCTCGCTCTCGGATTACGTTCATGGCTCAGCACCGTCTGAAGGAGGGTGAGAATCGGGGATGCGAATCCATCGAACATGCAGGTGTGCGATCGTTGTGAGCTTTGTTTGTTTCCTCGGAGCGGTGGCGTTTGCCGAAACGACTCCAAAAGCTCCCGGGAAGCTTGTTGATCTAGGCGGACACAAGTTGCACTTGAATTGTGCCGGTAAGGGACACCCAACCGTCGTCGTTGAGACCGGACTAGGTGACTTTTCCTTCGACTGGGTCCTGGTGCAGGACAAGGTCGCCAGTTTTGCACGCGTGTGCACTTACGATCGCGCCGGATACGCGTGGAGCGATCCTGGTCCAAAGCCGAGGACGTTTGCGCAGATCAACCTCGAATTGCGTGACGCTCTGCTGAAGGCGGGAGAGAAAGCGCCGTTCGTCCTGCTCGGACATTCTTACGGAGGCCCAGTCGTGAGGAACTTTGCGGTGACGTATCCGTCGGACGTCGCAGGCGTGATTTTTGTCGATTCTGCCTTTGAAGGAATGCGTGTTGGGATCGGTGGCACGAAGACATTGAAGCTCGGAGAGGATGCGACAGGGAAGACAATTCCGGCGCCGCGCGAGAAGCTGAACGATTCTGACCGGCCAGTGATTCCCGCCGAGGCTGCCACGATGCCGAAGCAACCCCTCGACCCGATGTACAAGGTTCTTCCCGCGTCAACACAGGAGATGCAGCTTTGGGCTCAAAATCTGCCAACACTGGAAGACGCGGAAGCGAGTCAGCGAGAGTGGTCGTCCGAATATTTTGCAAAGTGGATGAAAACGCCGCAGGCCGGATCTCTGGGAAAGATTCCAGTGATCGTTCTTACGCGCGCGGAAGGTGGGTATCCTGATGGGCTCGATGTTCCGGCGGCTCAACTGGAGAAAGAACGAAAGGATGGGCAGGCGATGCTGGCGCGGCTCTCGAGCAACAGCAAAGAGATTGTGATCAACAGCGGCCACAACATGGAGGTCGAAGCACCGGACGAGGTGATCAAGGTCATCAAACAGATGATTGATGCGGTGCGGACAGGCCGAAGAGTCGACTGAGAGAGATGTTGGTTGCTCAGACTCTGGCGCGGGCGATTCGGATGAAGTCGGCTAAAAGCCCGTATGCTGTCGCATACAATCCTGGATTTTCTTCCGTGATTGCGAGCCCCGGGAAGATGTCTGTCTCAAAATAAATGTAAGAAGAAGTGCCGTTGATCTTCGCCATGGGCTGAGTGCTCAACACCTTTTCTGGCTTCACACTAGCCTCGACTCCAGATGCTGTTCGTTTGGCGCGGCAGACGAGTTTGAAAGGCCATCCATCGCGCTTCGCGTTTCGAAGTGCGCTCGGAGTCAGGTCCCGGATGCCTTCGCGCACGATTTGATCGAGGCGGATCGGGATGTCCATGAGGACAGTAATCAGCGCGGCAGTCTTCACTGCGGCGTCCCAGCCGTCAATATCGTGTGTGGCGTCGGTTTCGGCGACGCCGAGCTCCTGAGCTTTTTTCAGGGCTTCATCGAAGTTCAGTCCCTGCTCCATCTCGCCGAGAATCACATTAGTAGTCGAGTTCAGAATTCCGTAGAAGCCTTGCAGGTGAATTGCGGGGAGTTCGTCGAAGAAGGAGAAGATGGGCACGCCGTCCATTACTGTGGATTCGAATAGAAATCGCCTGCCTTGCTTCGTGGCTAAATCGCGGAGTTCGCGATAGGCGTAGACAATCGGGCCTTTATTGGCGGTGATGGCGTGTGCTCCGTGGTCGAGCGCTGCACGGATGTGAGCGACCGCAGGCTGGCCATCTTTTACGTTGAGGGAAGTGGCTTCGAATAAAACATCCGCCTTGGCCGTCGCGAGCCACGAGCGAACGTCAGTGGCTGAAGCCGAACTCCTAGCGCTCTTGTCGGCACGATTCCAGTCGTGCCCTTCCCGATTCGGATCCAGCGCTAATGCTTCTTTCGCATCGATTCCATTAGGATTGGCGAGCCAACCAAGTCGACGTGATGCGATGCCGGTGATTCGGAACTCAATCCCATAGCGCTCGCGCAGTTCGGACGCGCGATCTTCCAGAAGACGGACGAGCGTGCGATTGACGTTGCCGAAACCGAGGAAGCAGAGGTTGTAGGAACGGATGGCGCCTCACACCGGGGCTGAAGCCCGACTCTTGTTTGCCTTCGACGCGGCGCTGAAGCGCCGCTCTTCCACGTATTCAAGCACTGACGCACGGCTCTTCCACGTACCAAGCGCTGAAGCGCAACTTCTCCACGCATTCAAGCGGCAAAATGCCGCACTTCTACGTACTGACCACAGCAAAGTGCCGCTCTTCTGCACCTAGCCCATCACCGTGGCATGTTCCGGCTTGATCTTGTAGAGCACTCGCACTTCGCCCGGCTGGGCGTAGGGATACTTATCGACGCCGAGATATTTCTTGGCCATTTTGTTGATGTGCTCGCTAGCGCCTTCTTCAGTAATCTCTACGACGCGCCCGCGGATCTCCAGATAACGATAAGGATTTTCAGGATCGATCACGGCGAGCGAGACGCGCGGATCGCGGCGAACGTTTTTGTCCTTCTGCCGTCCCCGGGCGGAGTTGAAGATGACATGTTCGCCGTCGAAATCGCACCACACAGGGGTGACTTGCGGGCGTCCATCCGGCATGAGAGTGCCGAGGCTCGCGAAAGCCCGCTTCTGGAAAAGATCTTTGTATTTCTCGGGGATAGCTTGCGGCATGAAGGTCCTCCGGAACTCGAATTCCAGTGACGATTATAGACCGTAAGCTCTTGCCAGACCGTTGGGAGAGACTGCGCCTTGTTCTAGAATTGTCGGCTCACTCGAATCTCGTTTTCAACGAGCGCATCTATAAGGTCTTCGTCTCCCAGTTGCGAAATACTACTATTTTGGTAGAGTTTAAATTTAATCTTGGGGTCGATCGCTTATGAATTCGCGTTCCCTGCGCGGGAAAGTTGCAGTACACGGAATTGCAGTTGCTCTTATTTTCTTCGTCTTGGCCGCCGGGGCGGCATCGCCGGTTGCAGCGGGAGACGAGAAATATCCGCCGACCATCGTGTTTATGACGGACTTCGGTGTAGTCGATGACTCAGTCGCGATTTGCCGCGGCGTGATGTACGGCATCATGCCTACGGTTCGCATCGTCGACCTAACGCACCAGGTGACGCCCTTCTCGATTCTCGATGGAGCGCGATTCTTGTTCGGCGCGACTCCTTACTATCCGGCAGAAACGGTCTTTGTGGTGGTGGTGGATCCCGGCGTTGGCAGCACACGCAAGGCGATTGTGGTGCATTCCAAGCGCGGGCAGTTTTTCGTGCTGCCGGATAACGGGTTGATGACGCTGGTCGAGCAGCGAGATGGAATCGACACGGTACGGGAGATTACGAATCCGAACTGGATGATCGGCAGCAAGCTCTCGTCGACGTTCCACGGGCGTGACATCTTCTCACCGGTCGGAGCGCATCTGGCGCGAGGAGACGATTGGTCGACCGTCGGTCCGGAACTCGCAGTGAAGGATATGGTGCGGCTCGGTCTGAAAGCCGCCACTGCGGACGATCGCGGACTTAGTGCAATGGTGATTGCGACCGATGGTCCATTTGGCAATCTTGTGACGAACGTTGATGCCGATCAGTTCCTGAAACTTGGTTATCAACGCGGGCAGGACGTTCCGGTGAAAATCGGCGACAAAGAGATGACGATCAAATTTGTGAAGACCTTCAGCGATGTTCCGCTGAAACAGCCGCTGCTGTATATCGATTCCAGAGGCCATCTCGGGTTGGCCGTGAATCAAAGCAGCTTTGCGGCAACATACGACGTAAAACCGCCTGCGACCCTGTTCATTCCGCGGGCCAAGCCGTAGTCCCAGGTTTTGTAGAAAGGAAACTTATCCTATGAAGTGCTCCGCTCAGTGCGCGTATGGCAGACGTGTGTTTGGGGCTTTGATTCTGGTTGTTGCGCTGATCCTTCCTGTGTCGCTGGCAGCCCAGAGTTTTCGCGGTTCGATCCGCGGCAAGGTCACCGATCCTAACGGAGGACTGGTCGTCGGTGCCAAGGTCAGTTCGAAGAACGTCAATACCGGCTTGTCGCGCGAAGCCGTGACCAACGATGAAGGCGCATACGTAATTGCCGAACTGCCCGCAGGCACGTATACGGTCGCCGTGAACGCCAGCGGCTTCGCTCAGGTCGCACAGACGGTGGTGGTGAACGTCGGACTCGACACGACGGCAGATTTCGATCTGCTCAAACTTGAGCAGCGCCAGGAAACGGTGACGGTCTCGGAAGAAACTCCATTGGTGGAGTCCACGCGGGATGTGTTGGGAGAAGTCGTTGACCAGCGACTGGTCTCGGATCTGCCTTTAAACGGACGCGACTTCGGAAAGCTTGTCGCACTCGTTCCAGGAGCCACAGTTGAGCCCGCTGGCGTAGCGGCGATTCAAAGCGGATTTGGCCAGTTCTCTATCAACGGAAACCGTGACCGCTCGAACAACTACACGGTCGATGGAACGGATAACAACGATCCTTTCTTCAACAATTCCGCTTTTAATCAGACGGGAATCGGAGGCGCGCCCGCGTCGTTGCTGCCGATTGACTCGATCCAGGAATTCAACCTTCAGGCGAGCTTCCCGCCGGAGTATGGCCGCAACAGCGGATCGGTCGTTAACATCCTGACGAAATCGGGCAGCAATCATCTGCATGGATCGGCGTTTGAGTTTCTGCGCAACAGTGCGATGGATGCTCGCAACTATTTCAATCGCGCCCCGGCGATCAAGACTCCGTTTCGAAACAATAATTTTGGAGCATCGCTTGGCGGTCCGATCGCGAAGGATCGCACATTTTTCTTTGGTGCTTATGAGGGACAGCGTGAGCGGGTCGGGTCCGACTTTACGTTCCTCGTTCCAGGAAACAATCCGGCACTACCCGCCAGCAATAGTTCTTTGGCCAACCAAATCACGGCTGCGCAGACACTGGTCGAAGGGAACGGCGTGACCCCGAGTCCGGCTTTGACCAATATCCTCACGCAGATCTTTCCAACCGCAACGGGCTTCAACGGAACATCGGGAACGCTGGCCGGCAGTGTGCTCGACAAGAATGATGTCGACAGCTTCATCGTCAAAATCGATCACCAGATTTCGCAGTCCGAGTCTCTAACCGGGCGGTACGCTTTGGCCCGAAGCACACAGGTGTTTCCGCTGGGAGGACTTGGCTTCGGAGCGGGATCGCGCTTGCCGCAATTTGCGCAGAGTTCTCCAACGCGCGTGCAGTTGTTTTCAGCCAGTTTGCTCACGACCTTGAGTGGCAACCGGATCAACGAAGTGCGATTTGGATATAGCCGGTACCGCACATCATTCACAGCGCTCGATTCCAATGTCGATCCCGCAAGCTTTGGGACGTCGTCTGTCCCATTCAACCTGGGGACCGGAAAACTCGGGCTGCCTGAAATCGACATGGGTGGAACATTCGAGAACCTGGGCGCAAGTGGCTTCAGCATTCCTCGAGGGCGGGTCAGCCAGAGCTTCCAGGTCCTCGACAACTTTACCTGGGTAAAGGGCCGGCACACGATTAAGTTTGGTGGTGAATACCGTCGCGCTTCGATCAGCAGCTTCAACGACAACCTTGAGCGGGGACTGTTCTCGTTCAGTTCGGATCCGAGCAGCCTAATTCTGTGCCCGGGACAGCCGACCGATCCCGTGGAGTGCAGTGACGCAGGAGCGGTGACGCTGGCGAATTACTATCTCGGCAACACTTTTCCGTCAGTGAATGCGGGCAATACGCAGAGAGACACGTTCAATAACGGGTTGGCATTTTTCGCACAGGATGATTTCAGGATTGCACCATCGTTCACGTTGAACTTCGGAATGCGTTGGGAGTATTTCGGACCGCTCGGTGAAAAGAACAACCTGCTGTCAAACCTCGGCGCCGACGGAAATCTGGCGATGGTTGGCACCGACGGATTACACGGAGTTTTCAATCGTGACCTGAACAACTTCGGGCCGCGTGTCGGATTCGCGTGGAATGTATTTTCGAAGACGGTGGTGCGCGGAGCGTACGGAGTGTATTACGACTACATCCCGCAGGATCTGCTCATCGCGAACTTTACCAATTCGGCCGGGCTGGCGACGAATCCGATTGGACCGCAACCTGTGCTGTCGCTCTCGAATACCTACGATTCCACGGCATGGAGCGGGATCAATCCGGCGAACACGGTCGTAAGTCCGATACCGGCTCCGTATCCGCCGTCGGGTGCAGATATTTTCTTCACGCCACGCAACCTAGTGACGCCGTATTCGCAAAACTGGAATTTGAATATTGAGCGCGAGTTGAACGCAAGCCTTGCGCTGCAAGTCGGTTACATCGGGAGCAAAGGAACGAAACTGGTTCGATTGCGGGATGCCAACCAGCCCGATATCAACGGCAACCGTCCGAATCAGAATTACGGATTCATGGACGAGTTCGCGACGATTAGCGCCTCGAACTACAACGCATTCCAGGCGACGCTGCGCACGCGCAATTGGCATGGGCTGTCAGGATTCACGGGCTATACGTTCTCTAAGTCGCTGGACGATGCTTCTGACGGAATCGATTTCAACTTTGCTACGGTGGCGATTCCGCAGGATTCGAACAATCTTGCTGCCGAGTATGGTCCATCGAACTTCGACACCCGGCAGCGCTTTACCGCGGCATTTACTTATGCACTGCCGCATTTTGGCGAGCTGAAGCGACTCACGGACGGATGGGCACTCAATGCCATTGTCAGCGCGCAGACTGGGCGGCCCGTTCCGGTCGTGAATTCGAACGATACCAGCGGCGCCGACTTCAGCGTGTTTCCGACGCCGTCGAACTTTCATCAGCGGCCCAACCTGGTGCCGGGGATGAACCCGATCAACTCGAACTGGCGATCCACGCCCGACACGATCGGATACCTGAACGGCAATGCATTTGCGGATCCGCCCTTCGGGACGTTCGGAACGCTGGGACGGAACGCGATCTATGGCCCCCACTACGCCGATTTCGATTTCGCCGTGACCAAGACGACCGTGATCACTGACAGGCTGAACCTGCAGCTTCGCGCAGAACTGTTCAACGTTTTCAACCATCCCAATTTCGCCTTGCCGAATTTCTTTGTGAGCGCGGGAAGTCCCAACCAGGGGCTGATCACGCAGACTCCGGATCAGGCGCAAACGAATCCTGGACTGGGTGGCGGCGGACCGCGCGTGTTTCAGGTGGGAGCGAAGTTCTTGTTCTAAAAACAGTGGTCAGTAAAAAGGCGGGTTCACAGACTTCAGAGCCGGCCAGAAAACGCAAACCCCAGGGGCTAAAGCCCGCGTCTTCGGGGGCATTACGGCACGGCTAAAAGCCGTGCCCTTCCCCAGGCCCTTCGTGGCGAGTTTCGACCACAGACCACCGACTACTGACCACCGACCACTTAAAGACTGTTGATTCTCGGCAGCACCGCTCTCAACAGCGCTTCGAACGTGGACTTCACGCGCTCGCCGGTTTCCATCACTTCGGCGTGTGAAAGTGGCTGATCTACAATTCCCGCCGCCATATTGGTCACGCACGACATCGCGAGAACATCCATTCCCATGTGGCGCGCGGCGATGACCTCTGCCGCCGTAGACATTCCCACCAGATCCGCACCGATGCGGCGGAGATGCTCGATCTCGGCGGGGGTTTCGTAGCTTGGACCCAGCAACGCGGCGTACACGCCTTCGTGCAGCATGATGCTGAGCTTGGCGGATTCTTCGCGGGCGATCTCGCGATAGGCGCGGGAGTAAGCGTGCGTCATATCGGGGAAGCGAACGCCGAAGCGGTCATCGTTCGGGCCGACAAGCGGATTCGTGCCTTGCAGGTTGATGTGGTCGCGAATGAGAACCAGCGCACCCTGCGAGAATCCGAGATTGATGCCTCCAGCGGCGTTGGTGAGGATCACCGACTTGATGCCCATGCGTCCGAAGACGCGGATGGGAAATGTGACCTGCTGCGCGGAGTATCCCTCGTACTGGTGCACACGGCCTTGCATCGCGGCGACGGCAACGTTCCCGGCATTTCCGATGACAAGTTGTCCGGCATGTCCGATGGCGGTGGACTGCGGAAATGAGGGAATCTCCGTATAGGGAACTCGGGAGGCGTCGGTCAGAGAATCGGCGAAGGCCCCGAGGCCGGAGCCGAGGACGAGTCCGATCTTGGGACGAAACGGTGTGCGGGAGAGGATCAGTTTCGCAGCGTTGTCGGCGAGAGTGAATTGGTCGGTCATTCAATCAGAGTCTTACAGGGGCTAAAGCCCATGGCACATCTTGGCACTGATCGCGGCCCTGAAGGGCCGCTCTTGCAGTTACAGATCGCCGTCGGCGAGGTGGCGGCCGTAGCCGTTGCGGTCCAGCCAATCATACAGAAATGTCTGGTACAGGTAAGACGCGACGATTTCTTCACCGAGCTCGTGCGTATCGGTGCAGATGAAGGGAAGCCGCAGGCCGGTAAGGACAGCGATCAGCGATTGAGTGATGCGGTTGGGATTCGCGGCGCGATAGGGATATTCCGACTTGATTTCCGTCAGCGATGAAGTGACTACGAGCAGGCTGTGCGGCATCTCGGCCATGCGGCGCAAGCGGGCCACAAACACGGCCCTATTTGTTGTGAACGAGCAGATGAGGTCCGCGAGATCTTTGCGTTCCACCGCGCAAACGTCTTCCATGCCTTTGATCGAATAATCCCCCAGCTTCAAGGCGCGGTGTTCGATTTTTGAGAACCATCCTTTGAAGCGGCGGAATGAGAGCGGATTCTGTTCGCGCGTATCGACGATTGCGGCCGGCAACGGCGTGCGGAGTTGCGTGCCTCCGCGCTCAGCGACCACGGGCAGCATGGGATGAGCCACGGGCGCCGTCATTGTGGTCCAGGCAAGCGGGGACGGGATCAGAGTACGTTTACGCGGCATGAGGGATGTTAACGCATAGCGAGAAAGCAGAGACAAGAACAACATGGCGTAAGCTCAGCGAATCGACTTCGTTTTCTGGGTCGTAAGATTGGCCACTCGGACAGTGAATCGGCCCGGCTGCGATGCGGATGGTCGAGCAGGTGGTACTCTCTTGAGCTTTGGGAGGTGTATGTGTTCCGCACCCCTACTTGTCTGCTGTTCATCATGTTGTCAGTACCCGGCTTAGCGAAGGACGTTGCGGAACGTCCGCCAGGACCGAGTTCCATCATCGTCAATGTGTCTGACGAGCACGGGACAACCATTCGCGACTTAACTAAAGATAACTTTCGCGTTCGACTGAATGGCAAAACTGTCGCGGTCCGCGATGCTCGTTTCACCACGGAACCACGGAGGATCGTTATTCTGCTGGACATCAGCGGCAGCATGACCGAACCGAGCGAGGCAAAGTGGAATCTTGCGCTCGAGGCAGTTAAGGATGTGCTGACACAGACTCCCAAAGAGGAACCCATTGCGATGTTGACCTTTGCGGGCGGTGTTCGCGATGTGTTCGATTTCTCGCAGGGCAGGTATGCAATCGCAGAGTGGATGAATGGGCCGACCCAGCGACCTGTTGGAAAGGTCCGGAAGACTGCTCTTTTCGATGCAATCATGGAGTGCCTGAAGTTGTTTGGTCCGGCTCAAGTCGGCGACGTCGTCTATGCGATCACAGATGGCGGCGACAACGCCAGCCGTAACTCTTATGAAGTGACAGAGGCGGCGTTGCTGCAGTCGCAAGTGCGCCTCTTTTCGTTTTTCTTTGCCGAGCCCTTAGGACCCAATCCATATCGTGAAAAGCAAGATTCATTCCTCTCCCTAGTGGCGGATACAGGCGGTCGTTCCGCAGGAGACTCTCATGGCAATCCTTTTGGACCACTTCCGATCCTCAATTACGTTTATAACGATGACAGCCGGGAAAAACTGAAGGAGTGGACTCGACTGCTCAGCCTCCAGGTTAACGAATTCTGGACGCTCGACCTCGATGCCGCATGGTCCGGCAAGAAGAAAGACCTTAAGTTGGACATTGTCAATGCTAACGGAAAAGGAAAAAGAGGCGTGCGTGTCGTGTGCGCGCGATTTCTGATGCCATCGAGATGAACGATTTCAGCACACTTGCAGCCGCTCAAACCGTATTTTGCAAGGTCGGAATCTAGCTCATCGACCTCAACTGAAGCGACTCTAAATTACTCTTCCCGCTCCTACGGATTTATCATTCCTCTGCTCAAAAGCTCTTTTCGAAACCGGCGAACGCAGCTTCCAACTTCCACTGCTCGCGGGCCCGCTCGTTTGTATCCAGAAACTTTCCGCAGGCTGATGAGGGCTTTGTAGCGCCACGAACATCCGCCGTGCATGCCGGTGCTGGCTTAAACGATCCTTTTACCGAAATCCACAGGCTTTGCCCAGGCAAGAAACTATGTTCGAGGCTCGTGCGAGCCATGTTTTTCAGCTCAGTATAGGACAGGTGAAATCCCTCAGCGCGGAAGTATTCGTGCGTCATATCAGAACGTGCCACTCCTTCGTCGTCGGTCGAGAGAGCGACCGGCACGCCGTACTTTATGTAGATCGGCAGAGGGTGATCATCTCCGCTGATGCCCAGGATCAAATCATTCGACGTGAAGTTAATTTCGACCATCACGTTGCGCGCGGCCATTTCCTTCATCAGGCCGATCGCGTCTTTCTCCAGCATGATCGAGGCACCGTGGCCGATGCGTTCTGCGTGTCCGCGCTCGACAGACTCACGGATGTGGTAGGTAAGATCCTCAGGTTTCACCAGTCCGGCTGCAAGCTCTCCGGCGTGCAACGCGATGTGAACTTTGGGATAGACGCCATGCAGGTAGTCGAGCATTGCCATGTGCTGGTGGAAGTCGTGAATCGGAACGTACCAGTCCTCCGGCTGAACCAGATTCAATCCCACAAAATGAGGATCCGAAGAGGCGAGTTCGAATCCGAGAAGAATTTGCGCGAACACTGCCGGCGGCGGAAGTGCTCGCAAGACCTGATATAGATATCGGATCGTGACCTTACATCCCGGCTCTGCCTCGGGCGTGCCGCACTTCATCTCCGCATGAGCCTTGGCGTCGTCATCCGCGAGAGTCTTGCTGGTCGCCGTGGCGATCTCTTTCAATCCGCCTGAAAGCAGCTTCTCGCGCATGTGGGGGAGACTGTCGTCCCATTCAGTTTGCGCGGCGAGTTTCGCGGAAGCAGCGTCGTCGGGAGTCAGCATGAACTCGATGTACTGCACGCCTTCCTCGCCGGCGCGGTTGGCAACGCTGGCGATGGCTTCCGCGGTATGCATATGGGCGGCGAGGGCGAACTTATCGAAGGTGGCGAAGAAGTGGTCATGGCCTGATTCCTCTCCCGGGCGCCAATTGCGCATCGACCAGGCGTCGATGATCTGGTTGTAAAGAATGTGATCGTCGTAAGCACAGCGGATCGCGGGCTTGGGTGTGTAGTGTTCGCATGCGTCGCAAGGCGGAGCCAGCACGCGTGACGTCGTGCGGTCGACGCAGAGATTGTCGGAGACCGCCCAGTCGATCATGTCTTCGGCATAGAGCGCGCCGGAGAGATGGTTGTGGAGGTCGGCGCCCTTGGGCATCTGGTGGAGGAATGCGAGCAGGAGGGTTGGTTGTTTGCGGATCAAGTCGAAATAGCGGGCGGTCTTCTGTTCGGGCGTCTGGGCTGTGGCGAGGGAAGAGATCAGAACAAGAATCCAACTCCAGCGGGAAGACACCTGCATCGTCCACGGCCTCCGGGGAAGTCGGCATTGTAATTGGTGTTGCGACCGAAATACATGTGCGACGGAGTTAGCCTTGTTTGCGGCACGTGCTCGCCGAGCAAACTACATAGGTCCTGCGTCGCCTAAACTGCGCGCGCCACAGCATGACAAGCTCCACTGCTACGGTACGGAGACAAGCACGGTTGCTCTGCTACATTGATTGCGTATGTCACAGCGTAATCCGAGGCCTTTTCGCGGTTTTGCCAGCGATAACAATGCTGGAGTTCATCCGGAAATCATTGATGCTATCGCCCGCGCGAATCAGGGACACGTAATCGCATACGGCGACGACGATTACACTCGCTCGGCCGTCGCTATGTTCGAGGAGCATTTCGGGAGCGGCATTGAGGTGTTCTTTACCTTCAACGGGACCGGGGCAAATGTTCTTGGACTGCTGGCATTGAACCGGCCGTATCACGCGGTGCTGTGCAGCGACTACGCCCACATCTATACGGATGAGTGCGCGGCGCCGGAGAAGCACACCGGCTGCAAGCTGATTCCCCTTGCGCATCGGGATGGAAAGATTACCGTTAAGCAGGTGCGGCATGCCTATCACGGCATCGGCGATCAGCATCACGTGCAGGTGCGGGTCATCTCGATTACGCAATCGACCGAGATGGGAACGGTTTATCAGCCTGCTGAGGTCAAGGCGCTGGCTGATTTTGCGCACAAGCGAAACATGTTCCTGCACATGGATGGGGCGCGCATCGCCAACGCCGCCGTCAATCTCGGACAGAATCTGCGACAGGCAACCCGCGATCTGGGAGTCGACGTGCTTTCCTTTGGCGGTACGAAGAACGGAGCGATGGGCGGAGAAGCGGTCCTCTTCTTTGATCGAACCCTCAGTGCGGACTTTCTCTTTCTGCGCAAGCAGGGAATGCAGCTAGCATCGAAGATGCGGTTCATCGCGGTGCAGTTCGAGGCGCTGCTGACGAATGATTTATGGAAGCGAAGCGCGGAACACGCGAATCGCATGGCAAAGTTGCTTGAAGCGGAATTGCGAAAGATTTCGCAAATCAAGATTGCCTGGAAGGTCGAGTCCAATGGTGTCTTTGCGCAGATTCCGCACGAAGCCATCGACAAGATCAAAGCTCAATACTTCTTCTATCCCTGGATTGAGGAAGAAAATATCGTGCGCTGGATGTGCTCCTTCGACACTGCCGAAGACGACGTGAAACAGTTCGCGGAGTGTGTTGCGGAGGCGGTGAAGTAAGGCTCGGTTTTCAGCGCTCAGCCGTCAGCTACGGCGGTACGACTGGATCGCTTATTCAGTGACGGATGACCGCTCAACCTCGTTCTGGCCGAGTACCGAATGCTAAAGCCGCGTGCTGTGTGAGCTATTGCTTTTTTGGCCGTCCTCTGCCTAAATAGTGCATTCCCCCGCCGAAGTGTGTGCTGATGGCGCTCGGTTCCCAGGAGCTAGCATGATCCGGAAGTGGTTCGGTGGTTTGGCCGTCGTTCTCGTCGCAAGCGCATTCCTGACCTTCTCCAGTTGCGGCCGCGATCAGGAGTTGGTGTCGATCCAGATACAGCCGGCGACCGAGACTTTTGGAGCCGCGAACATTCCAGTTCCCGATGACGCCGGGCTCAACGTGCAGCTGAGAGCCTTGGGAACCTACATTCATCCTCCGGTCACGAAAGACATTACGAGCCAAGTGACTTGGGCTTCCAATGACACGCAGATGATGACTGTGGACTCCGCGGGTGTTCTCACTGCGAGCGGACAGACCTGCGGAAGCACACTGGTTTCGGCAACGGTTAACACCGGAAAAAGTTCCGGAGGGATATCTTCCTCAGGGTCCATTGTTACCGGTTACATGACTGGGAATGTGGTGTGCTTCACGGGCAGTGGTGGCGGCGTGAGTTTGACTGTTAATTTTGCCGGGACCGGGTTAGGAAGTATCAACAGCAATCCCTCCGGCTTGAGCTGCTTTAGCACGGCGACCAATTGCACTGGAGTCTTTACCAGCGGAACAGCGATTCAGTTAACAGCAGTTCCTAGTGGAACTTTCGGCGGGTGGTCCAGCGGGTGCGACTCTGTATCGAGTTCAGGCTTGGTTTGCACGATTAACAGCCTAACCACTCCGCTCACCTTTACAGCTACGTTCAATTAACCTGTCATAGGTCTTGCGGGCGCATTATTGATCTTCCAGCAACTTGCGCAGCGTGGGCTTGTGTTTTTCCGGCTTTTTCTTTTTCTCGACCACAATCTTTTCCGATGGCGGCCTGCCGACACGTTCCCGTGCAAGTTCCTTTACGGCAGTGACCGCGTTGAACCGTTTCTGTTTCTTTTTCCTCGCCATCGCTAACTGACCCGTGCAGAGACAACCGCGCGCCTATGCGCTTTGATCCCTCAGCAAATGTGTAATAATTCAGTTTAGCTGGGAGTTGCGCCGGGAACGCGCCTTTTATGGAAGAACGCGATTTTTTTGACGAGAAACAAGAAAAGAAGCCCGCCACTCTAAACTGCCCACATTGCCACCAGTCCGCCGACTACGAAGTCACGTGGATCGTTCGCACCAAGAAACGCCAACTCTCGGGACGCGCCGATGAACGCGATCGCGCCCGCTTCGCCAAGTTCCGTTCCTACATGGTCCGGAAAGACGACATGATGGCCTGCAAGAACATGCGCTGCCGCAAGCGCTTCGAGATCTCGGGGCAGTCCACCGTCCTCACCGAATAGATCGAAGCTGATAACCGCAAAGGGCACGAGGGTTCACGAAGGAAACCCAAAACCTTTCCTTCCCGCAATATGCGGAGATCCTGCGCCCGCAAAATAGCGGCGCCGGATGACATCGGATTGAACTGAGTTAAACCATGTTCGGCTCGTGAGAGTACTCGGTGTCCAGAACTCCCGGCAGTGAGTCGAGTCCGCAGGGCTTGCTTTCGCGTTGCGCGAACGCGATTAACTCCTTCTCGCATTCAGTCGAAAGAGGCTGGCGTTGGTACGAAGCGACGACTTCCTCCACTCGCTTCTTGGTTCGCGCCAGAATGTCAAAGCTGCTCCCGTCCATTGCCGCCAGGCCCCGGTCGATCACAGAAGAGGGGAAATGCTGTTCCATGCGAAAGAGCGCACGAGTTTCCTTCAGTTTGAGAAAGTCTCCGTGCAAACCCGTTTGCGCGAACATCGCGGTTGCCAGTGTCTCTGTACGGGGCTCGACGCCTTCGACGAGACGCTGCGCCGACGCGATAGCTTCAGCATCGATGACCAGTTTCTCGATGCTGTGGCAGGCGAGGAAGTCCAGCATCCCTGCACCGGAGATCATGTTGATTCCGGCAAGCGCCCCAAGGACCGCCGACATGCCACTTTCCATTTCGACCTGAGCGTCGATGAAGCGGCCGTCGCCGGCGACCATATAGGCGTGCGTCGGCAAGCCCAGGTGTTTGCCGACTTCCGCGCAGCCGAGATCGAGCATCGCGGTTTCAATCGCGCCCATGGGAGTTTTGCCGGTGCGCATATCGAAAATAGCGGGCGCTCCTCCCCACACGATTGGCGCTCCTGGTTGGGCCAGTTGATGAATCACGATTCCGCTGATGCATTCGGCGGCGTGCTGCGTGATCGATCCTGCCAGCGTCACAGGCGCCGTCGCCCCGGCCAGAGGCATGCTGACGATCTCCGCAGGAACCCCCGCGCGGGCCAGATCGACAAGGTTCTGCGACGCAAACTCCGACCAGTTCAATGGCGGGGAAGGGCACACGTCGAAAATGGCTCGCGGTCTTTGTCGAAGCCGTTCGCGACCGCCACTTTCTATCGCGAGAAGATCGATCAGCGTATGCAAGCTCGAAGAAGAAAAAGCTCCAGTGACGACGGGCTTTTCTGAGTGCCAAAGCACCAGGAGAAGCCGGTACCAGTCCCCTATCTCCTGGGGCACGTCGTTGCATATCATCGCGGTCGACTGCGCCGCGAACTGCGACAAGTTCTCGGCAACTCGAACCAGGCGTACGAGATCGTTTGAGACAGCAGGGCGCGGCTGCTGAGTTTCGGGATCGAGGATATTCAGGCACGAGGATCCCGGATCAAAGTGAACGTGCTCTCCGCCGTAGTGCACTGCCAGTTTGCCGCTCCGGCTGTAAAGAAAGAACTCGCGCGGAACGAATTCCAACAGTCGCCGCGCGAGCGTCTCCGGGATGTGCGCGACGCCGTCTTTCACGGTTATGCCCGCGCCTCGCAGAAGATCTTCGACATATGGCGCGACACGAACGCCGGGATCTTCGATCAGCAGGAACGCTTCTTCGAGGATGCGTTCGATCAGCGACTTGTCGAGCAGTTGGAATTTGGGTCTCATGCGTGGATTCCCGTGGCCTCCTGGGTCTTGAGTTGCATCAGCTCGCGAGCGAGTACGACCGCACTCATTGCATCTTTGGCATAGCCGTCGGCGCCGATCTCGTCCGCCCAGCGTCGCGTTACAGGAGCGCCACCAACCATCACCTTCACCTGCGAGCGAAGGCCGGCCTGCTGCAGGGCATCGATGACGGTCTTCTGGTTTCGCATAGTCGTGGTGAGTAACGCGGAAACGCCTACGATGTCCGCATTAAGTTCGCGAGCCTTCGCCGCGAATTTCTCCCCGGAAACGTCAACTCCGAGGTCGTGAACGCGGAATCCGTTGGCCGTGAGGAGAGTGCCGACCAGAATCTTTCCAATCTCGTGAATATCGCCCTTCGTGGTTCCGAGGATGACAGTTCCTGCCATCGGTCGCTCGGTACCCGCCTTGCGGAGCTCGGGATCGAGCACCGACATGGCGGCGCGCATCGCCTCGGCGGAGGCCATCATGTCTGGCAAGTACATCTGTCCTCGCGCGAACTGTTCGCCGACATCGTGCATGCCGGGAACGTACCCGTTATTAATCGCGTCAAGGGGCGCGACGCCGCTGTGAACAGCCTGCTGTGCTAGTTCGAGGGCGACGTCAGGAGCGCCATTCACGATGCTTTGGCGCATGGCGGAAAAAGTGTCTTCGGGCATAGAGTACCTCGGCCATGCTGAACGGGCGTCTGCGCGATCGTCTGTGATTGGAATCACATCGGGCTGGTTTGCTTTCTACCGGCAGCGGGTTTAAAAGGGATTGGTAGCCGATACTGCGGGATATCGGCGGAACTGGAACAGCGAGTTTATGGCGACCTCGCGGCCTGAGCTTGAGACTTAGGCACTGAAGGACCAACAGAACCCGCAGAACCCTAAGATCAAATTGATGTCGAACCCCTGATTCCGTGGTATTTCCACGGGCACAGACCGCTCATTTATACTGACAAGTTTTGCCGTGGTAGATTGCGCCACGCGTAAGGAGTCATGCCTTGAAAATCCTGGTCTGCATGAAGCAGGTCCCGCAGAAAGATGCGCCGCTGAAGTTGAACGAAAGTGGCACGTGGATCCGCGAGGATGTGTCCTACGAAGTGAACGAACCGGATGCCTATGCTCTGGAAGAGGCTCTCCGCCAGCGCGAGAAGCACAAGGGAGAGGTCGTGGTCATCACGAGCGGTCCGGCGCGGGCGCAGCAGGTGTTGCGCGAGGCATTGGCCAAGGGGGCTGATCGCGCAATCCATCTCGAAGACGACAAGTTTGTTGGGTTGGATGCCTTTAATACTGCCAAGGCATTCGCCGCGGCAATTAAAGAGGAACAGTTCGATCTGATCTTTACCGGACTGCAATCTGACGACTACGGCTACGCCCAGACAGGCGTCATCCTGGCTGAGTTGCTGGGATGGCCGCACGCGACCATCATTATGCAGATTGAGAAGACCGACACGGGGATCCGCGTGAAGCGAGAGCTCGAAGCCGGCTACTTTCAATTCGTAGACATGCCGACCCCAGCGGTGTTGACCATTCAATCCGGCATCAACAAGCTCCGCTATGCCACGCTGATTGGCATCAAGCAGGCAAAAAACAAGCCGCTGAAGAAAGTCAGCCTTGCTGATGTGCAGTCAGCCGTTGGCGAAAACATGCAGAAGATCGAGAAACTGTACATTCCGCAAAAGACGAAGAAGACGGAGCATATTGACGGCTCACCGGCTGAGATCGCGAAGAAATTGGTCGACAAGATGCGGAATGAGTTGCGCGTGATGTAACGGGAAAAAACGGGCGCACGCCCTTATTTGCGGGTTTGGCTAGATGTTAGGAGCTAGCAGCTAATTATGGCCGATACGATCCTGGTAGTAGTTGAGCAGCGGGAAGGGAAGCTAAACCGGGCTTCCTGGGAAACCATCACAGCTGGGCAGGCGATTGCCGCGGCAACTGGTTGGACGCTCGAAGCTGCCGTGGTTGGCAGCGGAGTTGCTTCGATCGCCGGCGAAGTGGCGGGCAAGAAAGTGGCGAAGGTGTACGACGTCGAATCGCCCAAAGCGGAACCCTACACGCCTGATGCGTTCGCGGCTGGATTGAAGCAGTTTCTCAGTTCCAAGCAGCCGAAGCTGGTGCTGATGCCGCATACATATCAAGTGCGCGATTTTGTGCCTAAACTTGCGACGGCTATGGGACGCAGCGTCATCAGCGATTGCATCGGATTCAAAAACGAAGGCGGCAAGCTGGTATTCACCCGGCAGATGTTTCAGGGCAAGTTCGCGGCGGACGTTAGCTTCACCAGCGACGCCCCCTGGTTCGTCACTTTTCAGAATGGCGCGTTTCGCGGTGACAAGGCTGAAGCTGGCGCGAGCGCGGCGCCGGTCGAGACCGTGAACGTGGACATTGCGGATGGTGTTGTTCGCAACAAGCCGCAGGAAGTTTTCAAAGAAGCAAAGCAAGCCGTCGATCTTACGCAGGCCGAAATCATTGTTGCCGTCGGGCGAGGCATCAAGGAGCAGAAGAATATTGACATCGCCAAGCAGCTGGCGGATGCGCTCGGCGGAGATCTGGCAGCGTCGCGTCCAATCTGCGATTCGGGATGGCTGCCGATGGATCGTCAGATCGGATCTTCGGGCCAGACAGTAGCGCCCAAGCTGTATCTCGCCCTCGGCATCAGCGGCGCGATTCAGCACATTGTGGGCATGAAGGGATCGCGCGCCATCATCGCGGTGAATAAAGATTCCGAAGCCCCGATTTTCGAAATCGCCGATTTCGCAGTTGTCGGTAATCTGTTCGAAATCGTTCCACCGCTGATTGAGGAAGTTAAAAAGGCCAAGAGTTAGTTTCGAGTTTCTGGTTTCAAGTTTCCGTCTCAGGAGCCCGAATTGCATATCTTGTCTCAAAGCGAATTTGATGCGTTAAGAAAGATCCTTGGAGGTCCGTAAAGTCTTGAACGGCCTGATCGAGGCCATGGTGTCCCGCAAGAGCCAGACTGCATCAACTAGAAACTAGAAACCTGAAACTGGAAACTATGTTGGTCTTTCGGAAACCGATTGAAGGTGTCGAACGTCCGCAGATGCCGGCCGACGTTGTGATCGTCGGCGGCGGCCCGGCGGGCATGGCTTGCGCGCTACGGCTCGCGCAGTTGATCGACGCGCACAATGCTGCGCATCCTGACGCGCAACTGAGCAAAGAGAATATCTACGTTCTCGAGAAGGCACGCGAAATTGGCCAGCACTGTCTCTCGGGCGCCCTGCTCGATCCCCGCTCGATGAAAGAGCTCCTGCCTGGTTTCGAAAAGGAAGCCCCACTCGACGCTGAAGTCACAAAAGAGGGCGTTTACTTTCTCACCGAGAAATCCAAGTTCAAGCTTCCGATCACGCCGCCGTTCCTGCGCGACCATGGCAACTACGTCGTCTCGCTCAACCGTTTTGTGAAGTGGCTCGGCAGCAAGGTTGAGGAAACTGGAATCACGGTCTTCACCGGCTTCGCGGGATCGGAACTTCTTTATGAAGGCGACCGCGTGACCGGCGTCCGCACCGACGACAAGGGAGTCGACAAAGAAGGACAGCAGAAATCGAACTTTGAGCCGGGCTACGACCTGCAGGCCAAAGTTGTGATCCTTGCCGAAGGTCCGCGCGGATCGTTGACCAAGCAACTCATACAGAAGTTTGATCTCGCCAAAGACCGCAACCCGCAGACGTACGGAGTCGGCGTGAAAGAGCTGTGGGAGGTCCCCTCTGGCCGCATCGCCAAAGGCGAAGTCATCTACACCATGGGATGGCCGCTCACCACGCATGAATACGGCGGTGCCTGGATTTACGGATCAAAAGACAACGTTGTCTCGCTCGGCTTCGTGACTGGACTCGACTACGCCGACCCGCGGCTCGATCCGCAGCGTGTGCTGCAGCAGTTCAAGCAGCATCCGTGGGTGGCGAAGTTGCTCGAAGGCGGTAAGATGATCCGCTACGGCGCGAAGTCGATGCCCTATGGCGGATGGTGGGCCATCCCTCCCGTCGCGGGCGACGGATGGATGATCCTCGGCGACTCGGCCGGATTTCTGAACTCTGCGCGCCTGAAAGGCATTCATCTCGCGATCAAGAGCGGAATGCTCGCCGCCGAGACTGCATTCGAAGCTCTAAAGAAAGACGATTCGTCTGCCGCGAGCTTGGGCGCATTCCAGAAAAAAGTCGAATCAAGCTGGATCAAAGAAGAGCTCTGGAAAGTACGCAACCTGCACCAGGGATTCGAGCATGGCATGTTCGCCGGAATGTTCAACACCGGCCTGCAGATGGTCACCGGCGGACGTGGCTTGCGGAATCGCTACACCGCCGTTGCCGGATACGAGCGCATGAAGAAGTTGGCGCAACTCCCCGCCGATGGCGGCGCCGAAGCGCATCTGCTCGGACCGGCGAAGGGCGACGGCAAGCTAACCTTCGACAAGCTCACCGACCTTTATCACTCAGGCACGAAGCACGAAGAAGATCAGCCTGCGCATCTCGTCATTCGCGACACGAACGTCTGCAATTCACGCTGCCTGAAAGAATTCGGCAGCCCCTGTCAGAATTTCTGTCCGGCAAATGTGTACGAAATGGTCGACGACGCCAGCCAGCCCAACGGCAAGCGCATCAGCCTGAACCCATCAAACTGCGTGCATTGCAAGACCTGCGATATTGCGGATCCGTATCAGATCATCACCTGGGTTCCACCCGAGGGCGGCGGCGGGCCGAACTATGATGGGATGTAACTTTTAAGCCACGGATTAACGCGGATTCGCCCGCATCAACTGCGAAGTTCATCGACCAGGCCATCGCGTTGTCATTCCGAACGGCCATCTTTTGGCCGTGAGGAATCTGCTGCCTGCGCGCTTTGCACTACAATAAGTCGCCGTATTCACTTCCAGCGGGAGTTCTCATGAAACTCAGTTCGACCTTGTTCCTTGCGCTCTTGTACGTCGTTTCGATTCAAGCCCAGCAGCCGCAGCCTGCCATCCCTTCCACTGGATTCGCAGGCCTCGATCAGTATCGCGCTTCACGTATCGCGGTGTTCACCGACGATTACGGTCAGCTGAAGCGTTATCGCGATGCCGATGTAACGTTAGGCGCACCCAAGTCGGCCGAGAGCCGGGTTGTCTTCTTCGGTGATTCGATCACTGACATCTGGAAGCTCGAAGACTCTTTTCCAGGCAAACCTTATGTGAATCGTGGGATCGGCGGCCAGACGACGCCGCAAATGCTCGTGCGCTTCCGTCAGGACGTGATCGACCTGCAGCCGAAAGTCGTGGTGATTCTCGCTGGCACGAATGACATCGCCGGTAACACAGGTCCTATGCGGAATGAAGACATCGAGGCGAACCTCGCCTCGTTTGTAGAACTCGCGAGAGCGCACGGAATCAAGGTCGTTTACTCGTCGATCCTGCCGGTCCACAATTACACGGAAAAATCGAAGGATTTCTTCGCCCAGCGCCCTCCGGGCAGAATTTTGCAACTGAACGAATGGCTCAAGAAGTACTGCGCTGAAAACCACATCATTTACCTCGATTACTTCTCCGCGCTCGTGGATGAGCAAGGCATGCTGAAGAAAGACCTCGCAGATGACGGCCTTCACCCCAATGTTGCTGGGTACAAGATCATGGCGCCTCTGGCGGAGGCCGCCATTCAGAAGGCAATGAAATAGGCTTCCGAGGCTGAAATCGAAACATTCCAGGCTCGTGCAGCATCTATAATTGAAGAGAGTTTCCGACCGCTCGAGCCTACGCATGATAATTCAAGGCTGGAACGGCGTGGGGTGCTTGATTGCATCCCAAGGGTACGGGTGGAAACGCCAGTGCCTCCCGCGCGCGTGCGCATTGGAAAGGAAACGAGCCCGCCGGATTTTGTTTCCCGCCTGCTTGTGAACTTTCCTGAGCAATCGTACGACGAACGACCAACGACCAAGGACGAACGACCGAACCACCGTGCCTGCTCTTCGCGACAAATTCGGACGCGCCATCACCGATCTGCGGATCTCCATCACCGACCGCTGCAATTACAAGTGTGTCTATTGCCGGACCGGCAACGAAGGAGCAGTGTATGGCGAACTTCCTTTCGACGACTACCTGCGGATGGCGCGCATCCTCGCAGGGTTGGGCATCACAAAAATCCGGCTGACGGGTGGAGAACCCTTGCTGCGGAAAGGAGTTGTCGAATTCGTCCGTCAGCTCTCGCAACTGCGATCAAACTCCGACCCTCTCGACATCGCTCTAACCACGAACGGCCATCTTTTGGCCGAACTTGCACAACCACTCAAAGATGCAGGGTTGACGCGAGTCACCGTTTCCATGGACGCAGTCGATCCCGACCGTTTTACGCGGATCACGCGCGTGCCCGGCGGCTACGATCAGGTTCTGGCCGGAGTTCGCGCGGCACGCAAAGCGGGATTGTGGCCGCTCAAGGTGAACTGCGTGCTGATGCGCGGATTCAACGAGGATCAGATCATCCCGTTCGGCATGTTTGCCCGTGAAGAAGGCGTTACGGTGCGCTTCATCGAGTTCATGCCGCTCGAAGAGGATCGGGTGTGGTCGCCGGCGACGGTCGTTCGACTGGAAGAAGTCTTGGCGCGCATGGCGGAATATCGGCCGCTCGTCGAGATCCCGCATGCCCGCTCTGAGACTGCTCGCCGCTATCGTTTCGAGGACGGCATCGGCGAGATCGGAATCATTGCTCCCGTATCGCATCCGTTCTGCGGGCATTGCAGCCGGATTCGTATCACGTCCGACGGCAAGATCCGCACCTGCCTTTTTTCGGTTTGGGATCACGACCTGCACGCGCAGATGCGTCGTGGGGCGAGCGACGACGAACTCGAACAGTTCATCCGCGACGTTGTTGCCAAGAAAGAAGAGCGGCACCATATTGGTGAACCGGACTTCGTGCCGGCTTCACGAACCATGGTTCATATCGGCGGATAATTCCTTCTAATCCCGCTGCTACAATGCCAACCTGTGGCTGCGCGGCTTGCAATCCTCGGCGCCTTTCTCGCCCTCGGCGTCACTCTTTATGGTCAATCGGCCAACGAGAAAGATGCGTCGGAAAACACCGTAGTTCTTCGCGATCTCGGGATGCGTTACTCCCCACCCACGGGCATGGTGGACAAGACTTCTGAGTCGGCTCTCCAGGCTCGCGACCGCGCCAACTCTTACACCACAAAGGCAGCCGAACTCCTGTTGGACTTATCTTCTGACGGTGCCGACGATTCGCAGGAATGGCATCAAATCTGGATGTTTCACTTTCCTCGCGCGCAGCTGGCGAACCTGAATGAATGGATGGCCGAAGCGAAAGTAAACGGCGCCCTGGCAGGTCCCAAAGCTCAGCCGGCGGGCCAGCCAACAAGCTCTACTTTCGGCGGGCACAATTTTCTCGTCTCTGAATTTGAGCAGAGCGAGCCGCCGCTCACAAAACATGCCAGGATCTATACGACGATCTGCAAAACGCAGCTGGTTTCCTTCGTATTCGTTGCGAACTCGGCAGAACAGGTCACAGCGATGGAGGACAGCCTGAAGAGTTTGAAGTTTGCCGACAAGTAAAGCCCGTGTGCAGCGCTGCTTTCAAATCCCCGCGATTCTCAACAATCGCTGTTTTTTAAGTTCTTCAGACAAAAACTAACCCGTCGGCAAGCCTGAGTAAGAAAGCAAAGCGGACTGAAAGGGCAGTCCCTTCCAGTCCGCGATTGAAAACGCCAGTTACGAGGCGCTGCTTGAACTGCTGCCACTGCCGCTCGTGCCGCCTCCACCAACTCCAACAAACGGATAAAACGTCAGATTGGTGTTGTTGCCGATCGAAATACTCTCTCCAAACAGGAGTGCGCCATTGATCAGCACGGGATTTGGCGTGTCCCCGTCCCCAGAGGTGAACTGCCCTTGCGGAGCCAGGATCGTTCCGTTGAAGACGGTGTGATTACCAAGCTGCGCAGCGGTTCCGCTGCCGACCAGATTGAAGACGACGCGGTCGGGAGTGATTCCGCCAGCCAGGATCACGGAAGCATTGTTACCAATCTGCAAGCTGCCCGGATTGGTGGAACTGCCGACGTTGATCACGAAAATATCCGTCGCCGCTCCGTTGAGCGTGATCGTGGAATTCGTGCCCGATGCAATCGACGGCACACTCACAACGTTAATTCCTCCTGTGGAGGAAATCGTGACGTTCCCGCGTGTTCCTACCACGATGGCGGAAAGAGTCTGCGTACTGGGGAGGGCCGCCAACGTGGAGGAGAGCGTCGAGGCTGCGGAAACGGCTTGCGGGAAAAGGGTTGTGATATCTGCGCTCTGGCCGCTCACGTCAGCGCCGCCCGTGCATTCGCTGGGTTGACTGATGGCGCCGCCTCCGGTCGTGCAAGCGCCAGCAATCTCACTGTCGTTGCCGAGACAAATCGCTGTCGTTCCTGGCGGATTGTTGGCGCAATCCAGGCCAGCGGCTGCTGTCGTTGTGCCGATCACATCTCCGCCGATCGTGTCGGGCGCGGCGGCATTGCCTCGTCCCATCAGAACAGTCGTTCCGCCAACGTTCGAGGGCTTGCCGCTTACTCCGCTCGGCGGATTGATGTTCACTCGATTTTTCATGCTGACATCGCTGGAACTGAGCACGGCAAAACTGGTTGCCTGAGCTGATGCGCGATTCGAAGTAACTACTGCGATTGCCCCTGCAGCCACAAACCACACAATCTGCTTCGCGAAGCGACGCACTTGGGGGTGATTGAAAATCATCAAATTTCCCTCGGACGCCAGTCTTCGTGCAACCCTGTCTGGCGTGCCAGGGCTTTCTTCGATCCCCCTGACTATGGCATTCCACGGACACGATGAGGAGATTGCTCGCGAACATGTCCTGATTCGAGGTAACCCTGCTTCGAGTTGTACCGAGGACCATCGTCCTATTTCGCGTACCGATGTGCCCTGAAACGTCGGCGAATGCTTCGTCTGGCGGAAGTTGCTGTGAAGTAAGATTCTGGTGTGGGACGCATTGCCAGCTTCGCCCTAACCATACTGTTCATGGCGAGTGTTACTCATGCTCAGAATCCGCGAGCTTACTTTCTGGGCTTCGACCGCAATGAATATCCCGGGGATGCCAGTCTGAAGGCTCTGCGACAAACTTTCTCGTATGCCGGATATTGGCTCAACACTCCGCCCGGCGCTTCGTCGAACAGTTGGACGGGGCATCGCGCCCCGGTCGAAAACGCCGGTTTCGGTTTCCTGGTTCTGTTCAACGGGCGTCTCTTCGCGGAACTCAAAACAACTGCAAACGCACGGCGTCTGGGACAGTCCGATTCACAGAAAGCGGTAGTTGCAGCGCGACGCGAAGGCTTTCCGCAAAGGACGGTTATTTTTCTCGACCAGGAGCAGGGTGGCCGCATGCTGCCGGAGCAGAAGGCTTACATTTACGCGTGGGTGGATAGCGTGACAGCGGCAGGATTTCGTGCGGGCATCTACTGCTCGGCCATTCCTGCGAAGGATGACGGCAACGTCGTTACCGCAGAGGATATACGACAGAGCGCAGGCAACCGCGATATTACCTATTGGGCAATCAACGACGCCTGCCCGCCAGCCCCTGGATGTGCCTTTCCGCAGCAGCCGCCAAACCCACGCGACAGTGGATTTCCCTACGCCGAAGTTTGGCAATTTGCCCAGTCTCCGCGACGCAAAGATGTGGCCGCACACTGCGCCAACTACAGCCACGATGGAAATTGCTATCCGCCGGGCGCCAATGGGGTGCGAGGGCTCCAGGTTGACTTGAATTCTGCCTCGTCCGCAGACCCCTCTCACGCCCGCACAAGATAGCCTTTTTCTTCCTGGTATAGTGCTCGGCCTTTTTCTTCACCAAAAATTAAATGAGTTGCACGAGAAGGACTGCCGCATGAATTCGTAGCATTCGTCGCCTCATCTCTTGAGTGTTCGATAACACGAACAACACACTTCAGGAGAATCACCAAATGAAGCTCACAGGACTTGTTGTCACCCTCTTGCTTCTGGCTTTTTCGTTGAGCGCCACAGCCGGGAGCATGGCAAAAAAGGACATCGTGGATACCGCCGTCGCGGCGGGCAACTTCAAAACCCTCGCCACGGCGTTACAAGCCGCCGGACTGGTCGACACCTTGAAAGGGCCCGGACCGTTTACGGTCTTTGCACCGACAGACGAGGCGTTCGCAAAACTACCGGCAGGAACCCTCGATGACTTACTGAAACCGGGGAATCATGACAAGCTGGTGTCGATTCTGACCTATCACGTCGTTCCCGGCAGAGTTATGGCCAAGGACGTTGTCAAATTGCACGAAGCGAAGACCGTCAATGGCAAAGATGTGAAGATAATGGCGGAAGGCGGCAAAGTAATGGTCGACAACGCTAACGTGGTCAAGACCGATATCGCTTGTTCGAACGGCGTCATTCACGTCATCGACTCCGTAATTCTGCCGCAGTAAATTGCTCTGGTTGCACCTCCTTTGCACCTTGCGGCTGGGAGACCCATGGCTCCCGGCCGAGTTTTTCTTTGCGAATCTTGACACACAATCACATCCGCTTGACCCAATTTCACAGTACATTTGTTTCCTCCACGTCTAAGTCCTCGGGAGGAACGTATGAAGAGCAGCTACAAAGCCGTTAGCTTCTGCGCTTGTCTCGTGTTTCTGTGCTTCCAATTCTCTATCCCTGCCTTTTCGTCCGCCAAGCAAGTCGCTCCCGGGCCGGTACCCAGTCAGATCTCGATGGCCGAGCGTATCTTCATCGCGAATGCGGGAGAGAATCAGCCATTGTTCAACGAAGAGATGTTCAGTGGGGGACAGCAACGCGCCTACGATGCGTTCTACGCGGCCATGAAAACTTCGGGCCGATATGAATTGGAAGGTTCGCCCGTGGATGCGGATGTATCGTTCGAGATCGACCTCGATGTCAACCGCGCCGGGCCGCGGATTTCGGGGGGGCCAAGCATCCTCGGAGATGCACCATACGATCCTTACTTCCGCTTGACCATCAGGGATCCCAAAACGAACTGCATTCTCTGGGTGCTCATCGAGCACGTGCAGTGGGCGATTTTGCAGGGCAACCGAGACAAGAACTTCGATCTCGCAGTTGATCGCCTGGTCAATGATTTGCAGGCGATAGCCCGATCGGCAAATGAGGCGACGTCCAAACCATAAGCAGCCACTTCTGCACTTTTTTGAGCGCGCACACCTGGGGAGAAAGTGTGTTCGCAATGCGATAAAATAGACATATCGAACATGTCTGATCGCACGTTTACCCTCGACGAAGCCCAATCGTTACTGCCGGTATTAGAGTCCCTCCTGCGGACTGCCATGAAGGCG
>Ga0335079_10000598_pt1 | contig 41573 bp, 30 predicted proteins | sample Lox_Sample_33_FD_206719 | JGI IMG/M metagenome (GOLD analysis project Ga0335079, IMG submission 206719) | Soil microbial communities from Loxahatchee National Wildlife Refuge, Florida, United States - Lox_Sample_3.3 | ecosystem: Environmental > Terrestrial > Soil > Wetlands | place: USA...
ATGTAGTGCATTGGCGGAATTCCCGTAACGCCAATCTCGACAGCGACCGTCTCTTTATCGCTTGGCATCTAACGGTTTTCTCGGAGGGAAGCCACTGATGGCTGTTCGTTCGATTCCGTTATTGCGGTCGGTAGGCTGCGTTCTGCTTTTGATCGGCGCGGGAGTGCCCCTTAGGATGAAGGCACAGGATTCATCCTCTAGCCAGAGCGCGGCCCCTGCTGAGGAGAACCCGATGTCTCTCCCTCCGCGAACGATGCCGCCACCTCCTTCGGTTCAGAAAGCCTCACCTGAACAGACAGGCCCCGCCGGAGCAGATCAGCAGTCAATTCAGTCGGACACTCAAACCGGACAGGAAGACCAAGGGCGATTCGTCTTTAAAAAGCAAGTACAGGAAGTCGTTCTGCATGCGACCGTAGTGGACGAAGCGGGCCGACTTGTGACCTCTTTGGACCGAAGCGCGTTCAGTGTCTACCAGAATGGACAACCGGAGACGATCACATCCTTCCGCCGCGAAGATGTGCCAGTAGCTCTCGGAATTGTGGTGGACAACTCAGGATCGATGCGCGACAAGCGCAGCAAGGTGAGCCAGGCGGTGTTGAATCTCGTCCGCATCAGCAACCCTCAGGATGAGGCGTTCATCGTGAATTTCAGCCAGACACCTTACCTGGACCAGGACTTCACCTCCAATGTCAATTTGCTGCAGACTGCATTGCATCAGGTTGCCAGCCGCGGTAGCACGGCGCTCTACGATGCCGTCGTCGCGTCAGATGTGCATTTGCGCAATAACCCGCGGTTAGACAAGAAGGTGCTTCTGGTTATTACGGACGGTCAGGACAACATGAGCCGTGAAACGCTCGAGGATGCGGTTCGAAAGCTACAGTCGAGCAAAGGTCCTACGGTTTACGCGATTGGATTGAGCGACCAGGAAATGACCAGGTCTGCGCGAGAGGCGCTTCAGAATCTTGCCAGCGGAACCGGGGGCGTCGCGTACTTTCCGCGAGATCTAAGTGAAGTCGACGAGATTACACGCGCTGTCGCTCATGATATTCGCAGCCAGTACACGCTCACTTATAACCCGGGTACGACGGCTGGGCAGGGGTATCAGCGAATTCAAGTTGCGGTCCGAGGTCAAGCTCGCGCTCGCCTCACGGCGCGTACCCGGAGCGGATACTACCCAGGAGAAACCCTTCGCTGAGAACGGGGATACACTTCGCGAGCGCAGAACCGCACTACGCCGCCGTCGGGCCCGCAGGAGTTTTCGGCGGCGGCGGAAGTTCAATCTGGATCAGATTGTTCTTAATCGCGTAAACAACCAGATCCCGGATCGAATGGAAGCTCAATTTCCGCATGATGTTGCTGCGGTGAGTCTCCACAGTCTTCGTGCTGAGATTGAGGAGAGACGCTACTTCTTTGGAGCTGTTTCCCTCGGCTAAGAGCTGAGTAATCTCACGTTCACGAGCCGTCAGAGTCGGAAGCTTTGGCGCCTCATTGCGTGACACAGTCTGACCTTTCTCCAGGAAACCGGCCAAGACGAGATCGTTAACACGAGGCGTAAAGAACATTCGCTTGTTCTGTAGAGCCTCAACGGCCGAGACGAGATCGCGAGCGGCATCGGATTTGAGTACGAATCCGCGGGCGCCGGCATCCAAAGCCTCGCGGATCACCTGATCAGAGTCAGTGATAGTCAGGACGATGACTTTGAAATGTGGATCATGCTGCAGCAACTGGCGCGTGGTGTCCAACCCGTTAAGATTGGGCATCCCGATGTCAACGATGACAACATCGGGATTGAGCTGCAATGCCTTCTCGACGCATTCACGGCCGTCGCTGGCTTCGCCGCAAACTTCCCAGTTCTCGTGCTTTTCCAGCAGTGCGCGCAATCCGCGGCGCACAATTTCATGATCGTCGGCTAACAGGATCCTGAGTTTCATAATTCCGCCCTCTCCAATGCAGAGTGGATACTTGTTTTGAACTCAAATCTTCAGCTTAATTCGGGAACATTTCTTCCGTTTAAGGCGGTGAAGACACGATGCTGGCTCACTGCCTCCACGGCCGCCAACAAATCGCGAGCAGCATTGGACTTGACCACGTATCCGCGCGCGCCAGCTTCCAAGGCCTCCCGCATCATCTGCGGCGAATCATGTTGGGTCACGAAAAGAATCTCCAGTCCGGGCGCTTGTCGTCGCAACACGCGACACGCTTCCAAGCCATTCATCCGCGGCATGGTCACATCAAGAACCATGACATCCGGACTCAGGTGCTTGGCTTTTTCAACGGCCTCAGCGCCGTCGGAAGCTTCCCCGATCACTTCCCAACCAGAATGTCCTTCCAAGAGAGTCTTCAAACCCTGCCGCACGATGGGATGGTCATCCACCAGGAGTATGCGAATTGTCATTCCGTTTCAGTTCCTTTGTAGGGAGACCGACCAGACGATTCGCCACATTCTACCTCTATACAGATGTGACAGCCTGACCAATATTCCGCAATTTTCACGCCAAAACGCGCTTTTCGCCCCCTGCTAAAGCTCAACCCGAAGGCTAACTTCCACGAATCTGGGCTCCAATACAGGGAATCCTGTATTTGAAAAAGCTCAATCTAGCAAACCCCGATTCTCAGAAGTTCTGGCCGGCAGCGATCGGAAAATACGTTTTGTTATGCAGTAATACATCCACAGCTTCAACGACGGAGCCAATGTCCTGCTTTGCGCAAGCTCCCCTGACTCCCGCTTCTCGCGCGGCTTCAGTCAGTTGTTTGGACAAGTGCAGGGTGACCATCAGGATCGGGATATTGGGAAAGAGTTCCGAAATCTGCTTAGCAACATCCACACCATTTAAGTCGGGCATTTGATAATCGAGTACCACGAGGTCAGGAGGCGAAGCGAGAACGAGGTGCAGAGCTTCCGCGCCGGTTCGCGCTTCTCCGCAGACATGCCAGGATTCCTGCTGCTCCAGGATCGCCCTGAGATACCGGCGTACGGCAGGATTGTCATCAACCAACAGGATACGGATCACCTTAAGCCTCGCTCACCAGATTACCGATTCCGGCACTACGAGCAGGGGCTTTCGGCCTGCTGGAAGCCGAGATACACACCGGACCTAGCCAGAGGTGTTTCTCGGCGGTTACAAAATGCCAGAACAACCTAACAATTGGACGGTAAAGAATGATCCGGTCTCAGACAATCCGGTAAACGCGGTAGAGCATCTGCTGTAAACAACAGCAACTGCGCGACTTCTACCAGATTCCCTTGTCGCTGCCGGTGATTCTTTGCCCGAGTGCGGCGGCAGTCGCCAAGCCCGGCATTAAGCTTAGGCGCAGGCTGTTCCTCAGATCTCCGGTGCGCAAAAGGTTCTTGAGCTCGGCGGCGTACAACGCCATGGCATGAGGGACGATCGGGATTCGCAAAAACTGGCGACGATACGTCACCTCTCGCAGGTTAAGTCTCGCGCACTCGGTTACGAATGAGGGAAAATCAGGCCGTCCTCCTCCATAGGCTTCGACATAGTCGGCGACTACCTTTAAGTAGGTTGCGATTCCATCCCATAGTCCTGCACGCGATCCAAGGTCTCGCAGGTAGTTGAAATCGACGACGCCGCGTACCAGGAGATTGGCATTGTCGACAATGTCACACAGACGAATATAAAAGTGGCGGTACATTCTCTGTAATGTGCTGACTACGATTCGATCCTCAGGTGCCGCGACTCGGAAGGTGTAGCCATTCAAGTCGATATAGCAACTTCTCGCCATCAGGGAGATTGTTACGGCCGTCTGCTCCCCAGTTTGGCCGAGCCTGCCTACGTGAATTTCGACCAGTTCGGGCAATCCGGGAACTTCGAAGTTCCACTTGCCGGCCAGACGATCTCCCCAACTTCTTTCTGTTGGAGTAGCTTGGAAGCAGGTCTGCATGGATTTCACCACTTTGCGAGGATCTTCACCGCTGTAAAGATCGAGGTCACTCCCCAGATCCGGCCAGTGGTCGAGAGACTTGATGACCGTTACCGGGCAGCCGGCATCCGCAAGACGCGTGCATACCTCGCTCAAGAAGCCGGTGGCCTTTTGAATTCTGGCTGCCTCGTTTGCGAGCGCATTTGACACCCAGTGGGCTTCGTCGTTCTTGCCCAGTTCCGCCAGTATGTATTGTAGCGGCCGGAAGGCACGCACAACGACATGGTTGGAATGTGCCAATAATCGCAGTTCTTCAAGCCGGCCTAGATCCAGCTGATACATCGAGTCGAGCAGCGTTTCGTCGAATCGCGCGAGAATGTCCGGCTGAGAGGCGACTCGATCCGACTGCGAAAAATCGCCACAAGAAAAAATCAGCTTCGAGAGAAGTTCAAGATCTTGAGTCGATTCATTGACTGTCACGCTTTACCTCCAAAAAAGATTTTCCCGAATGAACTTGAGATCTGAGACTATTCGCAGTTCAGGCAATTTCATGACCCCACGCTAGAAGCGTCGGCTGCGCCGCACTTGGAAAAATTCAGCCGCTCGATCGCAGTGCCTTCTTCGTAGTCATTCCAGGTTTCAATGAGCACAAACGGCAGTGGATGTGCCGGGTCGAAATAGCGCGAATATGCGTGGAGGGTATCGTCGAACGTCTGGCCGCATCGGCTCTGCATGTGGCGATTCAGGCCCCACTTGGCGTGGGAATCGTCGAAACCCGGCCACGCTCCTCCGATTGCGATCTTGTCTGGATGCTTGCTCCGCATATTCTTATAAAAATCATCGAGATATTGTTGTCCCCAATTGCTTCCGTCCGCAGTCCATCCTTTCGCTCCAGGCTGAACCCATGGATAAAATCCGGCAAAGGCCGCGGTGTATTGGGTGGGTGCATCGTCTTTGTAAAAGAAATATGGCTTAGACTCCCAATTGGAGCAGTGCTCAACCACTCGATTCCAGTCGACGTGACCTTTCTTCGGAAAAATGAAGATCGTCGGATGGCCGTCATAGGTTAGATAGGCGGAGCGGTGCGGGGCTTGGGGCCCGATGTAGGCGACGTAGGCATGATCGAGAGCCGAAATTGCATCATCGGTCGATTGTTCGTCTTCGTCTTCCGGTTCGTTATATAGAAGCGCGACCTGAAAGCGGCTCTCATCGGCAGCTTCCTGGAGCAATGCAAAGTTGTGATCAGAAAAAGTATTGCTCTGCCCATACCAGTCCACTACAAACCCCGAGAGCCCCATGTGATGAGCCTGCTGAATCTGTTTCTTCAAAACGGCAGGGTCGTAGCTTACGTACCCTACGTCCGCATGGACATGATCCCCGAACCAGGGCATGTAAACCGCAAGCAGTTTGGGCCAGGAATTAGGAGCCTGTAGATTTCGCCGCAGAACGTTGTGCATTCCCGGTGTGGTGCATCCAGTACCCACCATGAAGCAAACGATCGCCACAAGTAACAGCTTTTTGGACAAAACACGACTCCATATAGGTGTGCCAGAGATGACTCTTAGATGTGTTCTGTGACTTGCGCGTTGGCACAAATACCGAGTCAGAATTGGGGAACCGACTGGAGTTGCCGGATCACCCAGCGGTCGACTCCTGGGGTCATGAGGACAACGTAGCGCTCCAACACGTGCTCGGTGTGGATCGTGTTCCTTCCATCCAGAATTTCAATGTCGTATTCAGCAGTATCGTGAAGTTCAATCACATCGCCTTCCTGAGCATAGAAGACCGCCTGGAGCTTATGATTTTGATTCGAGTAGCGTGAACTCAAACCACTACGTTGCTGGCCACCGACTCTCTGATTTAACCATTCGCTCGCGCTGCCCTCGAAAAGCCCATTCAAAGGGGCGGGGGAATTAGACTCCAGTGCCTGAGCCAGGCTCGCCCACGCCAATTTGTAGTCGCGAACAATGCTTTTCTGCGTCAACGACTCAACCTGCCGTGGCGCAGATTTCGTTGAGTCCAACGAGACGTCAAGACGAGAGTCCGCCGCGATCGAGGGCATTGCTCCCGCCAGGAAGAAGGACAAGGTGATCGTAGACAGCAGGACAAAATGTAGTTTCGCGATCGCCTTCATGTTTTTCCTACTGCCCTCCGATTCGCAACTCGTTGCCCATCACCACACCCGAGGCGGCTGATACCACCACTGGCCCGGATGTGCTGATCTGAGCGCGGGCGATATCCTGCTTGACGGGCGCGTCTACCGTGCTGATCTGATTTCCGTTTCGTGCAGTGAAGGTGACGATCGTTCCATCCGGTACAGGATTTCCGGCGCAATCGCGCACGGGCTCAGTTTCGACGGAGATGCCTTTGGGGTTGCGCGCGCCTTTAATACGCAGATTGCAAGGGTCCGATGCTACCTGTTGCACAACCCTGCGGGCAGATACACCATCCAGAGATGCCGTCATCTGCAACACCCCGGCGGCTTTGCCGGAATTTGTGCGAAACCAGGCGACACCTCCGTCAGTCTGGACTTTGTGAGAAACGGGAGCCGATCCCTTCGCGGCCAGTTGAAAGTCAACAGTGGTCGACGTTAAGACCAGGTTGTGAAATTCATCGAACGGCATTGCCACTGCGCTGATCGCATCACCGCGCTCGACCGGAACTCGGGAGGGATGGGCAAGAAAGGTCAAAGTCGAGGGTTTCGCTGGCGCCACAAAAAATGCGGCATTGCTACAAGAATTCGTACACACGATCGCCAAATAGCGGCCCGAGCTCTGTATTTCCTTATCCGAGAGTGAAATGTCCTGCCCAAGTTGAATGTCGTCGCGTTTGAGAGACACCGACGGGCCAATCAGATAAAAAGTGGCAGAGCCGCTGCCTGAAGTTCCAATCGCGATCGGGTTGCCGGCTGTAGCTGTTGCGGGCGCACGAAGCGCGACGTCCTGTCCGCTGGAATAGCACAGCGCGCCTAGCAGAACTGCGACTAGAGCTCCGAGGTTACGATTTCGCAAGGCTGTATTGATTGACCACGACATGAAAGCTTTGAACCTTTCCTGCCAATGATTTCGGTAGTTCGACAGCAAACGGCTCGATTGATTGTGGGAGCAGGGCGTGTTCCACGTAGCCATCAGACACCCAGATGACTTTGCCATTGTTGTCGTAAAAACTGGCGATCACGTGAGGAATGTTGACGGTCTCACCACTCTCGTTCTGAAGGCTCCCGTGCAGCACAGAATGTCCCTGCGCATCAGTATCGATTTCTTGATCCATGACTCCGATCACGGGATCGGACGAAGCTGGAACAAGAGTGGCCTTTACGTCCATGCGCACGTTCTTCACTTTGCTCAAGCTGACGTGGGGGAAGTCAATGCGGTAGGGTGAGACTTGCTTGGGCAGCAGCACATGAAGAATCTTGTCAAAGCTGCTTTCATCGTCAATGGCGCTGCCCGCGGCATCGACGAGCGTGGCATTGACGTTCACAAACGCTGGAATCGTGTCTTCGTTCACGACTTCGCCCATTACGACCGGGCCCTCGGCAGAATCAACGGCATTCATCGACACGATGCGAACATGCGGCGAGTCCACGTTCCGTGAACCCCACTCCGCGCCTGCAGCGTTGCCGGTGACGAGGTCCCAGCGCAGATAATTTACTGGAACGATCTGAGCCGGAATGCTCCGGGGAGGCGTCTCATCCCAAACCACGCGCCACTGGTCTCCGCGGCGCACCAGATGGAAATCCCGGACGTCCTCCACTGGGCCTACGGGCGTTGCCCAGTGCAGGCGAACCCGCATTTGTGCGTCCGAATCCGTCGCATGCAGTGGGCGGGCATCATAGCTTTCCAGGTTGGAGAATGATCGCAGTCCGCCGCTCACTCCCATCCAGGACTGAGCGAACTCCGTTTCCGTAAGATTGGCGTTTTCACGTTCGGTATTCGCGAATGCGCGTCCCCAGTTGCGCCTTTGGACATCAAGCAAGAAATTCGAGAGAGCTTGTTCAGGAGTATTGGCTCTGGAACTAAACCCGGGAAGGGCTGATCCGGATGCAACACCAACCGTTCCTGCTCCTGCGGTGGAATGGAGTCCGGCAATAATAAGGAGCACTGTAACAACGACGATAACGATTGCGATCGGCAGAGCGCGTATCATCTGGTTTCCTCAGGCGACGTAGTGTCGTTCGGGCTGCTGGACAGGCATCGGAGATTGGATGATGCGGCGCATGTGCTGCCGGGCCGGAACAAGCAGAACCAGGAAAATTGCAAGCACACTCACTCCGATGGGCAACGTGCCCCAGAGGAGTCCCATCCAGGCCGGCGGAATTGCATCGGATTGGATTCGATGCGCGGGAGGCACATCGTCCTTCGACCAGGCGCTGATCTCTCCACCCTCAAATGTCTCGGTCTTTCTCCACCCTGCGAAGGTCAACAGAGGCTCGTAGTAGCGATCGTGAACAAAAATGTACTTGAGCCCGTAACGGTTGGCATGTTCGAGCATGGCGCGAAGAGAGGCCATACCCGCGGAGCCGTAGAACTTGGCATTCGTCAGCTGAGCAGATCCATAGTGCGTCATTTCGGGGAGAAGACGCGCGGAATTGTAATCTCCGTCGACGCTGCTCGCGTCTGTATAGGTAGAAACTTTGGCGAGTTCACTTCCAAAGCCCAGCGTCAGGTATCGATAAGAGTCATGGCCGTCGCGATTCAGAAATGCAATCACTGGATCAACATCCATGGTGGCCGTTGGACGATACGGGTTCGCATTCAACCAATAGAGTGCGGCCCCTATCGTGACCACCGCAGCCAGCGACAATGCCACCGCGGCCTTCGCCTGGAAACGATCGAGAAGTTCGATCGCTAGTACGCCGACGATGGGCATCATCATTAAGGTCGCCCAGAACGTGAATCGCTCGAACGTCAAGATTTCGTACGCGCGTCCCAGCACCCAACGCGGAAACGGAGTGGTACCGCCGAGACCGAACAGGAAAGTGATCCAAAAGCCAACGAGAAGGGGGCGCAAGCGTCGCGCAGACGCTCCACGGAACAGCACAAACGGAAGCGCGATGATCAGTGCGCCGTACGGGATCACAAAATAGTTAATTCCGGTGATCGAGTGCAACAAGAAGTTGGCGCGGCTGTCGTGCGGAATTGGAATCTGGTGAATCGGATGCTGAACTAAAGTGAGCCAATAAGGCAGTAGGACAGCCCCGACTCCGGCGCCCACAACCACGGCGAAAAAGATCGCTCGTGCAAACACGGCTCCAACTCCTCCGCGCGTGCGCCCCTCCTTAGCATCGAGGATTGCTACCCAGAGCACTGGACCGGCAAACAAGACAGTTCCAAAAATCAACGTGACATGGTGGGCCGCGGCAGCAGCCAGACTCACCGCGATGCCTTTAATGAACGCTCGCCCGGATCGCTCGGTCGACCAATCGTAGAAATATGGCAACGCGTTCAAATAGAGTGCGGCTGAAGTGATCGTCGCTAACTGACCGGCCTGATACATCAGAAACGCTAGTGCGCCCAAGAAAATGCTGCCAAGCGCGGCATAAGAGGCTGATCGTTCATCAACCCAGATTTTTGCAAAGCGATAGACGCCCACCGCGAGCAGCAGAGCGGCCACCAACTGGACGACCATGTAACCCATCTTGAGACCGGTGATCGTTGAAACCAGGGCGATCCACTGATGGGTCAGAGGAGGATAAGTAGTCTGCGAAAAGCCTGCGAACCATTTGTCGTTCCACGGATTGAACCAGTGGTGCGCATAGTGCGAGGCGAGGAAAATATGGAAGTTCGCGTCGAAAGATCTCGCCGGCAGCTGCATAAGCAGCAAAGGGCCATGTACTGCCAGAGCCACCAGAACGATCGCCAAGAGCGGAATGGGGCGAGAGTAACGTTCAGTTGAACTCATGCAAGTGGACACTCCTGTGCCTTTAGCAGCGTCATAGGATTCCAAAGCTGCTCTGAAGGTTTACTTAATCCTGCTTCTAGCTATGCGATGAAGCCACGGCAAACCTACCTGTCAGCCATGCATCTGAGTAGAGCCACAGGACTTCCGGTGTAGGAAATCCTTGTGTGTAGGGCCTCGAACGATTTTTCCAATTAAGCATGGTGACTTCGTGAAAAGCCGGATTCCGCTCACGAGCTTTTGGGTTCTATTGCTGGTTATCGGTCTGTCAGGATTCAGTATTTGTCAGACGTTCGACGTCGGCGGGTCTTCTCAAGGCGGGAATCCGCCCGCGCAGAACGGTCAATCGCAGTCCGGGAATGATTTGAGTTGGGGCGCCGGCATCAACGTCGCTCGCCAGGCGCGCGCCGCACAGGATGCTCTTGCCAGGAATGATTATTCGTCGGCGGTGAACTACGCACAACAAGCGGCCAAATCTGCACCTCAGAACGCAGACCTGTGGTTTCTGCTGGGATACGCAGCACGCCTGAATGAAACCTATCCGCTCGCAGTCGATTCCTACAATCGCGGCCTCAAACTGCAGCCGAATTCAGTTCGCGGATTGGCAGGCCTCGCGCAAACCTATGCCCGCATGGGTAGAGATCAGGAAGCGGAACAGTTGTTGCAAAAGGTAGTTGCCGCGAACCCAAGAGATGCGAACAGTCTGCAACTTGCGGGAGAACTGCTGCTCAACACCGACGCAAAAGCGTCTCTTGGACTTCTACAGCGCGCTGAGGCAATTCAGCCCTCCGCGCACACTGACCTGCTGGTCGCGCATGCTCACGACCGGCTGGGCCAACCCGACCAGTCCACTCGCTATCTCGAAAAGGCGAAGAGCCGCGCTCCGCATGACCCCGAGGTGCTGCGCGCGGTTGCCGGACAATATCGCGATCAGGGGAAATTCGATGAGGCCATTGCGACACTTCAAGGCCTATCGTCGAAGAGTTCGGATGTCCAAGCCGAACTCGCGTATACATATGGTTTAGCGGGCCGACCACAAGACGCCGCGAATCTCTACTCACGGCTCGCTGCTTCCGCCAAAGGAAATATCGGCCTCGATCTAAGCGCAGCTCAAGCCTGGGTGAATGTCGGGCGGCCAGATGAAGCTCAGCGCTTCCTTGATGCGGCGCGGCAGATCGACGGGAACAGTTACCGGCTTCACGCTATCCTGGGCGGCATCGCTGACTCGGAAGACCGCGTTTCGGATGCCCAAAACGAATACAGCCTTGCCTTGAGTAATTTACCCGCGAGGGTTTTGGAAGGTCCGCTGTATCCGATCGAGCTTCGCTTGAACCTTTACGAGGCATACGTCCGGGAAGATGATCAGACAAACGCAAAGCAACAACTGCAGCTCGCTGCGGCCTCGATACAGCAGGTTAAGGTGCCGGATTCTGCCCGTCCGGAAATGTTAAGGCTGCGGGCAGCGATTGAGTCCGCATCCGGCGACCTTCAGTCAGCGGATCGTGACCTAAAAAAAGCGCTCGCGCTGGCACCATCCAACGTCAACTCCTTGATGAATTTCGGAACGCTTCAGTGGAAACTCGGCCAGAAGGATGCGGCGCGCGAGACCTTCAGAAAAATCATGGAAACCGATCGTAACAATCGGCAAGCGCTGTCGGCGCTTGGATATCTGGCTCGAGACGCAGGTGACAACAAGCTGGCGGAAAGCTATTTTTCGCGTTCTGTGGGCGCACATCCGAAAGACTATGCGCCATATCTCGCGCTCGGGGATTTGTATACAGCCGAGGGCAATCTGAAGTTGGCCGAGATCAATTACGAAAGCGCCTTCCAGAGGATGCCTACGAATGCGATGATAGTCGCGGGTGGCGCCAACGCTGCGATGGAAGCGCACAATCTTCCACTAGCCGAACGCTGGTTGCAGCGTGCTAACGCCAAGATGAATGGCGTTCCGCAAGTTCAACGGGAGCGCGAGCGCTACCTGACGTTCAAGGGGAACTATGCAGAGTCGGCAAAGCTCGGATATCAAGTACTCGCCAAGCTTCCCAATGACCGCGAAGGTGTCGTTTATCTTGCATACGACCTGTACTACCTTGGCCGATACGATGAGTGCCTTGCCCTCGTGAACAAGTACGAGCCGACTTTGCCAAAAGACAAAGACCTGCCGTTGATCGCCGGCAATCTCGCGATGCGCAATCATGAACTCGACTCTGCGCTTGAGAATTTCACACTCGCGCTTGAACGAGACCCAAAGATGGCTACGGGTTACGTTAATCGTGGATTTGTTTTGAATGATCTGCGGCAATCTGCCAAAGCAGTTGGTGATTTTGAAACAGCCTTGAAGCTGCAGCCGGACTACGGCGAAGCACATCTAGGATTGGCTTATGCGGACCTCCAGATGCACAGGCCGAAGCCTGCTCTGTCACAACTCGACGCAGCTCAAAAGGTCTTAGGTAAGTCACATGCCTGGCATCTGGCGCGAGCGGAAGCGTTCCGCCAGCAACAAGATTTTCCGCACGCGATCAATGAATATCGCATTGCCCTTGCAGAGGATCCGAAGGACCTCACCACCGAACTCGCATATGCCGATTCCCTATACCGCACGCGGCGGTATCAGGAATCTTTGGCAGCTCTGAATGCCGCACTGAAACTTTCGTCGGATGATCCATCCGTTTATGCGCTGATGGCGCAGATTCATGCAAAGCAAGGCGATCGTCAAGGCACGATGCAAGAGGTTCAGTCCGCAGAGCGCTTGGGAGGAAACCGTATTGAGATCTTGACGGCTACTGGCGGCGCTCTTCTCACGCTGGGAGATCACGATGCGGCTATGAAGCGATTCTCGCGGGCGCTTGAGGTGCCGGGAGGCGACCGCATCGGAGTACGACTCTCGATCGCTCAAATCTTCTTGCGTCAAGGGGACTACGACGACGCTCGCCGCGAGATTGCTCTTGGCTTTGCGGAAGCTCGATTGTTTCCAGATTCACTGGCCACGCCGCAAGATTTTGCGGATGCGGCGAACGCTTTCCTCGCGATGCATGACTTTGATCTTGCCGAGACCTATTACAACAAGGCGCAGCTTGCTGGGGCCGATCCCCGGATCGTGCAAGTTGGTCTGGCCAATACTTATCTTGCCGAAGGCAATACTGCGAAAGCGGGAGCTGCGTTAGAGAGTCTGGGCCCGGCGAGCGATTTCAGTGGCGATTACGACTACATGATGGCATCGGCCAACCTGTATCGTCAGAAGCAGGATCCGCTGCGTTCACTGATCAGCTACGCGCAAGCGAATTCCGTTGCAGGTCAGGATGACCAAGGTGTTGCGGAGACTCAACAGTACGCTGCGGCTGATCAGGAAGGCCGCCAGCTTAACAACGTCGTGAGTCTTGTGCCCGAGGGTATGTTCACTCCTGTGTTCGAAGACATCAACGTTTACAGTCTGGACGCGAAACTTCTTCACATCACGAACCCTGCGCTGCTGCCGCCACCCAGGCACTCATTTCAGAGCCTCGCCGAATCGCACTACCGCGTGCAACTGGGGAATCTCCCTGCGATCACCGGCTTTGTCGGGCAAGGGATGACGGCTGGGAAATTGTTGTATCCCAGTGTCGGAGTGGTACAGGACCGCAATACGTACGACACGATCCTGAATGGAGGTATCAATCCGGTTCTACATTTCAGATCGAATTCGGTCACGTTCAATCCGGGTGTGCAGTTCACCATTCGGCGGGACACGATCTCGCCGGTCTTCATGAGCCAGAATCTGTTCCGCCAGTATCTTTATCTATACACCAACTCGTTTTACAACTGGGTATCCGTTTCAGGCAGCGCGGAGCATGAGACTGGGCCGTTCCTTGATCAGAACCTTCACTCGCGCGATCTGTTTGCCAATATTGAATTTACCGTTGGCAGGCCATGGGGCAACACATCGCTCATTACCGGTTACTCCGTGCGGGACCTATTGTTCCGTCCGATGGTGGAGGAGTATTTCAACACGAGTACCTATGCCGGATTGCAACACAAGTTCGGCCACCGCTTGACGGCGGCTGCTCTCGTGGAAGATCTGCGATCCTGGCGCGTTCAGAACACGCGTTTTGCTATTGCCCAAGCCCTGCTTCCCGGCGGAAGATTCGATTTCAAAGCAACGCCCCGCTGGAGCGTTCAGGGATCGTTCGTGCTCTCTCGCGGCGCGGGTTACCACTTCTACGACAATGCGCAGAGCCAGCTCCTTGTTTCCTACGTGCGTCCGCTTCACGGAAGCGTCCGAGACGGAAACGGTGAGACCCCTGTGTCTTATCCAATGAGGTTTTCAATCGGCGTCCAACAGCAGACGTTCTACAACTTCCCTGGAGCGAGCAAAACCACGCTGCTTCCCGTGGTGCACTTCACCTTGTTTTAAGACCGAAGACCGCCAAGATGAGGTCCACCTTCAACAACGCTATCAAGAACTCTAGGGAAGAATCTCGTCTCTCGGTTCCTGCATTCCCTGCAAAGAACCTGCGACAGAAACTCCTCGGTGGAAGTCTGACCATGCTTGCGGGGTCCGGACTCGTCGGCGTCACCAACCTTGTCTACAACGTAATTACAGCCCGCCTGCTCGGGCCAACCGGGTTTGCACATGCGACATCGGTATACACCCTGTTGATGTTGGCATCGGCAATCACGCTCTCATTCCAAGTTGTCTGCGCGAAGTACGTCGCCAGCCACGAGAACTCCGCCGAAAAGAGCACGATCTTTGCCGGGTTGCATTTACGCGCGTGGCTTACAGGCATCGGCCTCGGGTTGCTTTTGTTTGCTTTTAAGAACGCGATCCAGGCTTACCTGAATCTTCCGGATTCGACTCTGATCTCCTTATTGGCTCTCGGAACAGCTTTCTATATTCCTCTCGGCGTTCGGCGCGGCTATGTGCAGGGAGTTCATGCATTCACGGCGCTCGCGCTGAACTTCATGCTGGAAGGTCTGGTCCGGTTGGGAGGCGCTTATCTTCTCATTGAATTCGGTCTCGGTGTTGAGGGCGCAATCTTCGCAAGTGTTATAGCCGTTATTGCCTCGTACTTCTTCGCTCAGCCCAGCCCCGGTATGCAGTCGCTCCTGGACGCAAGGCCGCCGATTCCTTCAGGCGAAGGAATACAGGCGATCGTGTTTTTCTCCGGCCAGGTCATCATCAACAACTTCGATATCGTGCTGGTAAAGCATTTTTTTGCCTCGGACCTTGCGGGAATCTACGCGGCGGTTTCGCTTGTCGGGCGCCTGGTGAATATGTGCGCCTGGTCCGTGGTTAACACGATGTTTCCGGTGTCAGCGGCTGCTCGTTCCAGCGACCGCGAGGCCCGCCCCGTCCTGTTCATGTCGTTGTCGATGGTCTTTCTCATTCTCGCGACTCTGATCCTTGGATTGTGGGCGATCCCCAGTATCGTCTGGCGAACACTATTCGGATCGCACTTCGAGTTTGGGCATTTCGGAGGTCTCGCCGCCCTCCTTATCTTGTACGCGCTCACGACCGGGATATATTCGCTGAGTTCCGTAATGATCACGTACGAGATGTCGCGAAAGATTGCGAATACGAGTTGGGTGCAGCTCGCATTCAGCGGCGCGTTTATTCTGGGCATCTGCGCGTTTCACAGCACGCTGCGGCAGGTCATTCTTGTGCAACTCGTACTGATGGCGATCATGTTTGTGGTCGTCGCGCTGCCATTGTTGAGCAAAGAGATCGCTCCACTAGACAGTCGGTCTTATTCAAACCTGCACATCGTTCGTCCCATGCCTGAACCGGAAGTGATCGCCGAATTTCTACGAAGTGAGTTTCATCATCCTGAGTTCGAAGAATACCGCCACGAGTTTCAGGGAATTGTCGATCGGCCGAATCTCGACAATGACAGGGAGAATTCCCTGAGGCGTGCACTTCTTTTTTTGCGGCGGGGTGCGATGTGGCGCGAACTTCCCGAAAACACAGCCTGGTTTAAAGTCGAACTGGCGCGAAAAGATCTCGAGCGAATTCGTTTCTTTCCACGAGCTCAATGGAGACGCTTCGCGCAAGGCAGCTTTTACCTGACCGACATGGTCGAATGCTTGCGCTCGAAGTGGCAGGAAGAGCCAGATAACGAGTTTTTCAGAAAGCTGCGAAGGCTGAGTATGCCCGTAAAAGAAGGCTTGGTGAATCCCACGGTTCTGCTCATCGGAGTCGACGCCCAGAGCCCGTTAACCCTTCTCGATGGCAATCACAGGATGGCGGCTGCGATGTTAGCGCATCCACCCGCGGCGCTCGAAGGTTTCCAGTTCATTTGTGGCTTGTCCCCGACGATGACCCATTGCTGCTGGTACCACACAAACGTGAATACTGTGTCGCGATACGTAACCAACCTGCTGCGACACGTTTTCCACGATCCGGAATCGGACATCGGTCGATTTGCCGAGATCGACTCCTAGGCACGGATCACTTCACTGCGGAGTAATCGACTCGTTCGCGGGAGGCTGCGGTTGAACGGTTTCGTCCACCACGGTATTGTCCCGACGCCGTAGAACCACAGGCTGATTGTCGCGACGAAGTGCGTCCCGTTCCGCTGTCACCTTTGCGTCAACAAGCGAGGCACTGTCGTCTGATACAGCAAATAGCTTTTTCCCTTGAGCCGTGCTCCGACTCGCTACTCCGACGACGGAAGAGGCGCCCAAAGCCTGACGCGCACGATCGTAGAAGAACTGCGCAGTCTCCTGATCTCCCTGCATCTCGGACACGTATCCAATGTTGTTCAAAGAGAATGCGTTGTTGGGATCGAGAGCGTATGCCTTTCGGAAGTCTTGTTCCGCGGATCGAAGATCATTCCGGTTAACGGCCGATACTCCCCGTAGGTTCAACTCGGCAACTTGCTCCGCGAGATCGTTCTTGTGCGATAAATGGTCACGCAGGGCTTTCGCATTCTCGTCAGCCATTTTGCTGATTGGTCGTCCACGCCAACCGCGCTCCGCAGTGACTACCGCGGTCGCGCCGGATTGTGCTTGTGATGCCTGCGCGTAATAGTTGAGCGCCTCTTCTGCTTCGCCCTCCATTTCTTTGGCAGCGCCCAGATTGTTCAGCGTGTAGACATTGTTTGGATCTCTCTTCAACGCGTCCTGAAGCAATACGTCGGCTTCGGCTGCACGCCCTTGGGCGAGAAGACGCACAGCTTCCACATTGGCGTGATTCACTTCCAGAGGACCGTTCGTTATTTTCAAAGCTTCGCTCATCGGGCGTCCCTGAACCCGCTTCGCGCTTGCAAGGTCAACGATCGCTTCGCTCGGTTGCGATGCGGCAAGCGTGTAAAAGTTTTGGGCGCGATCAATCTGGCCTTGCAGCTCCGCCACGTATCCAAGGTTGTTGAGAGTGAAGGAATCTTCCGGGTCATAAAGGTACGCCTTGTAGAACAACTGCTCCGCCTTTGAAAAGTTATGCTTTCGAACCGCCTCAACTCCCTCCCGGTTCAGCCGTTGTACAGGAGTGAGGATGCTTCGTCGCGGAATCTTGATCTTCAAGTCGCCGGCGTTAGCATGCGGAGCGAGGGGAATCGCGGTGATCGCCAGAACCAGCATCCCGAACAGATAAGATTTAGGCGCCATTCCAGTCCCTTTGAAAGCGTAAAGAATCGAGGATTGGATGCGTCTCAAGTACATTTGTTTGCCGTGAAATAGATCAAAAAAAGACGGCCGCACACTTGGACAATGAACATAATCCGCCGAAACGGCATCCAAATGCAGCGTGACGCTTCCAGGAAAAAATCGTCTCGAATCTCGGATTGCCGAGCTTAGTGTTCTTATCGTTCTGCTCAGCACTATAACTGTGGCGCAAGCCTCTTCCGACACACCAACTTCGAGCGTGGTATCGAACCCGGCCACGAGCGCAGAGCCGGTTGTGGTCAAATCGAATCGAAGTTTGATCACGCCACTCACGTCGGATGCGATCGTGGTCGATCCCAGCACGCTTCTTCCCGACCTTCCTCCGGTTCCGCGGAGCAACGCAACTCTCATTGGTGGAACGATTGGTCGTCTGGACCGTGTCCGAGATCAAGTCACCGTCAACATATTCGGCGGCGGCCGTACAACTGTGCTTTTCGATCCACGCACCAAGGTGTATCGGGGACCACAGGAAGTTTCAATCGCCGACCTACGCGAAGGTGAGCGAGCCTACCTGGACACGATTCTTGACGGCTCGACTGTGTTCGCCCGCGCCATTCGGCTCAGTTCGAGGCAAGCGGTCGGCGAAAGTCAGGGAGTAGTTGTGAAATACCGCGAAGATCGCGGCGAACTGACGATACGCGACGGGATCTCTCCGAACCCGGTTCGCATACGAGTGAACGGCACCACAAAGTTCACCCAGGATGCCCACACTGTTCCCGCGAGTACCTTAACCGAAGGTTCTTTGATTTCTGTCGCATTCAGTTCGGAGGGGAACGGTCGCGATACTGCCCGCGAAATTTCGATTCTTGCTCTTCCCGGCGCGCGTTTTACATTTTCAGGCCAGGTCCTGCATATTGACCTGCGGTCCGGACTGCTAGTGATCAAATCGTCCACTGATCAGAAGACTTACGAGATCTATCTCGATCCTGCCACGCCGCCGAATGACGGCCTGCACACTGGAGTCGATGTGACAGTCGTTGCGAATTTCCAAGACTCGCGCTATGTTGCGCGAAACATCGCCCTCAATCCGGAAGCAAAGTAAGCCGGTCACCGAAAGGCTTTGCTCGAAGGCAAGGCCAGTTCTCCGCTCGTTTCCCTCACCACTCAAATGCGTCTACTGCAGCACCTGGGCGTCGCATACGCCGCTGGTGGACTGGGTGGGAGGAGTCGGCGGTGTGGCCCATGGAACATTCTGGAAATCAAAGAATTCCGACATGTCCATCTGCGCCGCATCACGCTGAGTGAGCGAGGGCACGTTGAAGCGAGTCTCGATCAACTTCAGGATCGCCGTATAGTCCGCCACGGTGTGCGAGACATAGTTTTTCTTGGTGAATGGTGAAATCACCAGTAGAGGAACTCGAAATCCCGTCAGATCAAAATTGCAACCGGTTCCGCCGCCTGTGGTGCAAATGTCGTTGGGGAGCAGATCCTTTGGCGCGATCCCGTCTGGATTCACCGCAGGTTGAGGAGGCACGTGATCGTACAGGCCACCTGGCTCGTCGTAGGTCAGAATGAATGCGGAATCACTCCATGAGGGACTCGACATCAGCGGATCGATCAGGGTCTGTACATATGCTGCGCCAGTTTGTGCATTCGTTCCAGAACTCGGGTGCTCGTCCCGACCAGACATGTACCCTGCTTCGATGAATGCCACCGAAGGCAACGTTCCAGCCTGAACATCTGTAAGGTACTGCGAAACCGGGACAACATTGCTCGGCAGGGTGTTGGGTGGAGCGTAGTTTGCAAACTGGGTGAGATAGGTGCATGCGCCGCTGTTTGAGGAAGAGGCGTCGGCGTGCAACCCGCCTTTCGGACCCTCGGAATCCGGAGGCGCCGTAGAGCAAATATCATCGCTGTAATACACCTTCCAACTGACACCAGCCTTCGTAAGAGCGTCGAAGATGGTGGTTGCGGTCAGGGGTGCGTTGTCAGCAGCGTCGGTTCCGGGTGGATAAGCATATCCCTGCGAAGTGGCCGCAAACAGGTACATGCGGTTGACTTGCGTGCGATCCAGCACCGGGGCAAACCAACGGTCTGAAGTAGCAAAGTTTGACGCCATGAAGTAGTAGTAATTCAGATCGGTGCCATCCGAGTAGCCCATGGCCCGAGTACCGGTCGTGTCGGTGTAACCGGAGTCGATTGCGAACTTTGCGGCGTTGTAGACGAAGCCGTCCATTGTTGCAGTCGAAGAAGTAGGATCCTGAAGGTTGTAGTCGAGGTGGCTCTCGTCCCAGGAGGGACTCAGATTCTCGATGCACTCAGTTGCGATATGGTAGGCAGAAATTGGAGGATTCCCGTTGTAGCCCGGATTTGAGGCGGTCGCCGGCATTCCATCGAATTGCTGGGCCGGGAAGCCATTGGCTGCCCAATAGGCGGGGAGTTGACCGAAGTACGTGTCCAGCGACCGGTTTTCCTGCACCATCACGACGATGTGATTGAGCGACTGCAAGCCTGGATCCGGTTGAGAACTGCTGGGCTGCGCGGTTCCCTGGCATCCGCACGTCACTGCCAGAAGCGCAATTCCAAATAACAGCCCGGACAAACGAAGTTCTTCTTTCATGCCGACGTACCACCTCTTTAGGGAATCAGAGAACGGTACTTGGATGAATTCTGGCCGCTCAATGTTGGCATCTCAGGCCAAACGGACCCCTACGGTGAACGCCGTATGTTCAAGGCTCCCATTGCTTAGGGACAGCTTCTAAAGCGCTACTTTGGGCACGACCCAGGCGGTTGCTCTTTACGATTCTTCGTCCCTTTCACTTGAAGACGGGGAGAATCTCGTTTTGCTCCGGAGCATGATCCGGCGGACGGTGAACTTGTGTGACCTTTTAGCGGTTGGTTTTCCGGACTAAGCTCCTCTCGTTCCCAGAAAGCTGCTGGTTCAGAGGAATCTACAGGCTCGCGGCCTCCCTTGCGAACCGGCTTCAGCAAGATGCAAGCCCTCGGTACTCCGCTCCTGAGGATAGATGCGTCTCCAAAATCTGTGTCTTTTTGTGCTCCTGCTGCTCATAGCGGGGGTGTGCGTGGCGGGAACTTCCGTCGTACCTACAACCACTCTGGCTGCACAGACTGCGAATAACACAAGTGCAGCGAATTCCTTCGTCAGTCAAACCAACGGTAATGCCGGCGCTGGCAGCGTCAGCAAGGTGGATGTTCATTCGCTGCTCTATGCGGGCGCCGATGCAAAGGTCTTCGCTCACCTGATGCTCTGGTTCGGCGGCTCCAATCACATGAACGTCGGTTACAACTCGAATGACGCTGGCCAGGTCCAGCGACAGATTACCGATATGATCAGCCGCGGTATTAATGGCGTCGTCATCGATTGGTATGGTCCAAACAACAGCATTGATGATGCGACGAAACTCGTGATGGCAGAATCAGAAAAACATCCAGGTTTCACATTTGCAATCATGATCGACCAGGGCGCGATCGAATGGTATTCCTGTTCCGGTTGTTCGCCACAGCAGGCTTTGATCAGCGATCTGCAATACCTCGAGCAGACATATTTCACCTCTCCCGCGTATTTGAGGGATCAAGGCAGCCCGGTCGTGACCAATTTCAACATTGATCTCTCGTACTCTGTCGACTGGAATGCGGCGAACTCGCAACTTTCCACGAAGCCTGATTATGTCTTCCAGAACAACAACGGGTTTACTCACGTCTTGAGCGGTGGCAGCTATTCCTGGGTGATGCCGACCACCTCGGATTACGGCATGTCATACCTGAGCAGCTTCTATAACGCAGGCCTCCCGTTCACGAATGAAAATACAGTCGGAGCGACGTACAAAGGTTTTAATGACAGCCTCGCCTCATGGGGCTCCAACCGTGTGATGGGTCAACAATGCGGGCAGACGTGGTTGCAGACATTTTCCGAGATCAACAGCTTGTACAACTCCGGGAAGCAGTTACCGTACGTCCAACTCGTAACCTGGAACGATTACGAAGAGGGAACCGAAATCGAATCGGGCATCAATGGCTGCCTTAGCCTCACCGCTTCGGTGTCAGGGTCCACGCTGAAATGGAGCATCACCGGGAATGAGAACACGGTCGATCACTACATTCCGTACATCAGCATTGACGGACAAAACTTAATGCCGCTCGGTGAGTCAGCCATTGGGAACAGCTCTGTGAATCTCTGCAGCTACTCTATTCCCGACGGAAACTACACGGGATACGTGCAGGCAGTAGGAAAACCCAGCATTGTTAATCAGATTTCGAAAGCGGTGAAGATCTCACTGAACTGCGGGAATCCATCGACTAATAGTAGTGTCACAGTCGCTGCGTCCCCATCGTCGCTGAGTCTTGCAGCAGGAACAAGCGGCAGCCTGACAATAACCGTCGCACCGCAATCGGGCTCCTTCAACAGCGCGGTAGCTCTGTCCTGTTCAGGATTGCCAGCAGACCTGGATTGCTCGTTTGCTCCTTCGTCTGTGACACCGGGTAGCCAGGCAGTCACTTCAGTGTTGACCGTTGTGGCCGCCCGGTCGGTCGTTTCGAACCAAAGCAAAGGAGCTCAATTGCTGATCGCGACTTTCCTGCCGGGCCTTGGCTTGTTCGGATTCGTTGCGATCGGCAAGATTAATCGCAGATCTGTCTCTGCCATTGCCGTTGTGGTGATGCTCGCTGGAATCGCGGTCATCAATAGCTCGTGCGGCGGACGCCCGGTTAGTGCCGTTAACGCCGCCAGCTCCGTTCCCAGCAGCTACTCGGTGTTGGTCAAGGGCGTTGCCGGAACCGTTCAGGCGTCCACCACCGTTACCGTTACCGTGAATTGAACTGACGCCGGTGGGGTTTTCCCACGAGTTGTGCAAGACTGCGGAGCGTCTGGCCCAACTCAATGAGTTCCTCGTCATGAACCTCAGCAGCAGCGACTTCGAGGGAACCCATCGCGGTAAGCGCCGGACACGCGATACATATCGCAATGTCTGGACGCGCTGCTGAAGTTCGAAATGCCGAAGATACTTCTGTACCACATTCGGCATCGTCATCCGCAGTGCGGCGGCAAAATTTTGCGCGGCCATCACGCGTTGCTTGTCCGGATTTCGCAGCAAGGCCTCCAGGCAAGCTGCAAGCCCGGTCGCGTTGCCGGGCGGATAAAACTCAATGGCCAATTCTTCACCTTGGGCCATCTGCCGAAAGTCCGCAAGATCCGAACAAACAATGGGGACGCCGTAGGCGCACGCGAGGTGGGCTACGCCACTGCAACCGGTCGATGACGAGTACGGCATAACAGCTACCGAAGAACTTTGGAACAATTCTTCCAGTTCGTCTTCGGGAACGTAACCGCGAAAGTCGATGCTTGAATTGCCGGCACACCGTTCGCGCATCGATTGCGTGTATCCGGCAGCTTGGGGATGATCTCCGCCTGCAATCACTAGTTGTACGCCCGGCATTCGTGAAGCAAGAAGTTCGAATGCTTCGATCATGAGTTCAAGGCGCTTGTACGTGCCCCATTTGCCGAATGCGAGGATGCGGTGTTCAGGAGTGCCTCGGCGGGAAAAATCGGGCAACTCTGGACGCCGCGCAAGGATTCCGTGGGCGCGGAGATGAACGTTGTCACGGCCATACTTGTCATTCAGAATTTTTCGATACCCTGGCATCAACACAGACACAGAGTTTGATAACAGCAGCATTCGCGTTGCCATCGCACCCGCCGCTCGATATAGACCCTCATAACGCACTCCCGCATCTTTCAATTCGACAGTATCCATTAGATGGTGCAGCGTCACGTGGGTGTACCGGCCACTCAGACGAGCCAGCAGCGGAGTCATCAAACCGCTAAACGCGATCACTGGGTTGCGACCGAATGTGCTGAACAGAAGGTTAAACCAGACGACATCCGGCTTTACGTGTCGAAGCGTGCTCATGAGTCTCAGCAAGCTTGTCGGATCGTTAAAAGACCAGCACCGCCTGACTGAGAAACCATCGAGTTCTTCGTGATCCGTCGGCAGCTTGTCTGCCAGAATTGTGAGGCTGAGGAAAGGATTGCGCTGTAACTCCTGAGCAATGTGAAAGCCATATTCGCTCAATCCTCCGGTGCTCGGCGGAAACGTAGTAACTAGACAGATCTTCATTCATCTCCCGTCTGGAGCGGCAATTGTTCGATGTCCTTTCATTCGAGAATGTTGCAAGCGAGGAAGAAAGGAAGAAGACTATCGCCGCGGAGCGCTAGTGCCCGCCTGAAAGCAAGGTACTTCCGAGCTTGTGCGGGATGCGTTTCGGCAGTTGTAGACCTTTCGCGTCCACCAGGTTTCGTATAGCAGCTGCGGTTTCGTCCGCGGGGCCCGGAGGAATCACAATCATGTGCGCAAGCCGTGCCATCGCCATGTATGACGCTCGGTTGCGGTACACAAATTCCAAGGGGTATTCGGGCTTACGCATTGCGGCCGACTCGGGGTCTGCATCCAGCAAAAGGGCCAATTCTGGCGCTGGGGCCAATTTCAATAGCAGTTGAACGTACCAACGGATGATGCGATGCCCCAAGGGCAGATTGGCCAGTTCGTCGTACAGGAAGCGATCGAAAATCACGAACCCTCGTTGGTCACGAAGACGGCGTATGAATAAGCGAAGATTCAGAGCGTCTAGCGCGTAGAGCACTAAACGCGCTGCCATTGCATACCAGGATGTAACGTTCTTGTCACGGCGGCGAATTGGTTTTTCAGGACTACCAACTCCCTTGTCACCCTTGAAGATTTTCAGGCTCAGTTGTTCCCTGAAGGTGCGAAACGCAACAACATCATCCCAAAAAGTAAAAAGCCGGCAAGGTGTAGAGGTCTCCTTCAGGTGGATGAGGAGCGCATCAATCTGTGTCGTTTTGCCAGCACCATCGACGCCGGAGAAGCTAACAATAATGGGATAGTTTTGGGACACGGCCTCTGTCAGATTCCATCGCGCGGTTCTAGTGTGCCCCTGGAGGTTTGCTCGATGTTCCTGCGCTCAGCGCCACGACAGTGCCGAGAGCTGCACCCGCGCCGATGATTGCACCAACCTTGAGCACGATGGTCCGAACCCGCCGCTGTTTTGCCGGAGCGATTGCGACTCCAGCCGGTTCCGCTGCTGTAATTCCGGTAACCTTGGGTGCCTCTGCCGCTGCCGTGCCAACAGGGTGTTGAGCTTTGCTTTGAGCCGGGTCAGGAGCCTGGCTTTCCTGCGTTGAAGGGCTCTGTTGCGACTCTGGCTGCTGAAGCCTCGCCCATTCCGTGCCCGGACTGTCAGGTATTACGTCGGGAGCGGTGGTCTGCGCGCCGATTTCTATGGTTGTAGGCGTGGTTTGCGGGTAGACGGTCGAGACCGAGCTGACTTCCGTATCTCTCGTTTGCTGCGCGGCTGCGGGGTACGCTACACAAACCGGCACCGCGCAACATCCTGCGTACAGAAGACAGTTCCTCAATATACGCATGTACTCTCCTTGGATTTATGCAACGCTAGCTGGCCTGCTTGAGAGCGCCAAGTTCGCCTGGCAAAGGCGTGAACCACGCCGGCTCCTCCGGGACCGATTCCACCGGAATGAAATTGAAACTACGTACGGCTTCATCACAGCCTTCGAAAGTCTCAAAAACGCGCGCCACCCGCATCAGTTCCAACATGACATTGGCCTCGGGCGAGAGGGAAGCCAGCTTCAGGTCACCATCGCGCTTTAGCGCTTCTTCCAGGCATTCAAGAAGAGCTTCGACGCCCGCGCTATCGATTGAACGCACTTGCGAGCAGTCGAGCACGACTCGCGGACGGTTGCACTCGAGCAGCGGTCCCAATTCCTGCATGAAGCCCTGCACTTCTTTCCCATTGAGTATTTCTGGCACTTGCATTACCACGACGGGCCCGCTGGTCAACATTGATCTACCCCTCATTGATTTGAACTGCCCCGCATTGATATACGAACTGCATTACGACCTTCTGTCCTCGGCGGCTACCTGGATCAGCTCTTCTCCGCTGAATCCGTACCACCAGTTCCGCTCTTCACTTCTTAGTTCGTTGTTCCTTCGCATGACCGCTGCATCATCGATCTGAAGCGCGACTCCATGCCGCAGATTGAGCAACTTGCCTCCGTCTACGATCGAATGTGATACATCCAGTCCAATTCCGACGTAACTGTTCTGCAACACGGACGTGTCTTCGATGACAGTGCCGTAGTCCACAATCGAGTCTCGTTCGATGTTGCTCCCTCGAGTGATAAGACATTGCCGCGAAATCGTGACGTTTTCGCCGATGTAAGCCGGCGCAACGATCCTAGCTTCCTTCTCGATCTGGACTCCCTCTGCCATCCAGACCCCCGGTCGCACTTCAAATCCAATGGGACGAACCTCGCACTTGCCATTCAAACCGTCAGCCGCCAGCCTTCTTAGATCCCGTGGATATTCCAGTCGGTTGATATAACCCGAAACGAGATACCGAGTTGTCTGCTCCCCTGACAAGATGCCGTACAGATTTCCGCCATCGATAATTTCAGAAATCCGCGTCGCGTCGACCGCCCAAATATCCAGAGGATTCTGGTCGCTGAATGCGCGAACAACGACTTGATCTTGATCGGACCTGAACTGCAGCAAATCAGCAGCGTCGAACTCGACGTAGGGTCCAAGTCGCATGATCAAAGCTGCCTCATTTCCCGACTCTGTGCTCCTTGTAAGGTGTTCGGACACGTCACTCCAAACATCCGGTGAGAACGTAACCTCAGGCTCGCAAACTTCGCGGTTTGGGCTGGATTGAGAGGAATCGGCCAGAATGGCACATGTCTCAATGCCTGCCCGTCTAAGTTGGCTCGTCACTCGATGCATCATGGAGTCGCCTAATATTTCGAGCCTCGCCATCGAACCTCGAACTGTCTGCCCTGAACTCGAAGTCGGCCTAGCGGGCGCGCCAGCGATCGTTCCCCCTTCTGACTGCAAGATCACGATTGCTTTTGGCACGCCGCACGCACTCCCTTGAATCAACCGAGTTATGCAAATACGAACTATCGAACAGCCAGTTTCGCCAAGGCCTTAGCGGAACGTCGGCGAATCTTCGCTTTTGGAAATAACAAGGCGCGCATCTTCAGCTTCGCCTTATGCAGCTGAGATTTTGAATTCCCGATCGAGCAATCCAGCAACTGAGCGATTTCGTGGTGTTGATATCCTTCAACCTCGTGCAGAGCAAAAATCGTCCGGCAGCCTTCCGGCAGTTCCTGCAAGGCGCGGCGCAGCGCGATCCGATCCACAACACCTGTTAGTTCGGGATCGCTCTTCCCGAAATCGCGATGAAGCGATGGCGATTCGGAGCTAACCGGTTCGTCCAGCGAAACGGTAGGGGGAGATTTGCGACGACGGAGTTTCATCAAAACGGTGTTGACTGCAACGCGATAAAGCCAGGTCGAGAATGCAGCGTCTCCGCGAAAGGAACTAACGGTGCGGAAAACCTGGAGAAAAGCTTCCTGGGTCAAATCCTCTGCTTCGGCCACGTCCTTTGTCATGAGGAGGCAGACCGAATAGACCCGGTTCTTATGCTGCTGGAACAGGGTTGCAAATGCCTGTTCGTCTCCAGCTTGCGCGCGCTTCACTAAATTGATCTGGGAATCGTCACGGCCCTTGACGCTGGTCGAGCTGATCACATTTGCCTCTGTCGCAGGAATTGCACAGGTCGCCACGGCTAATCTCCTTCAGACCCCAAAGAGTTTGTCCGCTGAATGCGAACAACTGTCTCAGGGTAGAGAAGGCGACGCTTTTGTCCCATCGGGTCACATCTGTAAAGCGTTCTAGGAGACGCTGTAACTTGGGTATCAGGTTCTTACGCAGGGACTTAGAGGGTATCCGGAAAAACACCCGGCGAATATCTGGTGAAGATTTCGCCGGGTGTCGGCTTTTGCAAAACGCATTTAGTAAACAGCTTCAGTACAGATGGAAATCCACCTCGACGCTGATCTGAACGTCGACTGGTTTCCCATCTTTAAGGGCAGGCTGGAAACGCCACTGCTTGACAGCTTCAATCGCTTTGGCATCCAGGCCGAAACCAAGGCCGCGCGCAACTCGAATGTCACGCGGATGTCCGCTGGAATCGACAATCAGCCACAGAATGCAAGTTCCCTGCTTCTTCGCGCGTCGCGCTTCTTCGGTGTAATCAGGATCTGGAGATGAGATTGTTGTGGGCGCGGAAATGCCTCCACCGACACGATAGACGCCGCCGCCGATTCCTCCCCCGCTACCGGCCCCGATGCCCGGTCCATGTCCAACGCCGACGCCACCACCGGAGCCCGAGCCGATTCCTCCGCCGGAACCAGTACCATTGGACGGCGGAGCGGCGGGCATTGCAACCGATGCGGTAGTGCCCAGGTTGGGCATGTGGTTTTCAGCGACGTTAACAGTAGGAGGCGCTACGACTGTCGGTTCGACCGCAAGCTTAGGTTTCGTGTTGCGTATTACGATCGCGGGAGGCGTGATTTGCTGAAGAGCCGCTTTCGGTGGACGACCTTTCGGTGCAGGCAGGGCATCGTGATCGCCTCCTCCTCCCCCACCAGTAACAATTTTTTTCGCCACCGGCAAAGTATATGTGTCTGGCGAAGGCGCAATCAGAGTCACTGTTTGCCGAGTTTCCTTCTGCGTGATCTGATGACTCACGAATACGCCGCTGACCAGCAGCCCAATAACAGCGATGTGGATCACTGCAGACACCGCGACGCCGTTAGCGCGATAGTTGTTGTAGTGTCCCCAAATCCGGTCGGGTGCTTGCGCTGAAGAGATTCTTCCGTTAGCCGAAGAGCGCGACTGTTGCACGCGAGAATGAACCAGGGCGGGTCGCGGCATTCGCAACATCGCCTGCTGGTTATAAGCGGAATTTTGATGACTCGACATGATGCTCCTCACCGGCTTTCGACGGTGTCATTCCATGAAATAGATGCGCTTGCTGGGCGCGTGGTTTATGGTGTCCAAGATTGAAATAATGTGAATTTTCTAGTCTGCTACATGGGTGCCACGAATTTGCCAGCAAAAAACAAAATGGTGGGATCGTACAACTCCCACCATTTTGTCTTTGAAATTCGAATCGTTCACTGTACGGATTGTCCGAGAAGCCACATGTCAAATGCGGCCTGCAAGGAGCAAGACGATGAGTACAACAACAACCAGGCCTAATCCTCCGCTTGGGTAGTAACCCCAAGAGCGGCTGTACGGCCACGTCGGCAGCGCTCCCAGCAACAACAGAATCAGTAGCACCAGCAGAATTGTGTACATGATCTCTCCTTGTCTAACGCACTCAGATTAGGAAGCAGTGCAAACAGCATTTAGCGCGACGCCGAATTGGTTGTTTCAGACGTGTTGCTGCTGGTTTCCTTACCTTTGCTCTGAGCGGAATATTTCCTAACCGCCGACAAGAATGGCTGGCTGGCGGAGGTGGGTTCAACTTTGCCGCTCAATATAGCTTCGAATGGTTCGAACTTGCCATACAACAGGCGAGTCTCATCTTTGTCCTGTGTGAGAGCCGCTCCGCTCAGGTCGACGCCGGCGAAGAGCCCGCGAGCCCGCGAATAGGTCAGAACTTCAGAGCGCATTTTGATGTCGGTATCCGCGGCTGCGTCCCGGCCAACCGGTCCCGCGGCAGCTGAAGCATCGGCGCCGAGTTTGAACTTGCTCGACAGCAAGTGATCCATCCCGGCCTGGTTCATGACGACCATTACCAGATCAACAGCTTGTCCACCGAGTTGCAGGCCCCAGCTGCCACCAGTAATTGTGACGGGCGCAGGAGCGCTCCATCTGCCATCTGCCGTTCGACAGGTTGCGACGCCTTTTCCGTGATTGCCGCCAAAACCGACCGCGATCTTGACCATCGACGGAATCACGGCGAGGCACTTTGCGCCGCTCATGACTTTGTCGGGAATCGCTTTGTCGGGCGTGGCCATAACTTCGTCAAGCACTTTCGCCGACGCTTCAATGCGCTTGTCGATATCGGATTGGCTTTTGTCGTCGGCGCACCAACTGACACCGACGAAGAGGGAACAAATGCTCAGCACAAGAAGACATCTCGGCCAGCGGGAAAGATCTCGTTTCATAGTTTGTCCTCTATCCTGTGCTCTAACGCAATGCGAGCGAGCACTTGCTTTTGAACTACGTGCACAAAGCTATCCTGCGTCTGCAATTGCTTCTATCCGGCATTAGCAGTAAACAGACGCTCGAACTTCCTGATCAAAAGCGTTTAGGCAGGTTGGAGAATGGGTGTTTTTCCTGCGATGGCTACCGACCTGCCGCGGCGAAGCCTACAGTTTTCACCTTATTGAGAGCCACGCGTGGTGCGACTAGTCTGCAATCTCTACTCGACACAACGCCCCCCAAGCGGGTGCCGGTCCTCTGGGACGGACCGGCACCTGCTCCTTCCAAAAGCCAAGAAGTCTTTACAGCAATCCTGATTTCCGAATACAGGCTAGCCTCGATGGGGTGTCGCGAGTCGGTGCCGTAGCATCTCGCTCGAAGGAAAATCCGAAGGAGGAGAATCATGCTTTATTGGGCATTAGTCTTCCTGGTCGTCGCGTTGATTGCGGGGGTGCTTGGGTTTACCGGGGTCGCTCTTGCTTCGGCCGGCATCGCCAAGATCCTGTTCATCATTTTCTTGGTGCTGTTCCTAATCTCAATCGTGACGCATTTCGCACGCGGCACTACGGTCCGCTAAGTCAGCCACGGTAAAGGGGTTCCTTGAGGAGCCCCTTTCACCGACCATGCTCAGAGAACTGGAAGGCAAGCGCGGTCCAGCTTCCGGGCAAACGACCCCAAAACGATCGGTTTCGTTGTACTTGAAACAGCGAATGATGGATTTGCCTCTTCAAGTCGTGTGGCTTCTGTTGCTCGCGATCCCGGTTGCGTGCATCGCGTGGACAATTACTCACGAGGAGATTTTTCGCGAGCCGAGGCAATACTGTCAGCAGGAATCGTCCGGGGCAAAGACCCTGCTTCGCCGCAAGTTCTTCTATCTGTTCACCTGTGAATACTGCTTTAGCCATTACGTGGCGGCGGGAATTTTATTGTTGGTGCGTTACAAACTCTTGCTCCCAGATTGGCGCGGCTACATCCTCGCCTTCTTTTCCCTTGTGTGGATCGCCAATCAATACATGAGCATCTACAACCGCCTGCGGCTGGATATCAAGCACGAACAGGTAGAGATCAAGGCTGACGAGAAGAAAGTAAACTTCCCAAAAGCTGCTTGAAAAAAGGATTAAGCTGTAGCCGGAACGTGCAGCCGGTCATGTCGGCGCACTGGAATCGCAACTTCCACTATTGTCCCCGGGTTTGCATTTGCCAGGCGCAGACTGCCTCCCAGTTCGGTTACACGCTGACGCATTCCGCCAATGCCGATCCCGAGACTATCTGGACGCAATTGAGCGACATGCTCATCGATACCTTTTCCGTCATCCCGTACCATCACCAGGATGCTGCCGCCCTCTTCTTTCAATCGGACAACGCCGTTACGTGCTCCGGAATGGCGGAACATATTCGTAAGTGCTTCTTGAATGATCCGGAATATAGCTGTCTCTACTTCTGATCGCAACCGCGCCATATCTGAAGGATCGACTTCGAGACGCACATCGATTCCACTCCGCTCCGATAAGCCTTCCAGGAACCAGCGCAGCGCAGACACGAGCCCGACTTCGTCGAGAAGCGGCGGATGCAGAAGGTGAGAAATGGATCGGACCTGTTGAATTGCGCGATCGATCAGCTGGCTGGCCTCGAGCGAAGCTTGTTGAATTGTCGGGGACGAGTCTTTCGCAATAATGCCGTCGAGAATCATTTTGGCGGCAGCCAGTTCCTGACCGAGCCCATCGTGAATCTCCCGCGCAATTCGCCGGCGCTCCTCATCCTGCATCGTCATAAGACGCCCAGAAAGCCGGCGCAGCTCCGAGGTCCGGCTGTCCACCAGCTTCTCCAATTGAACAGCGCTATCACGAATCGACTGTTCCAGAAGCTTGCTGTCGTGTATGTCGGAGCAGGTGCCATACCATTTCAGGATTTGCCCTTCCCCATCGCGCAAAGGCACAGCTCGGGCGCGGAACCAGCGATATTGTCCGTCTGCTCGGCGCAGGCGATATTCAGATTCGTACATGACGCCAGATTTGACACACTGGACCCAGTGCTCCAGAGTGGCGGGCTTATCGTCGGGATGAATATATTCCATCCAACCCAGGCCCACCGCCGTTCCCGCGGCAGCACCCGTGTAATCATAAAATCGGCCACTGATGTAGTCCCTGCTGCCATCTGCTTGCCGGCTGAAAATGATGTCCGGCGCCGTTTGCACGATGGCATCGAGTTCCTGGTTCTTTTGGGCCAAATCGCGATTCAGGTTCTGCAGGTCCACGGCTTTCTGCTGCAGTTCTTGGGTGCGGTCCGCTACCCGCTTTTCAAGCTCGGTGTTGAGCCGCTCTAGTTGAAGCTTCTTGCGATGCAACTCCGCGAATACGCGAACCTTAGCTCGCAGCACTTCCGGGACGATCGGCACAGAAAGATAATCCACGGCGCCATGTTGATAGCCTTTCAAGCGGTCCAGATCTGTCAGGTGCACCGCGGATACAAAAATGATCGCCGTCTTCTGAAACCGTGGATGTTGCCGAATGATTTCCGCAAGCTCGAACCCGTCGATGTCGGGCATGCTTACGTCCATCAGCACGGCAGCCACATCCATCTTGAGCAGCTTCTCCAGTGCTTCTTTGGCGGACGTCGCTTTGACGAGGTTCTCGCCGAGATCCGCAAGGATGGCCTCGTAGCTCAGCAGTTTGCCCGGCTGGTCGTCGACCATCAATATGTTTACTTTGTCTTCTGCCTTCATCTCCAATTCAGTCGCAAGCCCCCGGTGTTCGCGAAGGTTCTCTGGCTTCGATATCGTGAGCCCAATATTCATCGATGCAGCCACATCCGCAGAGCTGAGAGCAACTGCTCGGTGTTGACTGGCTTAGCTAGATATTCCGATGCTCCAGCCTCAAGGCACTTTTCTCGATCGCCCTTCATTGCCTTCGCTGTGAGCGCGATAATCGGCAGCCGGCGGAACGATGGATTTTGCCGAATAACCTGCATCGTGGCATATCCATCCATCTCCGGCATCATGATGTCCATCAGAACGATCGCGACGTCGGGTGTAGATTCCAACATGGAAATTGCTTCACGGCCGGTACCCGCCGTGAGAACCGCCATACCTCGCCGCTCGAGAACGCTGCTCAGGGCGAAGATGTTTCGCATGTCGTCGTCTACGACAAGAACCTTGCGTCCGACAAGCGCTTCATCTGATCGGTGCAACCGATCGAGCATCCGCTGTTTTTCAGATGGCAGATCGGCAACGATGCGGTGCAGGAAGAGCGCAGTCTCATCCAGCAAACGTTCGGGAGACTCGACACCCTTCACCACAACACTTCGAGCCAGCGTGTGAAGGCGGGCGTCTTCGTCGGGGGAGAGTTCCTTGCCCGTAAACACGACCACCGGCAAATCACTGGCCTCCGGAATTTCGCGCACGCGCTCAAGAATGTCGAAGCCAGTCATGTCCGGCAAGCGGAGATCCAGCACTACGCAATCAAAAGACTCGTGCTGGATCAGGTCCAGGGCCTCGCCTCCCGTGGCTGCGACCAGCACGTCAATATCGTCGTACCCCAGCAGTTCGCGGATGCTGAGTTGCTCCGCCGGATTATCTTCAACAATGAGCAACCGTTTGCGGCGCGGCGTCGCGTATTCTTTGATGCGCGACAAGGCGGATTCTAGCTCCTCCGGACTCGTCGGCTTTGTCACAAAGGCGAATGCCCCACGCGTCAAGCCGTGATGGCGATCCTCGTCAAGCGTCAGCATCTGAACCGGAATGTGCCGCGTGGCAGGATCCTGCTTCAAATGGTTGAGCACGGTCCATCCCAGCATGTCCGGCAGGAACACATCCAGAGATACCGCCGCCGGATGAAACTCTCTCGCCAGGGCTAAAGCGTCTGTGCCTCGATGTGCGATCAGAACCTTGAAGCCCTTGTCGTGCGAAAGATCTCGCAGCACACGAGCGTAGTGCGGGTCGTCTTCCACGATCAGCAAGGTCGCGTCATCCGGCCTGAGTTCCTGACGATCATCCTGAACTTGCTCAATCGGATGCTCCGACACCACCATACTCGACAGCTGCAGCGGAGCATTCGATGTCTTCAGATCGGCAGGGGTCAGCCTGGAAGCCGACGGCCCAACATAAGTCAGGGGCAGGTATAGAGTGAACACACTGCCTTGCCGCGGCGTGCTTCGAAGCTGGATCTCGCCACCTAAAAGGCTGGCAAGTTCGCGGCTGATGGCGAGACCTAATCCAGTTCCGCCGTACTTGCGGCTCGTGCTGGCGTCTGCCTGCTGGAATGCTTCGAAGATGATTCTTTGCTTGTCAGGTGCAATGCCAATGCCCGAGTCGGCAACTTCAAAAGCGACTACGGAAGCCGCGCCGCTCAGAATTGGATGGTCTTCCGACCATCCTTTCTCGGCAACCGACACAGACAATCGCACCGATCCGTGTTCGGTGAACTTGAAGGCGTTCGACAACAGATTCTTCAGGACCTGCTGCAAACGTTTCGAGTCCGTGACGAGGCTGCGCGTAAGCTTCGAATCCGTTTGCACTTCGAAAGCCAGCTTGCGGTTCTCCGCTTCGTGCCGGAATGGTCGGGCGACCATCTCGAGCAGGTTGGTAAAGAAGACCTCTTCCGCCTCGACGGATACCGTTCCGGATTCGATTTTCGAAAGATCGAGAATATCGCTGATCAGATTCAGCAAGTCCGTGCCTGCTGCATGAATTGTCCGGGCAAACTCGACCTGTTTCGGAGTCAGGTTGTGATCCGGGTTCTCGCTGAGCTGCTGACCGAGAACGAGAATCGAGTTCAACGGCGTACGCAACTCATGCGACATGTTCGCCAGGAACTCTGACTTGTATTTGGAAGTCAGAGCAAGCTCTTTTGCCTTCTCTTCAAGTGCGCGACGTGCCTGTTCAATTTCCTGGTTTTTCCGTTCGACTTCGACGTTTTGCTCAGCGAGCTGTTGCGCCTTCTGTGCCAACTGTTCGTTGGTTTGCTGGAGTTCTTTTTGCTGTGTTTGCAGTTCAGCAGCGAGCTGCTGCGATTGTTTGAGCAATCCTTCCGTCTGCATCGTGGCTTCGATACTGTTCAGCACAATGCCAATGCTGGCTGTGAGCTGCTCAAGAAATGCAAGGTGCGACGCGGTGAAATTGTTCAGAGATGCGAGTTCGATTACAGCCTTAACACGATCTTCGAAAAGTACCGGAAGCACGATGACATTGCGAGGCCGTGCCTGGAACAACCCCGATCGAATCGGGACTGTAGTCTCGGGGAGATCCGCAATCAGCATCCGGCGCTTCTCGGCTGCGACCTGGCCGACAAGCCCGTCTCCAATCTTCAGTCGCCGCAAATGGCCGTCTTCACCGTCCGCATACGCCGACAGCAGGACGAGGCTTCCTGAATTCTCGGTCTCGGTTTGGTACATGACGCCCTGCTGCGCATTGACGAGCGGCGCCAATTCGGAAAGCAGCATCCGCCCGACGGTCGTGAGGTCGCGCTGTCCTTGCAACATTCCTGTAAAACGAGCCAGGTTCGTCTTCAGCCAGTCCTGCTCTGTGTTCCGCTCGGTCGTGAGACGAAGGTTATCAATCATCGTATTGATGTTGTCCTTCAACTCAGCGACTTCGCCGCTGGCTTCGACCTGAATCGATCGCGTCAAGTCGCCCTTCGTGACAGCCGTTGCGACCTCTGCAATCGCTCGAACCTGGTTTGTCAGGTTGTCTGCCAGCAGGTTGACGTTGCCGGTGAGATCCTTCCATGTACCGGCTGCACCCGGAACGTTGGCCTGTCCACCTAAACGTCCTTCGACACCTACCTCGCGGGCCACGGTCGTGACCTGTTCTGCGAAGGTCGCCAGCGTTCCCGTCATGTTGTTGATGGTTTCTGCAAGAGCAGCGACTTCGCCCTTCGCGTTGACCGTCAGCTTCTGAGTGAGATCGCCATTGGCCACAGCCGTCACGACCTTTACGATGCCGCGCACCTGCTCAGTGAGGTTCACCGCCATGACGTTTACGTTGTCGGTGAGATCCTTCCACGTCCCTGCTACACCGGGCACGCGGGCCTGACCGCCAAGTTTTCCATCGGTGCCGACTTCGCGCGCCACGCGTGTCACCTCGGCTGCGAAGGCGTTCAATTGGTCCACCATCGTGTTGATGGTGTTCTTGAGCTCCAGGATTTCGCCCTTGACGTCAACCGTAATCTTTCTCGACAAATCACCGCGAGCCACAGCCGTCGTCACTTCCGCGATGTTTCTGACTTGCGCGGTTAAGTTTCCGGCCATAGCGTTCACCGAGTCCGTGAGATCCTTCCACGTGCCGGCGACGCCTGGTACGTTCGCCTGGCCACCCAACCGCCCTTCGGATCCCACTTCGCGAGCCACGCGCGTCACTTCAGCTGCGAATGATCGCAACTGCTCGACCATCGTGTTCAACGTTTCTTTCAACTGCAAAATTTCGCCGCGGACGTCGACCGTGATCTTCTTGGAAAGATCGCCATTCGCGATAGCGGTAGCGACTTCGGCGATGTTCCGCACCTGGCCGGTCAAGTTGCTGGCCATGAAGTTCACGTTGTCGGTGAGATCCTTCCAGGTTCCTGCCACGCCGGGCACCTGTGCCTGGCCGCCGAGTTTACCGTCGGTACCCACTTCGCGAGCCACGCGGGTCACTTCACCCGCGAACGCGTTGAGCTGATCCACCATCGTGTTGATGGTGTTTTTGAGTTCGAGAATTTCGCCCTTCACGTCGACCGTAATCTTGCGCGACAAATCACCACGGGCGACAGCAGTCGTTACTTCGGCGATGTTTCGAACTTGACCGGTGAGGTTTCCGGCCATCGAGTTCACGGAATCCGTAAGGTCTTTCCACGTTCCTGCTACGCCCGGTACTTGCGCTTGGCCCCCGAGTTTGCCTTCAGAACCGACTTCACGGGCCACGCGTGTCACTTCAGCCGCGAACGCATTTAACTGGTCCACCATCGTGTTGATGGTTTCTTTGAGGAGCAAGATTTCGCCGCTTACGTTGACGGTAATCTTCTTCGACAAGTCACCGCTTGCGATAGCGGTCGACACTTCGGCGATGTTTCGAACCTGCCCCGTCAGATTGCTGGCCATTGAGTTCACAGAGTCCGTAAGGTCCTTCCACGTTCCACCGACTCCCGGCACCACGGCTTGGCCGCCGAGCTTTCCGTCCGTGCCCACTTCGCGAGCCACGCGCGTCACTTCGGAAGCGAACGAGCGCAGTTGATCCACCATCGTGTTGATGGTGTCTTTCAGCTCCAGAATCTCGCCCTTCACGTCGACCGTAATCTTGCGCGACAAGTCGCCGCGAGCAACGGCCGTTGCCACTTCGGCGATGTTTCGCACCTGGCCGGTGAGGTTGCTGGCCATGAAGTTCACGTTGTCGGTGAGATCCTTCCAGGTTCCTGCCACGCCGGGCACCTGCGCCTGGCCACCCAACTTTCCTTCCGTACCGACTTCGCGAGCCACGCGGGTCACTTCACCCGCGAACGCGTTGAGCTGATCCACCATCGTGTTGATGGTGTTTTTGAGTTCGAGAATTTCGCCTTTCACGTCGACCGTAATCTTGCGCGACAAATCGCCTCGGGCGACAGCAGTCGTTACTTCGGCGATGTTTCGAACCTGGCCTGTGAGGTTTCCGGCCATCGAGTTCACGGAATCCGTAAGGTCCTTCCAAGTGCCCGCGACGCCGGGCACGTTCGCCTGACCGCCCAACCGTCCTTCGGTTCCGACTTCGCGGGCCACGCGCGTGACTTCGCCAGCGAAACGGTTGAGTTGATCCACCATCGTGTTCAGCGTCTCTTTGAGTTGCAGAATTTCACCGCGAACGTCGACCGTGATTTTGCGGGACAAGTCACCACTCGCGATCGCCGTCGCGACTTCTGCGATATTGCGCACCTGGCCAGTGAGGTTGCTGGCCATGAAGTTAACGTTATCCGTGAGGTCTTTCCACGTACCGCCGACGCCGGGAACCTGCGCTTGTCCGCCGAGCTTACCTTCGGTGCCGACTTCGCGGGCCACGCGTGTCACTTCGCCTGCGAAAGCGTTCAGCTGATCCACCATTGTGTTGATGGTGTCTTTCAATTCCAAAATTTCGCCTTTTACATCGACTGTGATCTTGCGCGACAGGTCGCCGCGAGCCACAGCCGTCGTTACCTCGGCGATATTCCTCACCTGAGCAGTGAGGTTTCCGGCCATCGCGTTGACCGAGTCCGTAAGATCCTTCCAGGTTCCTGCCACGCCTGGGACCACAGCCTGACCACCCAGTTTCCCGTCCGTACCGACTTCGCGGGCGACGCGCGTTACTTCCGACGCAAAAGAACGCAGCTGATCGACCATCGTGTTGATGGCTTCTTTCAACTGCAGAATCTCTCCTCGTACGTCGACCGTAATCTTGCGGGAAAGATCACCACTCGCCACGGCAGTGGCGACCTCGGCAATATTGCGCACCTGTCCGGTAAGGTTGCTGGCCATCAGGTTGACGTTATCGGTGAGGTCTTTCCAGGTACCAGCGACATCAGGTACCTGTGCCTGGCCACCGAGCTTGCCTTCGGTTCCGACTTCGCGGGCGACGCGCGTCACTTCGGCAGTGAATACGCCGAGCTGCTGAATCATCGTGTTCACGAGGTTCGCGGACCGCAGGAACTCGCCCTCCAGCGGACGTCCATCGACGTCCAAACGCACTGTTTGGGCCAAGTCCCCTTGGGCAACGGCCGCAATTGCGCGCGTGACCTCAGCTGTGGGGCGCAACAAGTCTTCTACGAGCGTATTGACCGACACTTCCATCTCGCCCCAGGCACCGCGGGTGCCGTGGAAGCGAGCTCGTTCCCGCGTCTTGCCTTGCTTACCGACAGATTGACCAACGCGTTTCAGCTCCTCGGACATGTGCTGGTTCGCAGCAACAATTTCGTTGAATGTATCCGCCACTTTTCCGGCCAATCCAACCCATGTTCCGGGCAAGCGCACAGTAAAGTCGCCGTCGCGCATGCTCTGCAGGCTGGCAAGAATTACCGCGAGATCAATTTGCTCTCCGGTCGATTTAGCTTTTCCGTTGCTAGGAGGGAGGTCTCTAACGGCTTCGGGAGTGGTTGGCGCAAGCCGACTTAAAGCAGATCGTTTCATGGTCCTTCTTCTCAACCAAGATCGGGCTGACGCAGTTTCACGGACAATAATGCGCGCCGTTTACAACGCAGCGAGTAGAGGATTGCAAGCCTGTTTTACAGAGGGGGTCTGCCCCGCCTATCCCCGGCAACAAGGCTTATGGGGTATTGGAGCATGACGTTTTGGGCGTTGCCCTAAGGTATTTCCTGTAGGAGATTTCGGCAATCGCATTACTTGCTGTGGTGTGCCTTTTGCTGCTTCCAACATCTTTTCTTTAGATCCAGATATGAGGATTCGAGTCAGCACAAAGTACAGGAATTTAGACAAGCCTTGTAGATGTGGTACCGGATAGCTTGCTATCACAAGGCTAAATATTCTCAAAGGTCGGACGGCACGCGTATCCGCAAGTTCAGTGCTGACGCTGTCAAGAAGGTCACTCAATTCCGGGAGGGGTCGCTGTGACAGTTAAGGGCACCGCTGTCTTTGGCATTTATCCTTCGCTAACAAGTGTGGAAATTGGCGTCGATGAGCTGAAATCCGCCGGTTTCAGAAGCGCGGACATCTCCGTCTTGTTCCCAGAGAGCGCTGGAACGAGAGACTTCGCTCATGAAAAAAGCACGAAAGCTCCGGAAGGAGCGACGGCTGGGGCAGGGACGGGAGTGGTTCTCGGTGGCGCGCTTGGATGGTTGATCGGGATCGGAGCTCTGGCACTTCCGGGGGTCGGTCCGTTTATCGCCGCTGGGCCCCTTATGTCGGCACTTGCAGGCGTGGGAGTGGGAGGAACCGTCGGTGGGATCGCAGGCGCTCTTATTGGAATGGGAATCCCCGAGTACGAAGCGAAGCGTTACGAAGGCCAGGTGAAAAATGGCGGCATCCTGCTTTCAGTTCATTCGGAGAATACCGAATGGACCAAACGCGCCAAAGAGATTCTCAAGCGAACCGGTGCCCAGGACATCGCTTCGACCGGGGAAGCAAAGGCGGATGAGACTTCGATGAGTCACCAACTTCGCCGTGTCGGCTGAGAGCCGTAGCAAGATTTCTTTTCGCTTTAACTAGGTCAGGATCAAGGAGGCGGGAATTGGTTCGATCGCAGAGCCCATCCAGTTCACGTCCCGTTTCCAAGTCATCATGGATCATTGCCGCCGGCGTCGTAGTGGCAGCGATCTACTTCGGACGGCTCATCCTCATTCCATTCGCGTTGTCACTGGTCCTCAGCTTTCTTTTGACTCCGTTTGTCAGCTTCCTCCAAAAAGTCCACTTCGGCCGTATTCCCTCCGTTCTGATCGTGCTCACGTTAGCCTTCGGATTAACTGCTGTTGTAGGGTGGAGCGTCACCGCGCAACTGCTCGAGATCACATCGAACATTCGAGACTACAAGGCCAACCTGACGGATAAAGTTCGATCCCTCCATTCGCAAAGAAACGCCCCAATCGTTCAAGCCACGAACACGGTCAAGGAACTCAATCATGAATTGGCGATAGTTCCACTCGAAGCCACGTCCAAAACGAACCATTCGGATGGGGCTTCCCGCACAGACCGCCCGATTCCGGTACAAGTGCTTTCGCCGCCCTCAGGCTTTGTCCAGAACATGCGCTCGCTGCTTGGCCCGCTATCCGGTCCAGTTGAAACCGCTGTACTGGTGATAGTTTTCATGGCGTTCATGCTGATTAACAGAGAAGATCTTCGAAACCGCCTTGTCCGGCTTGGGGGACAGGGACAGCTCACGATTGTGACCCAGGCGCTCGGGGATGCCAGCGACCGCTTGAGTCGCTATCTCTTGATGCAGTTTCTGGTAAACGGCGCCTACGGACTTTTATTTGGCATCGGACTGTACGTTATCGGCGTGCCGCACGCCCTGCTATGGGGGGCCTTAGGCGCACTTTTGCGTTTTGTGCCGTACGTCGGAACCTGGATCGCCACCGCCTTCCCGATGGCGCTCGCCGCCGCGATCTTTCCCGGATGGAGGCAGTGTCTTCTGACTTTCGGTTGGTTCGCGGTCCTGGAACTGCTTGTCGCAAACGTCGCAGAGCCATGGCTTTATGGCTCGTACACCGGCATCTCGCCGTTTGCGATCCTCATCGCTGCGGTCTTCTGGTCCACGCTGTGGGGGCCAGTCGGACTGATCTTGTCCACGCCATTGACCCTCTGCCTAATTCTGGTCGGTCGTTACGTGCCTGAGATGAGTTTCCTTGAAGTGCTGCTCGGTGACGAACCGGTTCTTCGACCCGAAGAACTTTATTACCAGCGTCTACTCGCAATGGATCAGGATGAAGCCAGGAACGTGGCCGAACAATTCCTTGGCGAGAAATCGGTTAACGACTTTTACGAATCCGTCTTGATTCCCGCCTTGCATCTCGCGGAAGAAGATCGTCACTCCGATGTACTTGGAGATCACTCATCTGAGTTTATTTCGCAAAGCACACGGGAATTGATCGAAGATCTTGAGGAGCGCTTTGTCACAGATTCGCCAGATCAACGGGCAGATCATAGACCTAAAATTCTCTCGTCCAATGCCGCAGTTGTTTGTGTACCGGCGCGAGACGAGGCCGACGAACTCGTAGGGATGATGCTGACAAACATCCTTCGAAGGAGCAGTGTCGAGAATGCAGCCTTTCTGCCAATCGGAACGGTCGACGATATGTTGGACGCAGTTGGGCGAGGAGCCTTTGACGTTGCCTGCGTATCTGCGTTGCCTCCCTTCGCGGTGGGGCAGGCCCGTTCGCTGTGCAAGCGGCTGCAGGCGAGATTCCCCAATTTAAAGGTCGTGGTCGGTCTTTGGGGCTTCAATGGTGGGGTTGTGAAAGCTCAGGAGCGAGTTGGCCAGTCCTGTACCGATGCGGTCTGCACGAATCTGACTGAGGCCGTTCTGCAGATACACAAGCTATCTGTGAGGGCGGTCCAACCAAACGCTACGGTTCCAGCCAGCGAGGCAGAAAAGAACCAGGTGGCCTAGCGCTGTTGAAAAAGAAAGGGGCGGCGCCGGTTAGCGCTCCCCCTTCTCTCAGATCTCGGCAGCGATGAATAAATCTC
>Ga0335079_10000601_pt1 | contig 41484 bp, 43 predicted proteins | sample Lox_Sample_33_FD_206719 | JGI IMG/M metagenome (GOLD analysis project Ga0335079, IMG submission 206719) | Soil microbial communities from Loxahatchee National Wildlife Refuge, Florida, United States - Lox_Sample_3.3 | ecosystem: Environmental > Terrestrial > Soil > Wetlands | place: USA...
CTACTTTCGATGTCAGATATGTCCCTCCTAAGCGTGGACATGCCTTCATCGATTGACGCAGTGGAAACAGGTTTGGAAAATCTATCGTTCAGCTCGTGGCGCCTTGCCAGGTATTCTGGGGATAGCCTCTCTTCTCCTACTTTCTCCTCAAACTCGTCAAGAAGAACGTTGACTCCTCTTATCCAGTTCTCGAGCGCGTACCCGCCGGGCTCGGTGGAAAACTTCTGTTGCCCGAGTTTGTTCAGAGCGTTGATGGTCTTGGCTTTGAGCTGGTCGAAATCAAGCTTTGGGGTCTCCTGTATCCTAATCTTGCGTTGGTGAAAGGATTGATTCTTCATCCATCTTGCCTCCTGGGGGCGCTACCCTCAACTGTCAGGCAACGCCACTTAGAAATCCGATTTAAGCGGTTTCAAGGGCCCGCTTCACGGGGTCAAACTGCAGTGCGACAGGAGAATAATCGGCTCGCATCGGGGGGTCCCTAATTCCGGTTCACATGCTGAACGGTGGATTGGACGCGGCTGGTCGGCTTAAGCCACCTGGACTGGCTCAACTCTCTTGAGGGTTCGTCCGTACTACGCACCTTCGGCACGGGAGTGAGACTAAGGTGCCTTCAGAGGCATGGAGACGGCAGCTACCGCCGGTTTCCATAGTCGGTTGAACAGAGGCCTGCCAACGCCGTAGGCAAGCACTATCCCCGCGACCTCGTCCGCCACATAGTGCTGCTTGAGGAAAAGGGTCGAAAGAATGACGCCCACCATGATTACAAAGGTGGTCTCAGCCACGATTTTGGTAGCGCGGCTAGGCCTCGCCTTGCCGTACCGGTACCAGGTGTAGAAACAAATCACGGAAACGGCCGCGTGAAGGCTCGGAAAGCAGTTGAAGGTGGTATCGCCGGCCCACACGCTGTACACCTGGGTCGCCCAGAAGTTCCCGGTCATCGGATTGGAGAGGAAGCTCTGGTGCCACCAGTAGACCGATACCGGGAAGAAGATGTAGAACAGGATGGCGACCGCATTGATAAGGACCAGAGACCAGCCCAGAGCGTAGCCTTTCTTGTATTCCACGAACGCGAAGTAGAGCATCGTCAGCACGACCATCGGGTAGAACAGGTACACGTAGAAGATTACCATCTGGGGGATGAAGGGAATTGCGTCTTCCACCCCTCCAAAGTCCAGTCGAAAGCCGGAACCCACGGGGTATAGCTGCCCCGTCCAGTCGTAGGCGATTCTGTTGAGGAATATGTAGAAGAGAAGGAGCATCAGAATGACGTTTCCGATGGCATAGGTCAGATAGGCGCTAGATCTGGTCGACCTACCCCTGAAGAACACCTTTTCAATGCCCCTTTGGAAACTCTCGTGGAGCTTCAAGGCAGCTACAGCCCCAGCATCTCCTCCCACACATTCATTAGCTTGCGCTCCCACTTCCCCCACGAACCGTCCTTTCCAGCCAGGGCGGGTTCATCTCTGGTATCGTGAGCAGACCTCACAACAACCGGATGAAGAGACTGGATTCGCTCCGTTTGGCAGCAAGATTTGTCTAGGCGGGGATCGTTCCATCCTTTTGGAGAAGATGCACTTGGAGAGCAAGTCCTTCGGCTGGACGCAAAGACAGACGACTTCGGTGGGGTTGGGAACCTACTACGACTTCCCCTGGATAGTGAAGTCTCGCATGGGGTTCGTAGGAGGAGCCGAGGCGAAGGTTGCTGCGGTCAGGGCGGGACTGGACGCGGGCATGAGATTGATAGACACGGCCGAGGTGTACAACTCAGAGCCTCTCGTCGCCAGAGCAATCGATGGATTTCCGAGGGAGGACCTGTTCATCGCCACCAAGGTGATGTTCCTGCACTTGAAGCGCGACGCGCTTGTGAAATCACTTGAAAGAAGCCTGAAGAGGCTGAACGTGAGCTACATTGACCTCTACCAAGTCCATCAACCAAGTCCATTCGTACCCATCGCGGAGACAATGTCTGCCATGGAAGAGATGGTTGACAGGGGCATGATCAGGTACATAGGCGTCTCCAACTTCTCGCTCAAGCAGACGATCGAGGCCAACGGTGCCCTGAAGAAGCACCGCCTCGCGTCGACCCAGATGCCCTACCACATCGCCGACAGGCGGATGGAGAAGGAGATACTCCCCTACTGCAGGAGGGAGAACATGGCACTCCTGGCGTATTTCCCCCTCGGCCACGGAAAGCTGACTTCAGGGAAGGCGCTGTCGAGAGTCGGCCAGAAGTACGGCAGAACAGCCTCGCAGGTGGCGCTCAACTGGCTGCTGTCTCAGGAGAATGTCTTTCCGATTCCAAGGGCTTCAACCAGTGCTCACGTGATGGAGAACATTGGGTCAGCCGGCTGGAGAATGTCGGACGAAGACAGAGCCGAGCTGGATAGAGCATACCCCGCCGCCGGGTGAAGGCAGAAGCCGAGTTCGTACGCTAGCTGGAGAACCTCCGCAACCCAGCCGATTTCAACCCGAAGTGTGGCGGCAAATTGCAGCAACCTCTCTCGGCGGGCTCTGACGAAGGTGCCGCGGGTAGGATCTGAGCGTCAATCTGCTGTCAAGGTCGTTAATTACATGGGGTGGTCTCCCCAGGCCCATGGAGTTCCAAAAAGTCGTAAGGAAACGCCGCATGGTCAGACACTTCACCGGCGAGACCGTGCCCCAGGACAGGCTAGATGGCATTCTCGAACTCGCTCAGCACGCTCCTAGCGCGGGGTTCAGTCAAGGGAGTGCCTATGTCGTTATCACGGACACCGAGGCGAAGAACAAGGTTGCGAGACTGCAGGGAGAAGAAGACTACAGTGCTGGGGGCTTCCACAGGTGGATTTCGGAGGCGCCCGTGGCAATCGTTGCCTGCGTCAGCGAGAAAATGTATCATGACAGGTACAACGAGCCAGACAAGCTAGATGAAGATGGCAAGGAGATCGAATGGCCGACCCCCTACTGGTTCTTCGACGTCGGGGCAGGCTGCATGATACTTCTGCTCGGCGCTGTCGACGCCGGTCTCGCCGCAGCGTTTTCCGGTGTGTCTGACGTCCAGGGGATGAAGGATCTGCTAGGCATTCCTGCCCATTTTCACCCGGTGGGGGTCATCTCCATTGGGCACGGCGCCGAAGACGTGAAATCTCCATCGCTCAAGCGTGGAAGGCGTCGGTGGGCCGACGTGGTTCACTACGGAAAGTGGTGATGCGAACATGCGAGTCGGATCAATGAAATATCATCCGCATCCGTAAAAGTGAGCGAAATCTCAGCGTCCCCATGGTAGTCGACCGCAGCGAGCTGGCAGCCAACCTGAGCAAATTCTACGGCTTTCAAGGCAAGTCAGCCATTTGTGTTGGAGCGGGCGGTGGCATGCTCTTGGAACCGGCCACCGGGGTCGCGAGCGTGGTGGCCGTAGACAAGGATGCAGAGGCGCTCGACAAGTTCCGCGCCGAGTCCAAGAGCACCTGGGCTGGAATCCCCATCCAGTTCGTCCCTCGCAAGTTCGAGGAGGTCGCCTTTCAGGGCGACGTCGTCTACTTTGAGTTCTGCATGTACATGATGGAGAACCAGCAGAAGACTCTGGATCACGCACGTACCATGGCACGGGACATCGTGGTCATCGACCACCTTCCCGGCTCGAAGTGGATCTACTATTGGGCGGGAGAGGAGGAAGTGATTAGGAGTACCAAGGCGCTGGAATCGTTCGGAATCAAGCGGAAGAAGAGATACACCGCGGAACAGCGCTTCAAGGACTGGCAGGCGTTCACAGACAGGCTGACAGGTGCAGGGGAAGAGTCTCGACGCCGGGTCCTCGAGTTGAAGGAGGTCAAGGATGTGCGCATACCGATGGATTACTGCCTCTACCTACTCTAGAGTTCGGGTCCCCCGTTGACGCAGACTCGGCGAAGGGACCGCCGCGTAGTCGGCGGAAATCTTCCACCGTCTCGATTCTGGCTTCGCAAGTCGCTTTCACACCAACGCGTTCGGGCACCAACGGCGGCAGCGACAATAATGTGTTTATGGCGGTGTTCTCGAAAACCGAGTCCATGATCAAAATTCCGGACTCAGAGTACCTTGCTCGGATTGACAGGTTGAGGGCCTTGATGGCTGCAAAGGACCTCGGCGCCGTCTACATCAGCAGTCCGACCAATTTGAGATACTTCGCAGGGCTAAGGTACCTTCCCACAGAGCGGCCTGCCGCGACCATCATTCCGAGAACCGGCGAAGTCACCTTCTTCGGCCCCATAATCGAGAAGGACCACCTGGCATACCAGACCAGGATCATAACGAGGGCGTACCACTATCCAGACTACCCGGGGGAGATCCATCCAATGAAGAGGTTCGCCTCCTGGTTGGGGGAGCTGGGGCTCACCGGCATGAAAATCGGCGTTGACAACCCGTCATTCTATTCGAGCCCCTGGGGGTACAAGGGACCGAAGCTGTCGGACCTGGTCCACGACACAGGGTTCCTTCCCGTCGGAGACGATCTTGAGGAGATGAGGCTGATCAAATCGAAGAACGAGCTCGCCTGCATCAGAGAGACTGTAAGGTGGGGGCACACGGCCCACGAACTGCTGCAGAAGTACCTGGCTCCCGGCGTGTACGACTTCGAAGCCGCTACGAAGGCCTCACTGGAAGCGTCGACGTTGATGAAGAAGGAACTGGGACCCGAGTTCAAGGGGACGACGACTAGTCCCCTGACCGCTAACGCCGGGATAAGAGGCCAGGTAGGTGCGAACTCCGCATATCCTCACTCGGTGAGCATCGAGCGGCCCGTGAAGAAGGGGGACGTGATTGGCACAGGGGCGAGCGCCGACATCGAAGGCTATCACAGCGAGCTCGAGAGGAATCTCTTCATGGGGAAGCCGGACGACAGGGTGAGGAAATACCACAGAATAGCGCTCGAGATGCAACAGGCCGCGTTCGAGGCTCTCAGGCCCGGGACGAAGTGCTCGGACGCCGACAGGGCGTCCTACAGGGTCGCGAAGGACAACGGAGTCACGGGGTATCTGAGGCATCACACGGGCCACGGAATGGGACTGGAGGGGCACGAACCTCCGTTCCTCGACGTGGGCGATGCCACGATCATCAGGCCGAACATGGTACTCAGCTGCGAACCGGGCGTATACGTCCCCGCGCTCGGAGGGTTCAGGCACTCGGACACGATCATCATAAACGAAGACTCCGCGGAGTGGGTGAACAAGTACCCTCGAGATACCAACTCGCTGACGATCGAGTGTTGACGTCCTTACCCCAATGAGTCCTGCGGGATAGGCTGTCGAAATGCAACTTCTTGTGCATCCCGCCGTCTAGCGTCACTGTGGCACGCTCGTCCTGGTCGTGTTCCTCAGAGAAGACATGGCCGTCGTCGGTTGCATGCGTCCCTTCCTTGTCGACTCCGGGAAGGTCCGTGCCACCTATTCGCTAGTAGCAAACACCCTATTCCTTTGGTTCTTAAGGGGTGAAGAGAGTGGCTCGGGAAGAATGAGCATGGACGCGGGGAGAGGGACCAGCCCCCCCTCGGAAGGCGGTACTGCGAACGCTGTTGAGACCAAAGGCCTCACCAAGACCTATGGCAAAACCGTGGCCCTGGATAATCTGAGCACCACCGTGGAGGAGGGGAAAATCCTCGTCCTGCTCGGTCCCAACGGCTCAGGGAAGACAACGTTCCTGCATCTGATTGCCACGGTCCTGAAGCCGACGGGAGGGACAGCATTGGTGATGGGGTATGACATCGTCCGAGAGCCACAGAAGGTGCGAGAAGTAGTAGCGATTTCATTCCAGGACCCGCGGGGCTTCTGGCGACACAAGCCGAGGCACATCCTCTCCTTCCACGCCTCGATGTACGGCGTCTCAGGAATCGACCGAGAGAGAGTCGTCGATGATGCCCTGAGAGAGTTCCAGCTCTGGGAGAGCAGAGACAAGAGGTTCATGACCCTGTCAGGTGGGCAAGCCAAGAGGCTCGAGGTGGCCAAGCTCTTCGTGCACATCCCAAAGCTCGCCATCTTCGACGAGCCCACAGCCATGGTAGACCTGGACGGGAAGAGAATGATCTGGGACAAGATCAGGTCCCTGAAGGAGAAGGGGTCGACGGTCATCGTGGCCACCAACGAGGTCAGAGAGGCCGAGTACCTCGCCGACAGAATCTCGATTTTCACCCGTGGGAGGGAGGTGGTGTCTGACACCCTCGTCAACCTGAAGGACTCTGTGAGGGGTGGAGACGTTGTCAACCTTGAGTTCGCCTCCCCCGTGGATAAAGAAACGATCGACGCCATCAGGGAACTCCCGGGGACGGAGGACGCAGTGCTCATCGACACTGCGAAGGTCCGGGCAAGGGTGAGCAGGTCGGAAGACTGGCTCCCCTCCATGACGAGCGCCCTCTACGCCCGCGGGATCAGACTCGCCTCTATCCGGGTCGAAGAACCTTCACTCGACGACGTGTTCATGCTTCACACGGGGTCGACCTCGGTGGGGAGCGGTTGAACACTAAGGCGCTGGCCTCTCTCTTCGCCTTCGATTTCTGGGAGGCCTTCGACTCCATTTCCTGGGTGGTCTACTTCTGGTTCTACTTCGCATTCCAGTTCTTCGTCTACGGTTCCCTCATGGCAAACCTTGTGGTGACCGTCAACAACTACTTCTTCTACTACGGGGCCGGCCTCGTGGTCCTCCTCTCGTTCAACGTCGCCTCCTGGGCTGGGAGGAGGTTCGTGGAGAGCGCCCACGAGGGGAGGCTCAGGTACCTCCTGTCCCTTCCCATAGGGCGGGGAGAGTTGTTCGTCTCTCAACTGATGCTTGGGGTTGCGGTGAACCTCACCAGAATGGTCCCGCCCCTTGTACTCGTTCTCTGGCTTAGCGGCCTCTTCACCCCCTGGGCCCTGGTGACCTCCGTCCTGGTCCTCTGTGCCATAGCCACAGGAATCATAGGCCTGATGGTGTCTCTCTCTGTCATAGCCTTCAGGTCCTTCGACATCTACAGCGCCATCGTGGCGGCACTGAGCGCCCTTCTGATACGCTTCAGCACCATAAACTACCCTATTTCTTCCATGACTGCGCCCTACGCCGCGGTCTCGGAGTTCAATCCCGTTACCTACGGCTCTGACCTGTTCAGGAGGGCCCTGGGGTTCAACACTTCACTACTCATCGATCCGTACCTGGCTACAGCCGTGGTCGTCGCCCTCTGCGTCGGGACGCTCTTCGTGGGGATGTTCTTCCTGTCCCACGTCGTTGAAGGGGTGAGGTCGAGCTGAGCCAGGCCAGGGCGATGCTCAGGGTCCTCCGGGTCGACCTGTCCTACTTCTTCAGGACGAAGTGGCTGATAGCGACCCTGGTGGCACTGAACCTATCGGACATGCTCGTCGTGGGGCTAATCTACTCACACATGATGAGCTTTGACTACTTCGTCTTCTTCGCCCCTGGCGTCGTCGTCTCGGCCATGTTCGCGGCCGCCCTGGACGTAGGAAGGCGGGTCTACCTCGGTCTGACCGAGGGGGTGACTCAGTATTACCTCAGCCTCCCCATCAGCCTGAACGCACTGACCTGGGCACACCTGCTTTCGGCCGGGTTCGGAGGGACGATATACGGAGGGATCATCCTGGCCTTCGCCCTGGTCGCCGTCCCCCAGCTCGCGTCCCCTGCCATACTCCTCTTCATCCCGCTGATGTTCGTCCTCTCGATGGGACTTAGCGGCATTACAGCCGTCCTCAACCTCTTCTCCAAGGGAGGGGACAGGTACTGGGTGTTCGCCGAGGGGGTGCAGACAGCGCTGCTGGGCCTCAGCACGGTCTTCTATCCGATTCAGACCATGCAGGCGGTCCTTCCTTCCCCCGTGGTGGGGGTGGTCCAGGTGAACCCCCTGAGCCAGGCCGTCGATGCGCTCAGGGAGGCCGCTGTCTCCAGCCCCGCCCTTACCCTAGGGGTTGGCCTACAGGTCGGGGCTACCTCCGTGCTACTCATGCTGGTGGGAGCCGTCGGGTACAGGCACGTCTTCGCCAAGGTTAGGGAGGACGGCAAGGTCTCCTGAAACTGTAGTCTCTTCGCCACTCCACCGCCGGTAGGTCTCACTTTTTCAGGAACCAGAATACGTACACGTCTTCACACGATGTGTTTGTTTACCGTGTCGCTTTCTATCTGTCGTCAATTCTATCGGAACGCGTCTCCATTCATGAAGAAGTGCAACTGTTGAACAACTCTCAACAGAGTTCTCCCGAGTGACGTCCTAGAGACAGAGTGAACCGCAGCCTCCCGGCCCGACCTGTGGCCTGGCGAATCACAGCCTCTTACAAAGCTCATTCATCATCTTCGGCGCGTCAGGCGACCGCAAGGGTTCCCCATGCCCGCTAAGCATGACCTCGAAGTCAAGGGAAGAGAGTCGCTCGATGGAGGCCTTTGCCTGGTCCATCTGCTGGGTGAACCGAGGAGGCGGTCCCTCCAACCTCCCTTTGATGAACCTGGCCGTGTCCCCGACGAACAGAACCCCGCCCTGCCTGTCGTAAAGCGAAATGCTCCCCGGAGTGTGGCCGGGGGTGTGGAAGACTTCCAGTCTCCCGACCACGTCCCCCTCCTTTAATTTGATGTCAGGCTCAACCGGCGTCGTCTTGAAGAACGGGGACATCACGCTGAACGCGAAGCCCATGGCGCCTCCTGGAGAAGGATATCTCCTCTTACCTGAAACGAAGTCCGCGTCCGCCTCGTGAAGGGCAACCTTAGCACCGGTCGCTGCCTTGATTGCGGCGAGCCCTCTCGTGTGGTCGAAATGACAGTGGGTGACGACAATCGTCTTCACTTCAGCTGGGGTCCGGTTCACCTTCGAAGTGATGAAATCAAGTATCCTCTTGCCATCCGCTTGCATACCCGCATCGACGAGGGTCAGCGTGCCGTCCCCTTCTTCGACCAGGTAGCTGTTGGCATTCGAGCCATCGACGTAGTGTACGGCCTTCACGATTTCTGTCACGTCGCATTACTCACCCGGGCCTTAACGAGGGCTCGGAACTTCGGGCCTAGAATTTAACGGTGTGGGACGATGATAGAACAAGAACGACTGGTGCAATGGGTCGGGCACTCCCCGACGCGGCGTCGGACTCGGGCATCAATTTACCAGCAGATTGAGAATGGATGCGAATCCAGGGTGAGCTCGGAATCAATTCGAAATTTGACGCTTCCGGAATCCGGGCCTGAAGAGCTCGTAACGCTCTATCATCTAGTCCACAGGCAAGCGGCAGACATTCTTAACCCACCAGCTCTGCCGTTCAAGAGCCTATGGGCGCACCTTTCTACCCGACCTCTGCGATTGTAATAGAGAAAATGCTCACCCTGGCCGGCGTGAATTCAGAGTCCATCGTCTATGACCTGGGGTGCGGGGATGGGGAAATAGTGGTCGCGGCAGCCCGCCATTACAATGTCATGAAGGCAGTGGGTATTGAGCAGAACCAGAAGCTCTGTTCTATCGCCCTCAGAAAGACGCTGCATCTCAGGAATACAATCATAATCAACGCAAACTATGACGACGTGGACATTTCTGAGGCCAACGTTGTGACACTGTATCAGAGCGCGAGCGAGAACGCGAGGCTGAAGCCGAAACTCCTCAAGGAACTTTCTGAAGGCTCCGTGGTGGTCTCGCACGACTTCGGGATTCCGGGATGGCGTCCTGCGAAGTTTCATGCCTTCAGAGAGGGGAACCACACGCAAAGAGTCATTGTATACATCATAGGGTCCCAAGAGCCTCCTCAACACCGAGGATCGCTGGTCGCTCATTCCTGATGGAGCACGGGGACTTCTGAAAGGCATAACTAAGGCGCCACGGCTTCATCTCCGAAGTTGTCTGATTACGCGGCAGAAGAAGAGAAGCTGAGGAAGCTGTACGACCAAGCGCGTATACAGGGAAACAAGAAGAAGAAAAGGGAGTACAAGGAAAGGATCGCAGAACTAAACCGAGTCCGCAAGGCTGCTGAGCGAGAAAGAAACAGATCGAATGGTTAGGCCTTCGCGTCGTCCTGCGCAATCATCCTTCCCATCTCATCGTCGCCCGAGGGCCTGTAGGGCCTCCTTCATGGCCTGGGTCCGTGTCTTGAGAACCTCTATCTCGGCATTCAACTTCCTACACGCTTCTTCCTCCGATGAAAGCGCCGCATCCAACTCCCCAATCTTGCTGGGTTTGCTGTCAAGGTCTAGCGAGACCTGGCTGAGGGGCACGTAATCGAGCGGGCGGGGCACGCTGGCGAAGAGCTCCCTCTGCAGCCTGTTGACTTCGCTAAGTTTTCCCTGGTCAGTTGCGACTAGCCACTGGACTTCCCTGGCCGCTCGGAGTGTCTCATACAGCTGATCCTGAAGCTCGATGTATGCCTCCCAATACCTTCGCCAGGCCTGATTAAACGAGTCAAGTATTGCTTCGGGACTGTCTGATCCGGCGCTTTCCGACTGGCCCAATGCGGGTCTCGTTCTGGCGTGCGCTATAGCCATTGTCCATGCCTGCAAGGGCCTCAGAGAGGCGCTCGGCATTGAACGAGTGAGCGACAGGTTAGGATAGAAGGGGACCGGTTGACCCATCCATGGATCAACCGACATTGATCCGCCGCGCGTGTTGCCCGCTAACCTTCGGCCTTTCCTGTGGGCTCGGGGGTAGATGCCGCAGGCTTCTCTGAACTCTGTACGACCTGCCCAGAGGCAAACCTGTCCGAGACTTGGGTGATCTTTATTCTCACGTTTTGGCCCCGTTGTGTCCCGGGAACAAAGACCACGAATCCCTCGATTCTGGTTAAGCCGTCGCCGCGTCTGCTGATCTCAGAGATACTCACGTTGTACTCCTTACCGACCTCGACTGGCTTGTTGAAGGAACCAGTGTGACTTCTGTATCCTCCACGGCTGCCGTACCCTCCGCGTTGTCCGAAACTCATTTTCTTTCACGCATCCTACCGTTGTTTCATCCAGTGGAGGATGCCCTAGTTGAGGCCTAATTAAAGGGACACAACAGTTCACCTAGGCATCGGAATTACGAGCCGGCCCGTGCCCTAATCCATGATGTTGACTTGCTGTGTGAATGAAGAAGATCACCTACTTCAGGCAAGCAACACGCTCGATGCCTTTCTCACCATGTCTTCGGACGAGCATGGGGCAACCTTGGCCTCCGAAGCGTCCCTAGCACCTCAGAAAAACTGCCCGGATTCACCCATAGGTGTGGACTTGACTGTGCCGCGGGTCGGATTTGAGCGTTAAAACTACCGGTATGCCATGGGTCGGCTAAGAGGATGAGAGTTGTGGTTCCGTCAAGTGACGTGACGGCCTGCTAGCTCAACATGCTCATAGCTGCGCGCTATAGTTTGGAGGCTCAGTCGTTACATCTGACGCGCTTCTGTTGGGACGGCCCGTCTCCCTCAAACTTTTGAAATCAATTAGGGAGTCTGCTGGGCCGGAGGGGGCAAGCCAGTCCTCCTGACGAGGTCTGTGTATCTTGGGTCTCCTCTGATCGGGTCCCAGTAGGGGTCTACGGCGATGGAGGTGAGGGGCCAGGAGCGCTCTCCGTAAGCTACCTCGAGCCAGTGGAAGGCATCGTCGACCTGTCCGTTGATCATGTAGGCCCCGGCTATATCAAATGCCCCGACCTTGGTCTTCTGCCAGTACTCGATGGCCCTTTGCAGAAGAGGCTCAGCCTCGGCGCTCCTTCCAAGCCAGTACAGACCGGTAGCCTTTGTGGCGTTCATTGCGTCTGCGCCCTGGTAGGACTCCTCCAGGCGCGGCAAGAGAGCGATGTATTCGTCGCGCTTCGACTCTTGCATGTAGACGGCGCTCAGGTTTAGCAGTCCTGGCTGGAAGCTTGGGTCCATGGAGAGTGCCATCTTATGCAGCGCCTCGGCCTCTTTGTATTCCCTGCGAAAATGCCGGACGACCCCGAGGGCCGACACGATGATGAGCGACAGGGGGTCAAGTTCGTGGGCCCTCTCCATCTCCTCGAGCGCTTCGTCCAGCCTTAGCATGTTGCAGAGATAGACGGAGAGCCACTGGTGTGCAGTAGCGTAGCTGGCGTTCAGCTCGATGGACCTCCTGAACTCCGCCTCGCACCTCGCCCAGTCCCATCTGTAGGCGGAGAGGCTCCCAAGGCCGGCATGCGCCTCGGCAAGGTCCGGATCGAGCTCGAGGGCTCGGGTAACGCTTCTCTCCATGATAGAGATGCCTTCACTCCCCGCGATATGTCCGTAGGAGATCATCACGCCATAGGAGTTGGACAGGCCCGCGTAGGCGAGAGCGAAGGTCGGGTCCTTCTCGATTGCTATCTCGAAGCACCTGACTGACTCCTTCAGCGACTCGACGGACCTCTCGGCCCAGTACTGCTTCCCCTTCAAATAGAGTTCGTAGGCCTGCAAGTCTTTGGTCGGTGCGCGGCGTATCCTTGCGACCTCATTGGGGAGGATTCTCGTCCGGAGGGCTTCTGAGACCTGCCGTGCGATGTCGGATTGCACTTCGAAGACGTCGGTCAGCTCCCTATCGTAGTTCTGGGCCCAGAGGTGCTTGTCCTGAGACACGTCGATGAGCTGAGTGGTGACCCTAATCTTATTCCCCATCTTTCTCAGACTTCCTTCGAGGATGGAGCCGACGTCTAGCTCCTTCCCGATCTCGCCGACACCCTTCGAGGTCCCTTTGTATTTCATCACCGAAGTACGCGATATCACACTGAGTCCACTGACGTTGGAGAGCGTGGTGATCACCTCCTCGGTAATCCCATCGGCGAAGAAGCTGTCGTCGGGGTTGGGACTTAGGTTTGCGAATGGGAGCACGGCTATCCTGCCCTTCTGAGGGGCTCTTCTAGGCAAGTCGCTTATGGTCCAGGGCAACACCATCTTGAACACCTCTACTGGCTCGCTGACATTCTTCAGAGGAATGTCGCCGAGGCTCTCGAAGGAGAGATCAACCTTGTTCTTCACCTGGTCGTAGACCTGCCGGGTGAGGCAGACACCGCCCTCTTCCGAAAGGTGCTCTATCCTTGAAGCGATGTTCACCGCGTCCCCGGATATGTCGCCCGAGGACTCGACCACGTCCCCAACGTGGATGCCGACCCGGAGGCGGACCTTCCTGTCCGAGGGGACGGAGATGTTGAACTCTTTGGCTACCCTCTGGATGTCATAGGCGCACCTTGTCCCTTCCAAGGCGCTCGAGAACTCGACTAAGAACCCATCCCCCATGGTCTTGACCTCTCTCCCGCCGTGGCGGGCAAAGATCGGCCGGAGGAGGTTCCTGTAATCTTCGACTACGCGTAGTGACAGCTCTTCGTCCTTCTGAGCGAGGGAGGTGGACGCGACCATATCAGTGAACATGATTGCGGCTAGCCTTCGCTGCCCTTGGGACAACCTAATACGCGGGTTCGTGTCTTGGGAACGTTAAATTCATTGTGGGACTCTCGAAGGTGCCGCGGGTCGGAGACTCCCCGACGCGACGTCGGATTTGAGCCGACGACACTCCGGTCTTCAGCCGGATGCTCTCCCTAGCCAATGAATACTTCAGGCTGAGCTACCGCGGCACCGAACGCACTCCGATTCAGAGGCGAATTAAGAGTTTCAGCTAACCCAACACTCTCGTTGGTTCCCTGAGACATGTTTCCAGCCAACCGGAGCAGGATGAGAGCTCTTCCTTTGAGGGCCTCACGCGAAGGGTCCATTTGGTTCCTAGGCTGACATGCCTAGGCAACAGTGATGCACCGCATGGATCAGAATGGCCAAGTTGTGCCGCAGTTGGGACACTTGTAGCGGTAGCGCTTCTTCCCGACGGGGTCGGTCGTCTCGCTTACCAACAACAACTCGCTCTTCTTGCAATGTGGGCAACGATGTGCCATTGTAGTTCGGGTCTCTAGCCAGAGACTTAAACGCATTTCATGCCGAGTCCGTTTCCTCGGGTGCTTCCAATTGCTACCCCTTCGCGGCCGGGGCGCCCCTGGATTTCGGCGTCCATCTTATCAATGGCACCGAAGCGCGCCAAACCTTGAAGTGAACTACTTCTGGCTGTTCTCCCTGCTGGTGCCGTTCTGTCTCGCCGTTTCAAATGTGATAGACAACCACGTCCTACACGTGCGTCTCAACGACCCGATTTCCTATGACATAATTTCAACCTGGTTCACCATCCCCGTCGCAATCGGCGTCTTCTTGGCGTGGAGGGTGTCGTTCGCCTTCGAGGCCTGGTTCGTGGGAACCGCCGTCGGATTCGCCTTTGCATTCCTCTTCGTTCTTTACAACTACGCCATGATGAAGGAACAGGGGACAAACGTCGTCTCACTGATTTACACCAGTCCGCTCTTTGTAGCGATCCTCGCCCTTCTCTTTCTTGGCGATGAGCTCTCCTTTACGAACTACCTCGGAATCCTGGTCCTCATTCTGAGCGCCTTTCTGGTCCTTTACAAGAGGATCGACGCGAAAAACATCGCCCTCGGTATCATCCTCGTCTACGCATTCTTCTCTGCTGTGGCCAGGGTGGCGAGCAAGTCCGCACTAGAAGACGTCGACGTCTGGTCGTATTTCTTCTGGTTCCTTGTGGGAGGAATCGGCGGTACGGCCGTTCTCGCTGCAATCAAGCCGAGAGGACTAGCAGCCGCCGTGAGGAAGGTTGACAAGCGACTCTTCCTGCTGATAGCCGCGACCACGGGTTTCGCGACCTTCGGCTTCGTCCTGCTCTACTCCGCCTTCTCGTTCGGTTCAGTAGTTCTCGCTTCGAGTCTAAGCGCCATTCAGCCGACCGTCGTGTTCCTCTACTCTGCGATCCTGAATCGCATTCGCCCTGGGGTAATTCCTTCTGAGAAAGCCCTCGACAGGTGGGCGACTGCCCGCAAGGTTGGCGCCGTGATACTCATCATAATGGGAGTCCTGGCTTTGACGGGCGCCTGAGCGCCGAGTGCTTCCCCAAACTAGCGAATGACCCAAGGCGCGAAACCATGCGTGCCAGCCGCCGGTTGGCCTGGTCATCTGAACGGTTACCCAGGGGGTTCGGAACCGAGTCGCGCTTGCAGGAACCAGCCTGCCTTCTGCGAACCGAAGACATAAGGGGAGAATCCCCGGGCCTCCCGGAAGTATTGGTTGACTTTGGCTTCCTCTCTGTGAACCGGAAGGAGAGGGAGGTCTTCGATGGCGTGCTGGTGCTCTTGGACACGGTGGCCAAGACGGTCGACTCGTTCGAGGCCAGCGTGCTGGCCTGGGGGCAGGGAGACACAAAGTCCGCCGCAGAGCTGGTCGAGAAGGTCTTCGAAGGGGAGACCAAGGCCGACGAGGTCCATCGGGACGTGAGCCTGAAGATCGCCGAGGGAGCCTTCTTCGGGGGCGTCCGGGAGGACATCCTCAACCTGCTCGAGAAAATAGACAACATAGCCGACAGCGCCAAGGACGCCGCTCGTTTCATCTCCTCTGACTCCAGGCTCAGGCTCGAGGCAAAGGACATGCTCGCTTCGCCTGAGATCAAGCAGTTCCTAGACGCCCTCAAGGCGTCTGTGGCCGCCCTAACCACCCTCGTCGAGGCGCTGCAGCATGGGAGGAAGGAGGCGCTCGCCAAGGTGCACATAGTCGAGAAATTCGAGGAGGAGGCAGACTCGCACAAGGACGCCTTCCTAAAGACCCTCTTCTCGACCGACGATTCCATGAACCCCGTTACTGTCATCCAGCTGAGGGACTTCGTGTTCGTGGCCGACGACGTGGCAGACAATGCCGAAGACGCCAGCGACGTCATCCTGGTCCTGATCGCGAAAGGGTATGGATGAACTGCTCATCGGCCTGGCTGCCCTTCTGAGCTTCTTGTTCGGGTGGAACAACAGCTCCTTCCTCATTGGGAATCTAAGAGGGTCGGGTTCCCTCCCCTTCGTAGCAGCAGTCCTGACTTCGGTCATTGGCCTGCTGGTCGGGACTCTGCTGGAGGGCTCGAAGATGGCCGCCACCTTCGGAGGTTCGCTCGCGCCTAGCACGACGTCCTCGATCATGCTCGCGACACTCGTCGTCTCGGTGGCAATGACCCTGGGGCTGACGCTGATTGACCTCCCTGTCTCCTTCAGCATGATCATGGTCAGCGCGTTTCTCGGCGCGACTTTCTACTCGACCATCCCGGTCAACGCCACCAGATCCGAAACCGTGGTCGCCTTCTGGTTCGTCGCTCCCGCCGCCACGGCCCTGCTGACCTTCTTGGTCTACACATCCTTCGGCCGGTTCGCATCTAGGTTCGGCATACTCACGGTCGATTCCTTGAACAGGGCAGGGGCCCTCGTCAGCGGGCTGGCGGTCTCCTACACCCTTGGTGCGAACAACATCGGCATGATCTATGGGAGCACCCTCGCTGGGGTTCCAGTCAGCTTCGAGGTCATGCTACTTCTTGTCACAGTCGCGACCATAGGGGTGGTGACGTTCGGGAGGAACGCCCTCGGGGGGAGCATAGGCGACAGGATGCTCAGCCTCAGTCCGCAGGGCGTGTTCTCCGCCTTCGTCTCAAGTTCCGTCCTCGTGTGGCTCGGGACCCAGTTCGCCCTCCCTGTCTCGATAAGCCAGTGCCTTCTGGGCGGAATGCTCGGTGCAGCGTACTCGCGCGTCTTCTCCGCGGTCAACCGTAGGCTTGTCGGCGAGACCCTGTCGCTCTGGGTGCTGGCCCCGCTGGCAGCCTTTGGCCTATCGTACGTCCTGGCAATCTTCCTGTAAACTGTCACGGTCGAGTCTGCTCCTATGCAATAAATAGCCCCTTTCAGACACTCTAAGTTGGGCCACTGACTTGTTCTGCCCCAGGTGTGGCAAGCCGGTTCCTGACGGAGCGACGTTCTGTCCCAGTTGCGGCGCCTCATTACAGACCGCCACACCTGGCCCTGCCCCATCACAGCCTACGACTGGAGCTCAAGCGCCTCCTCTGAGCGGCATCGATGCACTGATGAAAGACTCCACCGCTCAGCGTTACTGGCTGAACAGATTGCTTGCTCTCATAGTCGACGGGTTGATAGTGTTCATCCCCCTGCTAATAATCACGGTCATAATCGCAATCTTCGTGGCTGTCAGCGGCTTCACACCATTTGGAATAGTCGTCGGAGGCGCGGTCTCCATTCTTTGGTACTTGATTTTCATCCTGTACAACATGGTGATGGAATCAGCGTATGGTGCGAGTTTCGGCAAACGTTTCTTCCACCTGAAGGTGGTGTCAAAATCTGGGTCGAACCCCAACCTCGGGGAAGCATTCGTCCGCAACCTGAGCAAGATCTACTGGCTACTTCTGCTCCTGGACGTGATTGTAGGCCTGGCGGTCACGAAGGGTTACCAGCAGAAGTATAGCGACAAGTTCATGGGGACTTCGGTCGTCTCGATCTGAAGACGCGCAAGCCTGCTCCTTGGAAAAGAAAAGAGGAGGGGAGACTAACTCCCTTCCTGAACCTGGAATGTCTCCGAAGGCAGAAGGCCGTGGGCTTCCCCGTGCGCTTTCGCGATAGCCTCTCTGTTTGGCGCGTCTGACAGGCAGAATATGGTTCCCTTCTCCTCGTCCAGCCAGTACTTCTGGAAGTTCACCCCATACTTGCCTTGCACCTTGAGGTCCTTCGCATGCGCCTCGGCCACGTCCTTCAGTTTGACACCCTTTATGTCCCTGTGGATGTCGAGGTATCGGGGCACGTAACCTTCGCCAGACTCCTGGTATTATGAATTGTGGTTGCCGTAGGCACTGCTGTCTGACGGCGAATCGTCTCTATTCGGCATTGATTCTCAACCTGAAATGCTTCTCCCACCCATGGGTTTCACGCCGTTTTCACCAACACGAACGGGAAGCAATCGTTTTACGGGAGACTTCGCCGACTCCTCAGACCCATTGACCGCGAGCCAAGGGAGCAGGGCAATTCTCGTCACCTACCCTGACGATTTCACCAAGCGCGAAATCACCGAGCTCGCCAGGGCTGCGGGCTACGAAGTTACCCAGATCGTCACCCAGAGGGATATCATCAAGTCGGAATACGGCGTCGGGGTCGGCAAGGCCCAGGAACTCGAAGGGCTGGTTGCCGACAGCCATTCTGACACGATAATAATAGACGAAAGTGTGACTTCCGCCCAGGCGAACAAGCTCTCCGCAAAGACCCACGCCCAAGTGATTGACAGGGAGCGGCTTATTCTAAACATATTCGCAAGGAGGGCGACGACCACCGAGGCCAAGCTGCAGGTCCAGCTCGCCGAACTCCGCTACGCCCTTCCCAGGGCCAGGGACGCGGTGCGCTACTCGGTGAGGGGGGAGCAGGCAGGATTCATGGGCATGGGGGAGTACGCGGTCGACGTGAAGTTCAGGGCCCTGAAGAAGCAGATGGCGTTCGTTAAGGATAAGCTTGAGAAGAGCAGGACGGTGAGGGACCTCCATACGGCTGAGAGGAGGAAACTTGGTGTCCCATTCGTGTCCCTGGCGGGCTACACCAGCAGCGGCAAGACCACCCTGTTCAACCGCCTCACAGCCGAGTCGAAGGAGGAGTCCCCGAATCTTTTCACCACGCTCACGACGACTACGAGGATGGTCACCTTCCCCAACTCGAAGAGCAAGATACTCCTCTCCGACACCGTCGGTTTCATATCCAGACTCCCCACCTACCTGGTGGAGTCGTTCAAGTCCACCCTTGACGAGCTCCGGTACGCCGACCTCGTTCTCCTGTTGGTTGACGCCAGTGAGCACATCGACAGCATCAGGACCAAGTTCCTCAGCTGCAGGCAAACCCTCTCCGATCTCGAGGTCGACGCCGGGAAGATCCTGGTGGTGCTCAACAAGATGGATCTGCTCCAGGACAGGGGCAGTTCCCACCTCTCAGAGGACCCGCTCTTCAGGGAATTCGACCCTGTCAAAATCTCTGCAACCGGAGGCTATGGCTTGCGCCAACTAAGGAACCACATCCTCAGGCGCACCTCCGTGACGCCGAAGCCTGAGGGCGAACCTGCTCGCTGAGCCTTCTGGTGGGCACCCAGGAGACAGTTAAATCGAGACAGAGGCCGCTTTCCGCCCATGGTTGTGGACCTTCACGAGGACATCGGCTCTTACTACCTCATGGGGGGTGCTGCCGACATCCGGCCCTTCGATGAGGACCTGAAGGGGAGGCACGCGGACATTCCGAAATACCGCAAAGTTGGGATGAAGCTTGTCCTCGGTTCGATTTTCCCACTGGTGGGGAGCCTCAACCACAGGAAGATAGATGCAATGCAGAAAATGTATGGGGTGTGGGCTCCTTCCTCAGCCATCACTTCCCCGAGGGACGTGGCTATCGAGCTGGTCAAGATCTATTATGCTCTCGAAGAGTTTTACCCGAGGGCGCTGAAAATCGTCAGGACGAAGGAGGACATCGAGAACCTTGGAAAGGCGACGGGCATCATAATGCACATCGAGGGGTGCGAAGCCCTCGGCGAGCCGGAAGATCTGAGGGTCTTCTACAATCTCGGCGTAAGGTCCATAGGGCTCACCTGGAACTACGACAACAAGTACGCCGCTTCCTGCCTGTCCGCCAAGGACTACGGTCTCACGGGGGAAGGGGAGGCGCTGGTCGCCCAGGCCAACAGGCTGGGTGTGATGGTTGACCTTTCGCACTCTTCGCCCAGAACCTCATCTGACACCCTCGAAGCTTCCGAGGCGCCGCCGTTCTTCAGCCACTCCAACTCGATGACCGCTCAAACCAGCAAGAGGAACGTCTCAGATTCGCTGATAAAGCGGACGGCGAAGCGTGGCGGAATCGTTGGGTTGACCTTTATCAGGGGCTGCATCGGAGACCCATTCACACCGGAGAGGCTGACCAAGCACGCGAAGCACATGGTCGAGCTTGGAGGAGAGAAGCTCCCAGCGCTTGGAACGGACTACCTCGGCATACAGAACACACCTGTAGGGCTCGACGATCTTTCTAAGCTCGGTAGGTTCAGAAGCGCATTGAAAACCGCGGGCATGCCGGCATCGCGAATCGAGGGCATCCTGAACGACAACGCCTACAACTTCATCCTGAAGCACTCAGAGCGATGGTAGGGTGCCCGTCTGTGCGACGAAGGGGACGAAGAGGGATTCGCAGATTCGCCGTCTTCATCATCGTAGCCATCGTTCTCGTCGCCCTGCTCGCCATCTTCCTCTACCAAAACCAAGGCGGCCAGACTGAGCCAGTCATACTCTACGTGAACCAGGGAAACGGCGTCGTTAACGGGTCTAACCTCGGGACGATGCTGAGCTTCGCTTCATCCCATGGTTTCAACACCATCTTCTTTCAGATTTACAGAGCTGGGGTGCTACTTTTCAGCAGAAGTGAGCTGAGTTCCTTTGCAAACCAGTCCCACGCCCAAGGTCTGAAGATTTACTTCGCACTTTATTTCACCAATTCATCACAGCTTCTACCGGGCGCCATATTCGGCCTGGGAGAGGACGGCATAAGCCTGGACGTGTCGACGCTGAGTCTTTCAACTCAGGAGAGCCTTCTCGGGGATTTGGCGGCTTGCCACTGCCAGACGGCCGTCACTACAACCGACATGAACTCTCCACTGAAGCCTGACCACCTCGTCCTTGAGACATACGGCCCGGCCTTTCAGCAATACATCAGGCACGGCATAATAGCCTCCGTCGGCGTCTTCGCCACTACAAGTCTGTCAGACTACCAGTCACAGTTCCAGTATGCTCTCAGCAACAGTGACGGGGTCATGGTCTTTGACTACGCCGGGCTGATGAAGAGTGGCTACTGAGCGCCGTCAATCTCACGCCCCCGGCTACCCACTACCCAGCGCATAGCTCGCTAGTTCCTTGCCCTAATCTCAGGACTCTCTCCACCTCCGACTTGAGCCTCTCAATGGTGGGTGGATTCTTCGCTCTTCGGCTGTCGTTAACACAGCACAACAGGCAACACTCCACCCGCGGAAGATTCGCATTGATCGCCCTCCCCGAGGGCTAACACCAGTTTCAGAAGCCGAGCTTCTCGTTCACGAGTATCACGTGGACGTTCCGCTGTCTTTCCCCTTCGTAAATGAAAATCTTGGACAGGTATGTCCCCGGGAAGCCGAGGCCCTTCATCCTCTGGTCCTCCAGTGGCACCGAGTGGTCCCTCAGCCTGAGTAGCGCTTCGTCGAGGTCCTTGGTTATCTTGTTCGTCCCTACCACGATGATCAGGTTCTTGCCGCCAAACGCGTAGGCACCGAGCTGGCTCCCGCTCGCGCTCCCCGCGACCATCTGACCTCTGGTGGTGACGGCGTGGACGCTCCCCAGGAAGTAGTCGGCGAAAGTCGCCATCCTCCTCAACGTCAGCTGCTTCTCCCTGTCCTTTTCAGCGACTATTCTCGCTTTCAAGTTGTTCCAGGGATGGTCGCCCGCGGACAGGGCGCTGACCAGTCCAATCTCGTCCAGCGTTCTGGAGCTCCCCGTCATCACTTCCGCTCCGTTGGGGATTAGCGAGCGCACCTTCTCAAGTGCTGCCCTCCGGCCTGGAACAAGATCGGCCCTGAACCCGTGGGCGTTTAACGCCCGAATCGTTTCGTCCACAGTCTCTTTGTCGGGCAACCGCTCCCACAGCCTCACCTGAGAGGTGCCGAAAGCCATTGATGGTTTCACGGGGGGCGTCCGTTGCTCCAGGATTTAAGACTAGTAGTAAGATTTGACTGAGTTAGTAAAACTGACTAGCTCTGCATCTAGGAGTGGGATTAAGTGCACTCAGGCCGGAGGGCGACGGTGCCCCTGACTTCTTCAAACTGGCAGCTGCCACTCTGCCCTTGGAGAGCAATTCGACGCGAAGGTCCTGGGAACGACCTAAGTAGTTGGTTCGCCCCCGCCGAGGCCATGGCTGAAGCAGGAATGGGGCACGTGATGGGGCCTGAAGGAATTGGCTGGAGAGTGGGTGTGTCCATCTTCTCGTTCTTCGCCGCGATAATCGCTGTGATCCTCTGGCTCTTCTTCTACGCCGGGGGGTACAACGCCTACCAGAACCTCGCCATCATCGTAGTGATCTTTCTCGCCTTCGTTGCCGTCATGGGTGCCATCTGGGCCTCCTGGGGCCTGAAGCAGAGGAACTGGTGGCGCAGCTAGCGGACTCCTGAGGTCTGTAATGCCCATCCTTCGCTAGCCTGAAGACTGAGTCATCATTCAAGTGCGGACGATGGGACTTTCCCTTGAATCAACACGAATCCGCTCACGATCCCAATCTTCTTACACCCCCTTGCCAGAAGTAGAACATAGTCAACTCCTCGTTTGCCCGAGACGAGGTCCGGTTGCTTGCAGTCCTAGGGGCGAGTCGTGGTCACCTTCGGGATTCCCATCGCCATGGGACTGGCATGCTGGATGCGCCATGAGTTGAAGAATGCCTGCCCCCCGTTAGGGTGCGAACGTAAAAGAAAGGCCTTCCCCTGACTGCCCATGAGCCGGCAGGCCCATCTTGAAGTCGGGAACACTCCCGTGGTCAAAGTCGATGGTATCTATGCCAAGCTCGAGTGCGTCAACCCGACAGGCAGCATCAAGGATCGCATGGTCAAGTTCATCCTCGACGAAAGCGAGAAGCGTGGACTGCTGAAGAAGGGAATGGTCATTGTGGAAGCGACGAGCGGGAACACGGGCATCGCGCTCGCCTACTTAGGAAGGCAGAAGGGATATGGCGTCAAAATCATAATGCCGGACAACATGACCGAGGAGCGCAAAGAGCTCATTCGCGGCCTAGGGGCCGAGCTCATTCTCTCCCCAGCAAAGCAGGGGTTCCTACAGGCACTCTGGATAAGGGACAACATGATCAGAGAAGGGAACTGTTTCACCACTGACCAGTTCTCGAACGCGCTGAATGCTCGGTGTCACTACGAGACTACCGGCCAAGAAATAATCAAGCAGCTGGCTGCCGAGTCGGTGTCTCCCCACGCCTTCGTAGCCGGAGTGGGAACTGGAGGTACGCTCGTGGGCATCGCGAAAGCACTGCGCGAACTCAACCCGAATATCTACATCGCGGCGGTGGAGCCGGCCGAGTCTGCCGTTATGAGCGGCGGGGAGCCCGGACCTCACGAAATCGGAGGGATTGGGGACGGCTTCATTCCCGCGCTGGTCAAGGACGAAGAGGGGACCCTTAGCCCCCTGATCGAGAATGTGATGCAGGTCAGGAGCGATGAGGCCATTGCGGAGTCGAAGAAGCTGGCAAAGGACTTCGGATTCTGCGTCGGCGTTTCCTCAGGGGCGAACTTCTTGGCAGCGAAGAGGCTTAGGAAGGAATTCGAGAACGTTGTCACAGTGTTCCCTGACGGATTCACGAGATACGAGTCGCTCGGTCTGGGTCCCTCCGGGAGGTGCGGCTTTCATGGCTCCGCCTGTCGTCGTCACAACGAGATTGTAGCAGGTCTCCTCAAGGTCGCATAGGCCTGAGGTATCCTTCTCCGGGTCCGCCTGAGCTACCATCTCCCTCACAAGACAGTGCCGACGAATGCCGACGGTTCACAGGGAGGGTGTGGATCGCTGTGTGGCAAGCGCGTAATATTCACAGGGGCCTCCAGTACCGAAGGTCATCCGCTGATAGTTTCGGCTCGGTGGACAGTAGCAGACGCCTACGTTCTCCCAGTTCGGGTATTGCTCCCAGTGGAGACATGAACTGCAAGTGGGGGTTTGGCCCGTTGCCATTTGACCTCGCCGCGCTCTCGTGCGACGAAGAGGCGATTAAATGGAAGGGTCGGTTCTCACTGCTAGGAATCGTTACCCTGGCCTGAAGCCTGGGCGTGTCAGGCCTGAGAATCGTGTCCCTGCCTTAAGAGCGGGGCAGAGGAGTCGCCGGCAGAATCGTTACGAAAGTCCTAGTCGCATATGCCGGCAGGGCAGGCTCCACCAGAGGGATAGCCGAGTTCATCTGCGAGAGGATCCGTGAACGCGGAGTGCCGGCCGAAGTGCTGGATGTGAGGGCCGTTCGAAAGCCCGAGGACTACGACGCCTTCATCGTAGGGAGCGCAGTTTACATGTTTCATTGGATGAAGGAGGCGAAGCAGTTCGTCCTGAAGAATCGGACAGCCCTCGCCGCTCGACCCGTCTGGTTGTTCAGCAGCGGACCCGTGGGCCTTCAGAAGACAGACTCAAAGGGCCGTGACGTTTGCGACGTATCCGTCTCGGGGCCCAAGGAGATCAACGAGCTGATCGACGCTGCCAAGCCCCGCGACCACCGGGTCTTCTTCGGGGCGCTCTACTCCGACAGGGTCGGGGGCGCCATGGGCCTCACCTACAGACTCATGCGCCACAGCAAGGCCGTGCGGGAATCAATGCCAGATGGCGACTACAGAGATTGGAAGGAAATCGGGGCCTGGGCCAATGGAATCGCAGATGCGCTTCTAGTGCCCTCGACTGTGGCACCCGACCAACAGCGATCGCCATGACCAAGCAACCAGAGTGATACTTGCCGTCGGCATTCTGAGGATTTCTGGAGGCCGTGTTGTGGCTCTTCTTCTACTATGAGCTAGTCTCCGCTGCGTCCAGCTTCTCCGACAGATGCCGCCGGCATCTAACATGAACACATTCAACGCCATCAATCTGATTTTGGGTTTGGCCGGGGCAGATCTCCGGCCTGCTTCTGACTACGCGATGGGGCTACCGGGGAAGGGTGGTCGTCAGCGTTCTCACCAACGCGCTCGGCGGCGTACCTGCGGCTTCTGACTCACTCACCGCCTTTGCAGGCCCGATTCTGCCGGTCGTTTTCCTCATTCTTTTGGTCCCACGACGGGACAGTTACTTCTTGCTTTATCCTGCACACGAATGAATGGCGGACTCAAATCGGGCCTACTGGTGCATGCCGTCGTGGAACCATTGCACGAGCGAGACTTCATTCGTGTTCCCGCGCTTCTCTGCGCGTACTATCCCTCGCTCCGAGAGCGCTGCAATCACCCTGTGGGTCTTCAGCCTCGACAGGCCGGCCTCCTTCGTGATGTACTTCTGCAGATAGGTCCCACCGTGGGCGTCCAGGACGCCAACCACCTTCCTCTCGTCCGGTTTCAGAGTCCTCAGCACAACAGCAGCGACATCCGTGCCGCCACCCGTCCCCGCCACATAGTTCTTCATCTCTGGGAGTACGAGGAAGTAGATGACCCCCACCACGCTCGCGAGCAGTGTGAAGAGGAAGAGGAGTGTCGAGAGAGGGATCAGGATCGTCAGGTTCGGCGCAAAGCCGCCGGTCATCAGCCCCACAATCACGTTGAGCGGGGATTCGTCGGGGGCGACGCTAAGGGCGAGGATGAACATGGAGACTGCCAGGCCGGCCACAGCCGTCACGAGGACTATCAGCAGGACCTTGAGCTTCTCCATCTCTCCCTGCTCTCTCCCATTCGGGAGTTAACCCCTCTCCCTTAACCCCATCCGGATCTAGGAGGCAGGCGGCTTCCACCTGAGGGTGAGGACTCCGCCTGAGATTCCGAGGACAGCCCCAATTACGAAGCCGCCAAGCCCCACGAAGCTCAGTACTGAGAAGACCAGAATCAGTATGCCCCAGGTCCTGCGGGTGCCGACCCTTGCGAGGAGCATGGTCGCAGACACGAGAACAACGGCTCCACAGACAAGTCCGAACCCGCCCATCACAGCGAGCACACCAGAAATGAGGCCCGGCAGGCTTGCCCTGTCCATTCCCTTCGGGACCGTCATATTGGAGAGATCCAAATGGGGGATGACGAACGACGCTACCCCAATGAATATCGCGCCCGCCAGGATTATGATCATCCCTCCGACGAGGGCGAGCAGCGCGGCTGTCTTTGGATAGGTCGAACTCGACTTCTCGGACGCGTCTCCTTCCATGGCAGCAGCATGGGCCGACTTGGAGTAAATCCGTTCCCTGAAACGAAAACGATACCGCCTCCAGCCCATGAACGACCCGCCAAGATTCCGTTTCAAGAAACAAATCGGTGGGGTGCCCCGGACGACGGCCGGAATGTGACCGCTACCAGGGCAGCTTTCCTTGCCTCTACGCCTGCAGCGTCGATGGTTTCCACTTCAGTACCAGCGCGCCGCCGACTAGACCCAATACCGCCCCAACAACGAAGCCTCCCATGCCAATGAAGCTCAGGGCAGAGAAGACGAGGATGAGTACGCTCCAAGTCCTCGTCTGGCTTGGCCTTGTGAGGAGCATCACCGATGAGACTAGGACCACGGCACCCGACACAAGTCCGAAGATCCCCATCAGTCCGACAAAGCCGGATACGAGGCCTGGGACGGCCGAGGGCGAAAGTCCATGTGGAACGTTGATGTTGGTGTAGGTGATGTTGGGTAGGACTAGGACAGAGACGGCCATGAACAGTATGCCGCTCAGAGTTATGATGATACCGCCTGCAAGTGCAATGATGGATGCGGTCCTTGGGTATTCAGGCGCGATGCTTTGTGTCATTTTCTTCTTACCTCGAGGGAGCCCTGGAGCTGACGGGAGAAGTAGGTTCTGTGAAACGATAGCGAGCCACCTCGCCATCCTCGTTCGGAAAGGGTGAAACGATTGCGATACAGCCGCCGGCCGCGATTCGTATCCGGACCGTCTCGGCAAACCGATTGACCCCATCATCCCGTACCTCGCCCCATGGGTGGCAAAGAGCACGGGACAGCGAAAGCGCTCATCCTTCAGATGCGCGCGAACGAGCCGTCCGCCGATAAAGGGAGGAAGACTCGTCTCCGTGTTGGAAGCGAGACGCGAGCCCCAGCCTGCAAGCCCACGGTCTAGGTGAGAACCCGTTTAAGCCGCCGAAAGGGCGCATTCTTCTTTGACACTGACGCGGCGGTCTGACTCTCGGTGGCTCGTCGTGACCGCAGCCACCGGTCTGTCAGTCATCTTTGGCATATTCTTCTCGTTCGGGGTCTTCCTTGACCCGCTGATAATCGAGTTCGGCTGGTCGAGCGCCCTCACCTCATTCGTCTTCTCGGTGTACAGCCTGAGCTACAGCCTCGGGGCGATCCTAATCGGGAGGCTCGCTGACAGATACGGTGTTCGAAGTACCGTCGCCCTTGGGGGCGTCTTGATCACGACGGCCCTGGCTCTCTCGAGCAGGGCTGACGCGATCTGGGAACTCTATCTGACCTTCGGGATTATGGGAGGAGTCGGCGCCGCTGCATTCTGGATTCCCCCGACAAAGGCCGTGATGGAGCACTTCGAATCAAGCCCCAACCTGAACATGGCCGTGAGCGTAGTGGCCGTGGGCACGGGCGCGGGGACACTCCTAATCTCCCCCGTGGCAGGCTTCTTCATCACCCAATACGGATGGCGCGCCTGCTACCTACTGTTCGCCCTGATTTCAGCCGCCATCTCCACCTTTGGTGTTCTGGTGATCAAGAGCCCCAGGAAGAGCGGTGGCTCGGCCCCCCTGGCGAGCCAGACGGGCCAACGCCTCTCAGACGCAATCAGGACCAGGAACTTCTGGTCGCTGTTCGGTATGTACGTTCTGGGATGCGGGATCGCCCGCTACACCGTACTCGTTTACATTGCCGTCTACGCGTTGGCCTCGGGGTTCCCCCTTCAGGCCGGGGCGCTGTGCGTGGGACTGATTGGTGGGGGGAGCATCTTCGGCCGGCTCGGCTCTGGCCTTCTGTCCAGGGTGCTCCGTGACAACCTGATAGTCCTGACCAGCTTCGTCCTTCAGGGGGTCTCGAGCATCGCGGTTGTCCTTTCAGGGAACATCTGGCTAGTGTACAGCTCAGCATTTGTCTTCGGCATCGGCTACGGCGCCTACGTCCCCCAGTTTCCCCTGCTGACCATGAAGAGCTTCGGAATGAAATCATACGGGCTAGTCTACGGAGTCATCTCTTCCGGCCTCGGTTTCGGAGCACTGGCAGGTCCGCCGGTCCTTGGCGGGCTCCTGTCCAGCGCCACAGGGAACTACTTCCTCACCTTCGTACTTTCGGGTGCCTTCTCTCTGGTGGCTGCGGTAATGGCCCTCCTGATTACAGTCCAGAGCTGAAATCCGAGTCGTTCTGGCCGCCCCTGGCCAGAGCCTCTGTGGGAGTCCTGGACCCCAGCCCGTCCCTTCACGCTCCCCTGATTTCTTGTCTTTGGAAAACGTATATTGGATTAGGTGAAGTGCGTGACGCGGGGCCCACTGGGCTTGGCCATCAGAATGGGAAAAGTGGCCGGGATACCAATCTATCTGGACTATTCGTGGTTCGTCATCTTCTTCCTCCTTGTCTACACCGTTGGATTCTCCCTGATGCCAGGAGCCTATCCGGGACTCAGCGAGTTCGAATACCTCCTCATAGGGGTGGTGACGTCTCTCCTCTTCTTCGGGTCACTTCTCCTCCATGAGCTGGCCCACTGCGTCGTGGCGAAGAGAAACGGTATGGCTATCAGGAAAATAACGCTGTTCCTCCTCGGCGGCGTCTCCGACCTGGAAGACGAGCCGAAAAATGCCGTGGTGGAGCTGAACATGGCTGCCGCGGGGCCCCTCACGTCCCTCGCAGTCGCAGCGATTTTCTTCGTGATTTGGTTCACATCTGCCGTAGCTGGGCTTACATCGATTGTCCAGGCCCCGGTATTCTACTTGGGTCTGGTGAACCTGATCATGGCCGCATTCAATTCCATCCCGGCATATCCCATGGACGGAGGAAGAGTGCTCCGTGCCCTCCTGTGGAGGAGGAACGGAGACATAGTCCGTTCGACAAGGATTGCCACGAGCGTGGGCCAGACCTTTGCCACAATCATCATGGCTCTCGGAATTATCTCGATGTTCTTCATTGATCTCTTAACGGGTATCTGGACCTTGATAATCGGCTGGTTCATTTCGACGAGCAGCACTGCGTCCCTGCAGCAGACAATGGCTGAAGAGGGCCTCAGAGGGGTCAGGGCGGCTGATGTGATGACGCGGAGCGTTGACTCTGTACCTCCGGACATGACCCTGGCGGGCCTCTCGGACGAGTGTGTGCGGACCAAGCATACGGGATTTCCGGTGACGTCAGACGGGAGGATCATAGGGTGCGTGACCATGGGCGACCTGAGGCGCTTTGGCAAGGAAAAGTGGGCGACCACAAGGGTGGACCAGGCGATGACCCCCAGCGACAAGCTGGCCATGGTCGCCCGGGACGACCCGGCCACCGACGTCCTGATCATGATGCAAAGGAGGAATGTAGGTCGCATCTTTGTCGCTGATGGCGGCGAATTGCAGGGAATAATCACCCGTAGCGACCTGGTAAAGGCCCTGGAGCTCAGGGAGGGGACGATGAGCCTGGCCAGAGGAGCGGCTGCCTTCGACAGTCGGGTCTCCATGACCGTGGAACCTGGGATGAACTTCGTCCTCGAGCAGCCCGTCGACAAGGGCTACGTCTGGAGGCCGGAATTCTCTGGCAGTGACGTCCAACTGGTGGGCCAAGAACTGAGCAAGACACCCGACGGAAGGGAGAAGCAGCAGTTCACATTCCAGGCAGCCAAGGTTGGCACCCACATCATTCGCCTTCACGAAGTGCAGGGGACGCAAGAGGCGCCCGGAAGCGCAAAAGCCAGGGGGCTCCGGACTATCACATACACCGTCGTCACGGCCGTGCCGCCGGCCGCGCAACTCTGAACCTAAGTGGGTCGGTAGTCGCTGACGTAATTAGAGAAGACAAAGCTCACGACTTTCATTGAGCGTCCAGACTTGAAATGTTAATAGTTAGATGATTACGCGACTTAGACGAAATGACCGCTGAAACTGCTGAGAGCGGAGGAGGTTCCGAAGAGGAAAACACTAGCGCTCAGGAAGAAATGTCCACGCAGCCAACCGAAGTAATGCAGGCGCCTTTGGAAAGTCACGGCGAAGCCGCGCCGACGCAGCCCCAGGTCGGGGGAAGGCGCACGCAGCTCAAGATAGTAAGAGAGAGTGTCGAATCTCTTTCAAGGGAAGTTGGGCATCTGAGGAAGAGCAGCGAGGCAAGCACCAAGAAGCTGGAAACGCATCTGAAATCGCTCCGGAACGAGTTAGGGGCACACGCCCGGTCTAAGGAGCTGGGCCAGCACATCAAGAGCCATAGGACGGACACAGCTCGGCTAGAGAAGGAGATGGCCTCCCTTCGCAAGGACGTGGCGGCGCTGAGGAGCCAGATGGCTAAGGACGGGGCCAAGAGTAGGGCGCAGGCAGATGCCGCATTCGCCAAGCTAGTGGCAAGGGTAAAGGTGGCGAAGCCAAAGAAGCCCAAGATCAAACTCCGGAAGAGGAAGGGCTAGCGCCACTCATCGGATTTACCAACTCACTGCCGGTCAAGAACCCAGGGCGCTGAGTGACTTCGGGCAGACTTGGTTCGAATCCCTACTGATTTGTATGGTCGTTTAACTTCCGACGGGTATGAATCTCGGCTCCCGCGGAGACGCGTGAGTGGATTTTGAGGAGGTGCAGCGCTATTGCCCTGCGAATTTCCTCAGAGAATCGAACGCCCTAGCCAGATTGAGATTCTACCTGGAGGGATTGTTCATGTGCTTCTCGAGGAACGACCAGATCTTGTCCCAGCCGTCCACGGCCTGCTCCTGCCTGTAGCTTGGCTTGTGGTAATAGAAGAAGCCATGGCCCGCACCAGGGTAGCTGTAGAACTCGTAGCTCTTGCCGAGCTTCTTCAGTTCCAACTCGATTTCGGCGACTTGCTGTTGATCAGGATTCCTGTCTTCCTGCCCGAAGAGACCCAAGAGGGGACACGACAGGCCTCTGGCGTAGTCCAATGGTGAAACAGGCGCGTTCGGGGTCAGGTCCTCCTTCTTCATCACCACGGACCCGCCCCAGCAGTCTACTGCCGCATCCAGAGACTTGGTCCTGCATGCAACAAGGAAAACATGCCTCCCTCCGGAGCAGGTGCCGAAGCCTGCCACCCAGTCGTTGGAGGTTGGCATGGCCCTAAGGTAATTTGCGGCGTTCGACACATCCGCGATGACGTCGTCGTCGTGTACTCCCCCTGCGGTCCTCACCTTCTCTGTCACCTCCTCTGGCGTTCCATGGCCGAAGCTGAAGTAGAGATTCGGGCTTATCGCCAAGTAGCCGTGATACGCGAACCTTCTTGTGGCCTCCCTGTACCACTCGTCCCACCCAGGCCGATGGTGAATAAGAACGACGCCGGGAAAGGGCCCCGGACCTAGTGGGCGAGCCAGATACGCGTTGATCCTGAGACCCTTGTGCCCGTCAATTATCGCGGTCTCAGCGAGCATGCCTTCGTACATGTCTGTGGTATAGGGTCTCATGGCTCAGGTGCTCTGCAGCACGTTAAATGATTTCCGAAAGGAAGTATCAAGGAGCTAGCGGAGTGCGAGCATTTTTCACAGGCAAAGATCTCTGCCCATTGTGTTGACGTCCTTTTGTGGAGGCTGAAGCTCTATGGTGACTCCTCGAGTCGTGAAATCGTCCGATAAGGACTCTTACTCTCGCCCATGGCTTGAGCAGGTCTCCTTGTGACCGACCCTCAGCTACTGCGGGGTCCCTGCGGAGAAAGGCGCGTCTGAGATGCTTGTGCGGCGTAGCTGCAGTCATGCAGAGACTTGCGGTCGTCTATCTCCACTTCTAATCGGGTTTCATGTCTGGACTACATGCGGCGCTCCGAACGCTTAGTTTGTGTCTTCGAGATTGCTGATTATGCGGGCCGATGTGACGACCATCGCAAACCCTTTCCTGAGAGTCTTCAGCTCGGCCTCGTGCAACCCGGGATCGTCTGTTGCAGTCACGTCACTGCCCACGACGACCTTGAAGCCGCGCTCGTAGGCCTGCCGCGCCGTCGTTCCGCAACAGAAGTTCGTAAGGGTGCCGCAAATGATCACGGTATCTCTCCCCAGGTTCTTCAGGACGCTCTCAAGAGGGGTGTCATAGAAGGCCCCATACGAAGGCTTGTAGATTATCACCTCATCTTCGAGGGGCGAAAGCTCGTGCCAGATCCGCCCGTCTCTGAAGTAAGACGGGTCGTCAGGGATCTTGTCCCGGTACCGGTTCGGCATGAACGCTCCGATTTTCGGCCTATCGAGTAAGAGATGAGTTTTCGCGAACGCTGTGAATATCACAGGGATGTCGTTCTCCCTACAATAGTCAATCAATCTTCGTATGCGCTTGACGGTTCGAGTCGCCGCCGGGACCCAAAATGGAGTCCAGTGTGGTCTTACGAACTCATCCTGCATGTCTATCACAAGTAGCGCCGTTTTCTCCGGCCTCACGTCAAAGGCGGGGTTGCCTGAATATGCCTCTTTTGCTAGCCGCAAGACATCACTTTCGCTGTACCTCAGACTTTCCTTTCTCGACGACTCTTTCAAGGAGACCAACGTGGATTGCATCCAGCATCCTTATGGCTCTTCTGAGGGAATTGTCCTATCATGCGAGATGAGGGTAACCTGACGCCTCAGGCGCGTACACTCGATTGAGTCAAGACCATCACCGGTAGAGTTGGAGGGACACCATCCGTTGTTCTCTCGTATAACGCTTGGAAGGCTTAACTCCCTTGAAGTCGGCTGAGAGCTGATGAACGCGACGGCAATCGAGCTGGCTCTGACTGGCTTCGTTCTGGTCATGCTTCTCTCCCAGCTCCTCTCCCTGAGAGCTCGGGTACCGTATACCCTGATTCTCGTTTTTGTTGGCGTCGGGATAACGGCACTTGTCTCTCTCCCTTCACTAGGATCCAACGTCATCTCAAACGGATTCCGTGATATCACTTCTCAGATGAGATCCTTCTACACCGGCCTCGTCGGAGGCGGCCTCTTCGTCGGTCTGGTCGTCCCTCCGTTGATATTCGAGGCGATGATGCACATCAGCGAGGCGGACCTGAGGGCCGTGATTAGACCCTCCGTCGTCCTCGCCACGGTCGGGGTTGCGATTGCCACATCCGTCGGAGGAATTGTACTTTGGCAGCTTGCCGGCCTGTCCCCCACCGTGTCGTTCCTCTTCGCCGCAATAATCGCCCCAACAGACGTCGTGACGGTGTTGGAGGTTTTCCGCAGGGTCAACGTTCCTTCTAAGCTTGCAACCCTGATGGATACGGAGGCAGCTTTCAACGATGCAACTGGCATCGTGGTGTTCACAATCGTATTGTCCTCGCTATCTCTCCCCAAAGTACCTGTGGTGTCGACGGCGCTCCTATTCGTGTATGAAATCGTGGGGGGCGCGGTTGTCGGCTTCTTCGTGGCCTACGGGGCGAGGAGGGTCGGTGCGTCCATCGAAGACAGTCTGGCAGAAATCACCCTGAGTATGGCTGCCGTGTACGGGTCCTACGTCTTTGCCACTGGACTAGGAGTCTCAGGCCTGATTGCGGTTGCTGTTGTAGGCCTCTACTTCGGAAACGTGACGATGAGGGCCGCTGTGGGGCCCGAAGCGAAGGCATCCCTCCTGTCCTTTTGGCGGATTGCTGCCTTTCTCGGCAACTCCGTAGCCTTCCTTCTCATCGGGTTTGAAACGAACCTTGTCGTCCTGTCGCAGTCCTTCCTCCTGATCCTAATTGCGTACTCGGCTGTGACAATCGCCCGGGCAGCTTCGGTCTATCCAATTCTCGGGATATTCAACCAGATTGGCTACAAGATTCCCATAAGGTGGAGCAACACCGCGATGATGGGCGGGGTGCGAGGTGCCCTTTCCATCGCGCTCGCAGCGTCGCTCGGGACCTACACTGTGGTGTCTGCCGCCGATGCCCAGACAATCACTACAATGGTCTTGGGCGTCGCCTTTCTCTCGATTGTAATTCAATCGCCCTTGATGGCCAGATACGTCAGAAGGATGTTCACCAACCAGCAGACGCTTGAAGGCGAACCAATCTCCTGAACCTCCCTTTAGGTCCGCTGAATCCCTAACTCTCGCTTCTAGTCGCGTGCCTAGGCCGGCTCAGACTTGGAAAGGAGTTCTTGCGGCACTCTCGTAGGAGCGGACAACGTCGGTCCTTCTGACTATCCCGGCCAGCCTGCCGGTGACTCTTGAGACCGCAGGGATGTGGCCTACCCATGATTGGTCATCTTCTCCAGCACGCTGAACAGCGATGCGTCTGGGTATGCCACCAAGAGGTTCTGGGTCATGGCAGGCTTGAGCGGGGAGGACGCCACCTGTTCGCCCATTTCATTCCCGAATTGCGGCTGCCTCTCCGGCGGGGTTGGGAGGGCAGGTCCTGTTATCCCACCAAGCATGGTGCTGGTAACGAGCTGAATGAGAAAGTAGAAGGCGGGTGTCTAATCATAGGCCGTGCCAACATATTGGAAGTTCCGACATATTGTTTTATCAAGTACAGTAATGAACCGAAGTGGACCCAAGCTGAACGAATACGAAAAGGCTTTCGTTGAACACATGTCCAAGTCGGGCATCAGGGGCGCCGACTTCACAAGGCTCACCAGAGATGTCTTCGAGGCGGAGTTTGGAGGAGAAGGAGACGCTCTCCTAAAGGGGCTGAGCCAGGAAAGCTTGGAAAGTCCGGAACGATTCGCTACTGAAGTATACAAAGCGTACGGGCTGGGAGCTCTGCACTACTACGTTATGATAGTCAGGTACGTCGATTCAGGCAAGTTTCATCCAGAGGAGGAGGCTGAAGAAGAGGCGGAAGAGGGAGACCTTGAGTCCATAATCAACGAGGTGGAATCCAATTCCAAGCAAGGGGCTGAGAACGACTCGCTCACCTCACAATAGACCATGGTCGTTCAGTGAGAGCACGTGCGGCGGTGCTTTCCGGTTCCAAGAGGAGAGCAGTCAAGTTCCAAACCTCTTCTGGGCAGAACCTAGCCAAGATGATAGTTTGGTCTTCTGAACATGAAAATGGGTGACGGCGTTCAAGGCTAACGCTTGAATAAGCGGGTGCTTCGCGAATTGATGGTAGAACACGTCTGCACGGTCGCACACTCTTCTTCGTAGTTAACTACTTGGCCATGCTAGTGTCCTGGGCATACGGATACGGCTCGCTACCCCTGGGGGGCCCATCAGGTCTCATTGTTCTCCTCATCAGCACGCCTCTTGTGCTTGGGTGCCTGGCCGCCGCGATATTCATTCACCGAGGGTTTCCTGAAGAGCACAGCAAGGCCAGCGACTTTGCTCAACTTCGGACCACCGGCCCATACGGCTACGTTCGACATCCGTTCTACTCCTTGCTGATTGGGCTGAACTACTTCGCTTCTCTGTCATTTCTGAGCCTGTACGGACTCGTAGCTTCTACCATGCTTCTACCCGCATGGTGGTACCTGGCGCGGAGTGAAGAAAAGGATCTCGTGCAGGAATGGGGCCAGGGGTACGTCGAGTATCGAAGGGCGACACCCATGTTTGTTCCGACCTACAGGAAAAAGAGAGAGCACGAAGCGTGGCTAGATTACGCTCATTCCTGACACGGGAGTAGCAACGACTAATCTGCTTCGTGTTGCGACTCTGCCCGGGCCTCCTGGCGGGATTGAGACGACGTAATCAAGCTGTGCAAGACCCTCGAACAGCATTCCACTTCGGCGCGCTGGTTCCTGGCTCAGTAGCCTCGGGACACGGACCTTGGGTTCGGGAAGGACCAATTGAGGGATTTTAGGCGTCTATTCTGTCCTTAACCGTAGACATCGCGAGGACCAAGAAGAGCACTGCCATAACGCCGACAATGGCGAAGTCGAATGCCAAGGCACCCATGTCGTACCCCTTGAGCATGATTCCTTCGAACAGCTGATTCGCGTAATACATGGGTATCAGCCTGCAGAATGGCTGAATCCATGCGGGAAGGCTAGAAATTGGTACCAGCATCCCACTGAGGGCCATGCTTGGGAACCCGATTAACGGTGCCAGCTGCACGGCCTGGAACTCGTTCCGAGCGAAGTTCGAAAGGAAGACAGCCAGAAGGACCTGACTGAGGGCGTACAGTATGGCCGCTGAAAAGAGAAGGAGCGTGTCTCCCCGTACCACTGCGCCGAACAATCCAATTCCCACGACCAACACTACCACTACCATCATTATGCCCACGACCAACAGAGACAACGTATAGCCGAGGAGCCTTTCGACAGCCGTCAGGGGTGTTGTGTACAGTCTCGGCAGCGTGCCCGAGGTCGTTTCTCTCGATACCGTGAGGAGGGAGATCAGCAGAACGAGGAAGGTCAGTACGAAGGCGGTCACCGAGGGAAGGCTCACGTCCAACCCACTGAATTTCACTCCGCCGTAGGCGTACTGCTGGACCACGCTGAACCCCTTGATTCCCGACGAGTTTTGAACAGCGCTCTGAAGGGCGCCAATGACCCCGGCAGCGATTGTTGGTTTCGTGCCGTCAATGTACACCAGTATTGAAGCAGTTACGTTGCGACCCTGGGCTCTCATAAGCACAGTCTGAGAGAAGTTCGATGGAATCAGAATCGCTGCGAAGTACGTGCCCGAGTCCACGTTCGCTCTGCCCGTGGAGTAGCTGCCTGTGGTCACGGTCACGGTGCTGTCGGTCTGTAGAGAAGCCAGAATCTGGTTTCCAGCGTGCAACGACACCCCTGCCGTCCCAAGGTTGGCAGAATAGCCGGCATCTTGGTTATCCACGAGTATGGGGACGTTGCTAACCTGGCCGCCCAGGGCAAAACCGAAGATCAGCATGACAACTGCGGGCATGGCGAACAGCATTGCAAGGGTCCGCCTGTCTCTCCGAATCTGGGCGAGCACACGTCCGGCGACCGCCCCGGATCTTCTGAACGAGAACCTGCTTGGCCTAGGCATCGCTCACTTCATTCCCACTCAGTTTCAGGAATACCTCCTCGATTGAGTGCACGTTGTGTCTGGTCATCAGCTCCTCAGGCTCTCCTTCTTCGACCAACTTTCCGGCGCGTACCAGCCCTATGCGGTCAGCCTTCCCTGCCTCGTCCATGACGTGTGAAGTCAGCAGTATGGTCAGCCCATTTGACCTCAGGGTTCGAAAATAGTCCCAGAGGAAGGCCCTCAATACAGGATCTATGCCTACAGTGGCTTCATCAAAGAAGACCACTTCGGGTTCGTGGAGCAACGCGCACTCGATGCTTGCCCTCCGCTTCATGCCTCCCGACAGGTTAGACACAAGAGAGTGTTCCCTGCCTCTAAGTCTCAGGATTTCATTGAGCTCGTTGAACCGCCTTCTGAAATCCTGGGGGTTCATCCCATAGAGTCTTGCGAAGAACCGAGCGTTCTGCTCGAGGGTCAGGTCGGGATACAGAGAATACTCCTGCGGCGCTACTCCAATTCTTCCAGAAACGAGACGCCTTTGGCGGGGCATTTCGAAGCCAAGGACGATGATTCGACCACTCGTTGGCGCGAGAGCCCCAGTCATCATGTTCACGGTGGTTGTCTTGCCTGAACCGTTCGCTCCGATTAGCGCGTAGATTTCGCCCTTCCTGATGCTGATCGTGAGACCATCGACTGCTCTGATGTTGCCTTCCTTGAACACCTTCACGAGGTTCTCCGTTTCTATCAACGGGCGCCTGTCCCTCTCGGACTCAATGGCGGGCTCAATAAAGCGCGTTGCCCCTAACAGCTACGAGTAACCGTGCCGTCGCCTGTGAGCTGCGTGTTCCCGGTCAAATTCCAGGGAGGTCGACACCATGGAGGGAACCGAATCTTACGCGAGCAAGTCTGATTCCGGATCACAGCATTGTGTCGATGGGACGCGTACGCATCCCAAGGCCCCTCGGGATCCATCCTGTGATGTCCAGAAGTAACACCTTTCATTTATGAACTGACTCCACCACGAGGTGTCTTGGATTTCAGTGGCCTACCCCTTCATCCTGCAAGTCCTAATCGTTCTTGCTGCCGCCGTTGTCGCCGGAGAGATTTTCGAACAGCTCAGGATGCCCTCGGTCGCGGGAGAGCTTCTAAGTGGCATAATCCTCGGTCCGACATTTCTAGGGGCTGTCTCGTTCACCAGCGACCTGCAAGCGATTTCCGAAATCGCCCTCTTCTTCATCATCTTTCTGATCGGCATAGAAATGAATACCGAAACGCTCCGAAAACACGTCCCTGCGGCCCTGCTTCTTGCATTCACCTCATTTGTTCTGCCTCTGGTGTTGGCCTTTGGTGTTGCCGCCTTTGTCCTCCCATTCGGCCGAACGTCCGATTTCATAGTCGCACTGGCAATCGCAGTCCCATCAATCTCCATCATCTCCGTGCTTGTCATGCAATACGAGCTGCTCGAAAAGGAGTCAGGCCAGGTAATACTTTCAACCGTGGTGGTCGCCGATCTAGTCGCTTTCGTTCTCCTCGCGGCCGCTTCGAGCCCCGTCCCAAGTACGGTAAGCGTAGTTGCATACACCGCTATTTTCATAGCCGCATTCGTGCTGGTGGATTGGATTCTGAACACCAGACGCCAGGAGTTCAGGAAGGCGCTCGTTAGAATGGGAAGAGTGGCAAGGAGAGAGAATCTGGCCTACGCCTTGCTCATCGTGGTAGGCTTGGCCGTGGCATCCATGTTTCAGCTGATGGGGCTGAGTTACATCATCGGCGCCTACTTTGCGGGTCTTATTGTTCACGACGGGCTCATTGGTAAGAAGGCCTTCCAAGAAGTCTCACAGACTCTGTCCAAGATGAATGGAGGGATTTTCATCCCTCTCTTCTTCGGATTGGCGGGACTGGAGGCCAACCTCTCTTCATCCGGTTACGGCCTCCTGCCCGGGCTGGGCGTGGTAATCGGTGCCTCTTTGGTGCCAGCGGTGGCGCTTACGTACTTCAGTGCCAAAAAGGCTCTTCGCCGTGGTGATTCCGGAGGCCCGAAGCAGGTTGCCCTCGCTCTTGGAGGAAGAGGGGCAGTCGGAATAGTGGTCGCCTCTGTGGCATTGGGCGATGGAATCCTCAACTCCACGGCCTACTCCCTTATCGTAATTGGAACCCTCGCGGTATCTCTCCTCGTCCCTCTGCTCCTGGGGAGGAAGAATGTCGCAAACTGAGTCGGCGAGCATTGGGTGAGTCTGCAACTAGGTGCGAAATCCCTCTCAGAGCACGGTCTGAGTGAAAAGTGAGTCGACGGGGCTTCCGAGAACATGCGTGGTTTGAAGTTCCTCCAAATTCATCGATACTCTAGGGTCGAGTACAATCCGGCATCATGCCTGCTGCCCGCTCGGTCGACCAAGCTGAAGCGATCTTGCCTCAGGCTCTTGCTAGCCCCTCTTAATCGCCCTCGGTCGTCAGAACCGTCTTGCCGCGGTTGTGCCCCGAAAGTCCCCTTTCGAACGCTTCCCTCGCCCGGGTGAGGGGAAATACTGCGTCGACCACCGGTTTAACCTCGCCGGCGTCGACAAGTCGCGCGATTTCGACCAGTTCCTCCCTGTTGGGCTCGACCAGGATCGAGAAACCCCTGACACCGTACGCCGCGGCCTTTTTCTCCGGGGCGTCCCCCACTATCGTAATCAGCGAGCCGCCGCGGTGAAGTATGTTCCACGAGTTCTCGAGCACCTCCCCGCCTACAGTGTCAAGTACGACGTCAAGGTCGCTCAGCTCGTCCTGGAACCTCGTGCTCGTATAGTCGATGACCCGTTCGGCCCCGAGGCTGCGAACGAGATTCACCTTCACGTTTGAGCAGGTCGCGAACACATGTGCGCCCTTCCAGCGAGCGAACTGGACCGCGAAGGTCCCCACGCCTCCCCCCGCGCCGTGAACAAGGACGGTGTGACCTTCAGACAATTTCGCGTAGTCGAAGAGAGACTGCCACGCCGTCAATGCCGAGAGTGGAATCGCCGCCGCGTATGAGAATGACAGCGACTTCGGTTTCGGTGCCAGTTCGGAGGCGCGAGCTGCGACGAATTCTGCTGCCGCGCCATCCCTCCAGAAATCGAGAAGTCCGTAGACCTCCTCCCCCACTGATACATCGGTAACATCTGGGGCGACCCTCTCGACTGTTCCGGCCATCTCGAACCCGGGCATGATGGGCAGCCTATCATTCTTCTTTCGCGTCACATAGGTGGAGTTCCAAGTGAGTTCGGTGGGGGTAATCCCTACGGCGTGAACCCGGACCAGAGCGTCTCCTGGCAGGAGGTCGGGCACAGGAGCCTCCTCGTAAACGAGCGCCTCCGTACCGCCACGCCTGTGCATTCGAATGGATTTCACTTCGCTTCGCCCCGGCTATTTCCCTCTCCAGGTGGCGGGCCAAACTGTCGGGGGTCGAAGACTGTCTGTATCGAAGTGATCTTTCCATCCTCGACGCGGTACCATGACGACATGAACACCGTGGGCCCGGCTGTCGCAAGGTCATAGAGAACGCACACGTCATCACCATCGACGAACACATTCTTCACGTCGTACCGTCCACGGTATTTCCTGAGCATCTCGACGAAGTCGAGCGGCTTGCCGAAGGTCTCTCCCGCAGGACCCCTGATCCGGACACTTTCGTGCAAGAAGACGAAGGCTTCCTCGTATCTTTGGTGGTCCAGGGCTCGTATGTATGATATCACGACCTCTTTCGGTTGCGTGCTTTTGGTGTCCATGACAGTGGAAGCTGGCAGAGCATGGAAAAGGGTTATGGCATAAATAGAGCAAATATGTGCATAACGACGCAAAGATGTCAATCGAGGCACAATCAGCAGGGGAGCTGGTCAGGAAGACCATTGAGCGTGACCCGGTAGTGCGGTACGGTCTCATCAGAGGATTGGTGAACCACCGCGCGCTGGCGAGGATGATACAAGCTGAAGCTCCCGGCGGCGTGAGCTTTGATGCTCTGCTTAGCGGGATAAGACGATACCCTCTCAGGAAATCCTATGAAAGACGCGAAAAGGCTGGAAGGATGATTCTGAAGCTCTCCCTGAAGAACAAGGTCGCAGTGCTCTCCCTGAAGAACGAGAGCGAGACGCAGAGGGCGATTGCACGGTTCTCCGAAGAGGTCAACTATACTGCTGGTGAGACGTTCCGAGTCATATCGAGCATGGAAAACGTCAGCGTCACCCTCGACACGAAGAATGCTGACAAATTCGAACCCCGCTTGCCCAAGTCCGTCGTCAGGAAGAGAACGAGCGGCCTGGCAGAGCTGACAATCGAGTTGAAGATCGAGGGGGAGGACTCCCCGGGAGCCCTCGCTGCAATTGTCGGCGAGCTCGCCCTGAACGACGTGAACGTCATACAGCTGACCTCAGTCGGGCCTGGAAGAATCATAGTGCTGGTTAACGAGTCCGACGCGATCAAATCGTACCAGGCATTAGAAACGCTGGCCAGATCCTAGCTGGTGCGCTGCTTTCGGGCGTACGACGAACCCTTCCCATTGGCAGAGAAGCCGATTTCAGTGATACCAAGAAGTTCATTGAACGAGACACCAGAGGAACGGTATTGAGGAGGTAGTCGCACTCTCCGAATGCTGGAGCCTGGGTTCGAATTCCGACCGGACCTCCGCTCTTCGACAGGTTCGATGCTAACAAGGCGCATTCAATTTGTAGTCGATAATCCGATCGACGGCAGTCCGCGTCAGGTCTGCTGCTGATTCTCGGGAGGCTGGCCACCCTCCCGGAGGTCCCTCATCATCTGCTGGAACTGCTCCCTGGAGATTTCGCCCCTCGCATATCTCTGACGGAGAGTCCGGGCTGGCCCGTTCGCCTGCATCCTAGCTCTCCAGTAGTTCTTTCTCGATTGGCGGTACTGGAACCTAACGAGGAACATGAACGCGAAGACAACGAGGAAGATCGCGATGAACTCGCCGAAGAAGTAGTGCCCACTCGTCGCAAGGACCAAGAAGATCACGAATGCAATCACGAATCCGATTGGCAAAGCGAGCAACCATCCTAGTGTCCTG
>Ga0335079_10000602_pt1 | contig 41435 bp, 31 predicted proteins | sample Lox_Sample_33_FD_206719 | JGI IMG/M metagenome (GOLD analysis project Ga0335079, IMG submission 206719) | Soil microbial communities from Loxahatchee National Wildlife Refuge, Florida, United States - Lox_Sample_3.3 | ecosystem: Environmental > Terrestrial > Soil > Wetlands | place: USA...
TCGGGACCTGCTCCCCGTTTCTTTGGCGGCAGATCGGGATCATCCGGCCGAAGGTGATCTGCGCGCTGGGAACCTTCGCGGCCCAGACGCTTCTGGCCACCGAACAAAAAATTTCGCGGCTTCGCGGTCGCTTTCACGCGCTGCCGACGGTCTTTTCCGACGGCGCGCCGGCCGGGATCCGGGTCATGCCGACCTTCCACCCGGCCTACCTGCTGCGCAACCCGGAGGATAAAAAACGCGTCTGGGAGGACATGCAGATGATCATGCAAGAACTTAACCTGGCCGGACGGGTGGCCGGAGGCGGGGCGCTGAAAATTCCCGTACCGGGGAATTTTAGTAAATCGAGAATGGAAAATGGAAAATAGGGGAACTCACCGGCCAGGTCTGTGGCAAAGCGAGGATCGGGCTTTGCCCGTCCGAGCGCGGGGTGCGGGGGCATGTGAGGACATTGTTTTTTCTTGGCCACAGCGGCCCCCGATAAAAATGCCGACGGATGGGGCTGCCGCAGGACAGGACCCGTCCGAGAAAAGATTCAATTCGGAGTCCCAATGAAGCAGCTGTGGGCGCCCTGGCGCATGCCGTATCTGAAGGAAGGCCGGCCCAAGGGCTGCATCTTCTGCGCGAAAATCCGCCAGGACGACGACCGTTCCAACCTGATCCTGCACCGTGGAAAACATTCCTTCGTCATGATGAACCTTTATCCCTACAGCAACGGCCATCTCCTCGTCTCGCCCTACCGTCACGTCGGCTCGATCGAGGACCTCGATCCGACGGCGCTCACGGACCTGATGCGGGCCGCGCAACGGTCGCTCAAGGCGCTGCGCGAAACCTTCCGGCCGGACGCCTTCAACCTCGGGATCAACCAGGGCCGCGAAGCCGGGGCCGGGATCGAGTCGCACGTCCATCTCCACATCGTCCCCCGATGGAACGGCGACACCAACTTCATGCCGGTCCTGGCCGACACCCGCGTCATCCCGGAACAGCTGGCGTCCAGTTACGACAAGCTGCGCCCCCTCTTTCCACCGGTCCGGAGAAAGGGCGGGGTGAAACGATGATCCGCATCCTGATTTTGATCCTGGTCCTGGCGGGGGCCTTCACCTTCATGATCGAGAACACCGAGCAGACGGTGCAGATCCGCTACCTGCTGGGCTATTCGACGCCGCCGCTTCCGGTCTACCAGCTCGTCGCCGGCGCCTTCATCGGCGGGATGCTCCTGACCGGCCTCCTGATTTTTCCGGAATGGATCCGGATGCGGCTGGAGCTGCGCCGCCAGCGCAAGGCCCTGCAGCGGATCGAGGAGCAGATGGACCGCCTCCGGCCGCCGAGCCCCGTCATGAGCTCCCGGGACCGGGAGGCCGTGGGCGAAGGAGAGGAGTCGTAAACAAAGCGGCGCGAGATTCATGACCGACCTCAGCCCCCTCATGAAGCAGTACCGCGAAACCAAGGAGCGTTACAAGGACGCGATCCTGTTTTTCCGCGTGGGCGATTTCTACGAGATGTTCTTCGAGGACGCCGTCGTCGCCTCGAAGATCCTCGAGATCGCGCTGACGTCCCGGGACAAATCGAAGGAGGATTCCGTCCCCCTCTGCGGCGTTCCGTACCACGCCGCCTCGGCCTATATCGCCAAGCTGATCCGGGCCGGAATGAGCGTGGCGGTCTGCGATCAGGTGGAGGATCCCCGTCAGGCCAAGGGGCTGGTCCGGCGCGAGGTGGTGAGGGTCGTCACGCCGGGCACGCTGACCGAGCCGGAGCTCCTGGCCTCCGATGAAAACAACTACCTCGCCGCCGTCGTTCATTCCGAGGCGGGCTGCGGCCTGGCCTTCGTCGACCTGTCGACCGGGGAATTCCGCCTGACCCAGTTCGACGGCGCGGACGCGGAAGAAGAGCTTCGGTCCGAGCTGGCCCGGCTGGAGCCGAAGGAAATCCTGGTCCCCGAATCCGACCTCCCCCGTTTCGAAACGTCGTTGACCCGACACCCGATCGGCCCATCCGCCGCGCCGCGGCTCTGCCGGTTTACGGATGCTGCGTTTGATCCCGGAACGGCCCGCCGGACTCTCCTGGATCACTTCCGTCTCCAGTCCCTCGCCGGGTTCGAGTGCGAGGATATCCCGACGGCCGCGACGGCCGCCGGCGCGCTGCTGCGCTACCTTCAGGAGACCCAGCTCACGGCGCTGGGACATTTGAACCAACTCAAACGATACCGGAAAAGCGATCACCTCGTTCTGGACGCGACCGCGCAGAGGAATCTGGAGCTCACCCGTCGCTTGAGCGACCTTCCTGACCGGCAGGCAGGCGGACGGACGGAAGGCTCGCTGCTCTGGGCGCTGGACCGGACCCTCACCCCGATGGGCGCGCGTCTTCTCCGGAACTGGCTGCTCCGGCCGCTCATGGACCTCGGGACGATCCGGGCGAGGCAGTCCGCGATCGAGACGTTTTTGGGCGACACGACGCGGCGCGGCCGCATCCGGTCGATTCTAAAGCGGATCGCCGACCTGGAACGGATCATCGGGCGGGTCTCGCTCGGCACCGCCCACGGCCGCGACCTGGTTCAATTGAAGAACTCGATCGAGCCTCTTCCCTCCATGTACAAATGCCTGACGGAAGCGGACCCGTCCGCTTCGGATGCGGCCGACCCAAGCCTTCTGGAATCGATCCGCGCCGGGTGGGACGACCTGAGCGACCTCCATGCCCGCATCCGGCAGACGCTCGTGGACGATCCGCCGCCCGGTCTTCATGACGGCGGCTTGATCCGGGACGGCGTCGATCCGGCGCTGGACGAGTTGAACGCGGCCGCCCGAGACGGAAAGCGCTGGATCTCGGCGCTGGAGGCCAAGGAGCGGGAACGCAGCGGAATCGAGTCGCTCAAAATCCGTTACAACCAGGTGTTCGGCTTCTATATCGAGGTGACGAAGACGCATCTTTCGCGCGTGCCGCCGGATTTTTACCGGAAGCAGACACTGGTCAACGCCGAACGCTTCATCACGCCCGAGCTCAAGGACCTGGAGACGAAAGTGCTCGGCGCGGAGGAGCAGGGCCGGGTGCTCGAACACGAAATCTTCGAACGGCTCCGGGCGGAGACGGCCGCGGCCGCGTCGCGCGTCCAGGCCGCGGCCCGGTCGGTCGCGCTGCTGGACGTTCTGTCCGCGTTGGCCGAGGTCGCGGCCGCGGAGCATTACGTCAAGCCGACGGTGGACGACGGCGACGAGATCCGCATCGTCGACGGCCGGCATCCGATGCTGGAGCGGATGCTGCCGGGCGGATCCCGCTTCGTTCCGAACGACGCGACGCTGGATGGGCGGGACAACCGTCTGCTGATCATCACCGGCCCCAACATGGCCGGGAAATCCACCTATATGCGCCAGGTGGCCTTGATCGTGATCCTGGCCCAGGCGGGCGGCTTCGTGCCGGCCTCGGAAGCCCGGATCGGCCGGGTGGACCGGATCTTCACCCGGATCGGGGCGTCGGACGATCTGATGGGGGGGCAGAGCACCTTCATGGTCGAGATGACCGAGACCGCCGCCATCCTGCACCAGTCCACCGCCCGCAGCCTGATCCTGCTCGACGAGATCGGGCGGGGCACCAGCACGTTCGACGGACTCAGCATCGCCTGGGCCGTGGCCGAATACCTTCACGACCCCGACCGGTCGGGCGCGCGGACGCTCTTCGCCACGCATTACCATCAGCTCACCGAACTGGCTTTGACTTTCCCGGGTATAAAGAACTACAATATCGCCGTTCGCGAATGGAACGACGAGATCATCTTCCTTCGCAAAATCGTGGCGGGCGGAACCGACCGCAGTTACGGCATCCAGGTGGCCCGCCTGGCCGGTCTTCCCCCGGAGGTGATTCGCCGCGCCCATGAAATTCTGGCCAACCTGGAAAGCGGGGAATTCAACGAACTCGGCCAACCCCGCCTGGCCTCGACTCCCCGCCTGCCCGCCGAGGCCGGAGCGCAAGGCGCGGACGCGGACCAGTTCGGACTGTTTACACCGGAAGTTCACCCCGTCATTCGGGAACTCCGGAAAACGGACCCGGACCGTCTCACACCGCTGGAGGCGCTCAACCTCCTTCATGAGCTGAAAAAGAAAGCCGAGGGTCCCATTCAAGAGAACCGCTAAACCGGAGGACCAAAAAACGATGTCCGAAAACAACCGGGTCAACCTCGTCATCATCGGAGCCGGCCGGGGAGGCCGCGCGCTCATCGAGCTCTTGTTCCAGGATCCCACCGTCGAGATCGTCGGCATCGCCGACCTCGATCCGAAGGCCCCCGGCATCGTGCTGGCCAAACGCCTGAAGATCCGCTGCACGTCCGACTACCGGAGGCTCTTGAAGCGCCGCAAGGTCGATCTCATCATGGACGTGACCGGGGATCCCGCGGTCGGAGCGGACATCGCGAAGATCGCCCCCACCGCCGAGATCATCGGCGGACACAGCGCCCGCTTCATGTGGGAGATGGTCGAGGCCCGGATCAAGAGCCGCGAAGAAATCGAACGGCTGCTGATCGAGTATCAGTCCCTCTACGAGCTCGGGCTGAAGTTGACGGCCAGCGAGAATCCCGAGAAGCTCTACCACACGATCGTCGACTACGCGACCGGCCTGACGAACACGCCGGCCGGCAGCCTCACCATTTTCGAGGAGAAACAGGGCACGATGTCCCTCGCGGCCGTCAAAGGCGTCACGAAGCGGTTTTCCAACAAGAACCGGTGGAAGGTCCGTCAAGGCGGCCTGACCAGCCATATCCTGAACCAGGATGTGCCGCTGGCCGTCCAGGATGTCAAGCGATACCCGAAGTTCGACAACCCCATCATGGTCCGGGAAGGCATTCGCTCCCTGATCGCCTCCCCGCTCAAAACCGAGGGGCGGATCGTGGGCATCCTGTATGTCGACGACTTCAAACCGCGGCAGTTCACCACCCGCGAGGTCTCGCTTTTGTCCCTCCTATCCACCTTCGCCGCGATGGCGATCGAAAAGACGAAACTCCTGGAGAGCACCCGGCAGTTGGCCATCACGGATGAATTGACCGGGCTTTACAACCACCGTCATTTCCGTCAACAACTGAGCCTCGAAGTCAATCGCGCCGACCGCTACCACCGTTCGCTCTCGCTCATGATGATCGACATCGATTACTTTAAAAACTACAACGACACCAACGGTCATCTCAAGGGCAACGAGGTGTTGAAGGATTTGGGGAAAATTTTGAAAGAGATCAGCCGGGAGGTGGATATCGTCGCCCGCTACGGGGGCGAGGAATTTACGATCATCATGCCGGAAACGACGCGGCGGCGGGCGTTGATTCTCTCCGAGCGGCTCCGAAGGCGGATCGCGTTCCATAAATTCGAGAACGCCCGCAGCCAGCCGAACAAGAGACTGACCGTCAGCATCGGCCTGGCGTCCTACCCGGAGTGCGCGGCGAACGCCTTCGACCTCATCGCGGAGGCCGACAAGGCGCTGTACGAGGCCAAACGCGCCGGCCGGAATACCGTTTGTGTTTCCACCCGAAAATTGAGGATGACCGCCCAGGGCCGCGTGCCGGTTTTGAAGACGGGATAAGACGGGGGGAGCTCAGGAGCCGGCCAGGAAGGCCTTAAGCGGCCGGGCCTTCGCCCCGGGGCCCAGCACGGTCAGGGAAAGTTTCCGTCGATCGAACAGCAGATCGCCCAGCCGCCGGACCTGCCGTCTTGAAACCTGGTTGATCTCGTGCAGCGTCTCTTCCAACGAGAAGTGCCTTCCGAAGTAGATTTCATCCTTGGCCAGGCGGCTCATCCGGCTGTTGGTGCTTTCCAAATTGAGCAGGATGCCGCCTTTCATCTGATTGACGGCGCGCTGGAGCTCGTCGCGGCTCACGCCCCGCTCCCGCAGCTTTTCAAGTTCCCGAAGCGTGAGTTGAACGACCTGCCGGACGGCCTTCGGACTGGACGCCGCGTAGACCGTCATCATCCCGGTATCCTGAAAGCCGATGTGATGCGAATAAATCGAATAGACCAGGCCCCGTTTTTCCCGGACTTCCTGGAAGAGGCGCGAGCTCATTCCCCCTCCCAGCAGCACGTTCAGCGCATAGATCCCGTAGCGGTCCCGATGGTTGAGCGGCAAGCCCGGGAAGCCCAGACAGAGATGCGCCTGCTCCAGTTTCTTGGGACGGACATAGAGGCCGCCGGAGGCCGCGGGCGGACGGCGGAACACCCCCGCCCCCGGACGGTCCGATCGACGGGCCCGCGCGCCGAACGGCCGGAACAAGCGATCGAGTTGTCGGATCAGGGCGGATCGGTTGAACCGTCCGGCGGCCGAAATGACGATCCGCTCCGGACGGTACTTCCGGTTCAGAAAATCCAGAATCTGTCGGCGGGTGATGGACCGGAGGATGTCGGCTCGGCCGAGAATCGGCCGGCCGAGCGGGCTCCCGCTCCAGACGTTTGCGGTATGCAGATCGTGGATCAGGTCCTCGGGATCGTCCTCGACCATCTTGATCTCCTCGAGGACGACCCGCTTCTCCCGCTCGATCTCGACGGGCCGGAAGACGGAATGACGGAAGAGGTCCGCGAGGAGGTTGACCGCCTTCGGAAGGTGCTCGTCGATCACATTGGCGTAAAACGCGGTGGTCTCGCGGGAGGTGAAGGCGTTGAGCTCGCCGCCCAGGCCGTCCATCTCCTGGGCGATCTGCCGGGCCGAGCGGCGATGCGTGCCTTTGAAGAACATGTGCTCGGCAAAGTGGGAAAGGCCGGCCTCGTCGACCGTCTCGTCGCGGGACCCCACCTCGACCCAGATCCCCAACGAGACCGATTTCACGAAGGGGATCTCTTCCGTGACGACCCGGATCCCGTTGTCCAGGACCTCTTTGTGAAACAGCCGGACGGGCATTGAAACGGGTCGTTATCCCTTCTGGCCTTCCGCGCCGGCCTTCAGAACCTCTTTTCGGCTCAGTCGGATCTTCCCCTGCTTGTCGACTTCCAAAACCTTGACCAGGATCTCGTCCCCCTCCTTGACCTCGTCCTGAACCCGGTTGACCCGATGTTCGGCGAGCTGGGAGATGTGGACCAGGCCGTCCGTCCCCGGCAGGATCTCGACGAAGGCGCCGAAGTCCATGATCTTGACCACCTTGCCCTTGTAGATCTTTCCGACCTCGACCTCTTCCGTGATCCGGCCGATCATCTCCATCGCCAGCTTCGCCGCGTCGGCGTCCGAGGAGGCGATGAGAATGGTCCCGTCGTCCTCGATGTCGATCTTCACGCCCGTTTTCTCGACGATGCCGCGGACGACCTTGCCGCCCGGGCCGATGACCTCGCCGATCCGCTCCTTCTTCACGTGCATCGTGAAGATCCGCGGCGCCAGCGACGACAGCTCGGGCCGGGGCGCCGCGAGGGCCTGCAGCATCCGGTCCAAGATGTGGATCCGGCCGGCGTGGGCCTGCGCCAACGCGTCCCGGAGAAGCGCCTCGGTGATGCCCGGGATCTTCATGTCCATCTGCAGGGCCGTCACGCCCTGACGGGTTCCGGTCACTTTGAAATCCATGTCGCCCAGATGATCCTCCAGGCCCAGGATGTCCGAGAGGATCACGGTCCGCGATCCTTCCTTGATCAGACCCATGGCAATGCCGGCCACGGGGGACTTGATCTGCACACCCGCGTCCATCAGAGCCAGCGTCCCGCCGCAGACCGTCGCCATCGAGGAGGAACCGTTGGATTCCAGGATGTCCGAGACGATCCGGAGGGTGTAGGGAAAGGCATCCCGGCCGGGAATCACCGGCCGCAAGGCGCGCTCGGCCAGCGCGCCGTGCCCGATTTCCCGCCGTCCCGGACCCCGCATCGGCCGGGCCTCGCCCACGGAAAACGGGGGAAAATTGTAATGCAGCATGAAGGTCTTGGTCGATTCGCCTTCCAGGGCGTCGATCCGCTGTTCGTCCTCGGCCGTGCCCAGCGTCACGACGGCCAGGCTCTGCGTCTCCCCCCGCGTGAATAGGGCGGAGCCGTGCGTGCGGGGCAGAATCCCCACCTCGCACGAGATCGGCCGGATGTCGGAGCAGCCGCGGCCGTCCGCGCGAATGCCCTTGTTCAGAATCATCTGTCGGACGGCGTTCCGCTCCAGCGCGTGAAAGATCTCGGCGATCTCCGGCGAGCGGTCCGCTTCCGGCGTGTTGATCTGATCCTTGACCTCTTTGAGCACCGCGTCCAAGCGCTCCTGCCGGGCCGTCTTGTTGGGAATCAGAACGGCCGCCTCGATGGAGGCCTGGCTTTTGGACTTCACGGACTCCGCCAGCGCCGGATCCGTCGTCTTTTGTACGGGCTCGCGTTTCGGCTTTCCGGTAAGCGCCTTCAGCTTCAGGATGCTCTCGATGATTTTCTTGATCTCGGCGTGGGCCAGCGCAATGGCGTCGATCATCGTCTGCTCGGACAGTTCGTTGGCGCCGCCTTCCACCATCATCACGGCCTCCGTCGTTCCGGCCACGACGAGATTCAGATCGCCGGCTTCCACTTCGGCAAAGGAGGGATTGATGACGAAGCGTCCCTCGACGCGGCCGATCCGGACGGAAGCGACCGGGTCCTGGAGCGGGATGTCCGAAAGGGTCAGGGCCGCGGAGGCGGCCACGATGGCCAGCACGTCGGTGACGTTTCCCTCGTCCGCCGACAGGACCGATGCGATCACCTGGGTATCGAAATAAAAACCTTTTGGGAAGAGCGGGCGCAAGGGCCGATCGATGAGACGGCTGGCCAGGATTTCCCGCTCGGACGGACGGCCCTCCCGCTTGAAAAAACCGCCCGGAATTTTTCCGGCCGCATAGGCCTTTTCCTGATAGTCCACGGTGAGCGGAAGAAAATCCACGCCCGTCCGGGCGACCTTGGAGGCGACGGCGGTGGCCAGCACGACGCTGTCGCCGTACCGGGCCGTGACCGCCCCGTCGGCCAGCTTGGCCATGCGACCGGTTTCCAGAATCAACTGCTTGCCCCTGATTTCTAATTCGACTTGATGGATCATGGAATGCCCCCCTTTGTAATCTCAGATTTGAGATTTGAAATTTTAAAGCAGCCGGGCCTTGACTCGGGGGCAGGAAGTAGGGAGGCATGGGCCAGGCGCGCGCCGCAGGCCCATCCCTTCCTATCTCCTTACCCCAAGGTCGGATATGGATTCGTCCGAGACGGACGAACTATTTACGAATGCCGAGCTTCTCGATGATCTGTTTGTACCGGTTCACATCCTCCCTGTGGAGATAATCCAGCAGTTTCCGGCGCTGGCTGACCATCCGGAGAAGACCGCGCCGGGAGTGATGGTCGTTCTTATGGCTCTTGAAATGATCGGCAAGCGAATTGATCTGGCTGCTGAGCAACGCGATCTGGACCTCCGGCGACCCGGTATCCTTCGGATGGCTGGCAAACTTCTTGATCACCTCGACTTTCTGTTCCTTTTCCAGCATGACCCTTTCTCCTTTTTTTACACGTTACCGCTTTGATTGCGAACCTTACGGATCCTCGACCGACACCAACCATTTGCCAAGCTTGAACAGATCTGTTTTAAGATCGCCTTCTTTAAGATCCCCTTCCGGCCCGGCTGTCCCGGGCCAGCCCACCAGCGCCTCGGCCAGGGCGATCAAAACACCGGACGTATTATACACTAAAACAGGCTGCCCTGTCTTGATTTCTTTTGGCAGCCGCCCCACGCCCCGCAGACCGATCGGCGTCCCGTGCATCAGCAAGCGTGCGCCGTCACGGGTCACGCTCATGCTGGGAAAATCCCTCAAGACCTCCCCGGCCGTCAAGACCCGCTCCCGGATGCGGCCTTCTCCGGCGGCCGCTTCCGCCTCCGAGACCGTCAGCGCGTCCTCGATGCGAAACGGGCCCGAACGCGTCCGCTCGAGACGGAAGAGGTGGGCGCCCGACCCCAGCCTCTCCCCGATATCGGCGCACAGGGTCCGGATGTAGGTCCCCTTGGAACAGACGACCGAGAACGCGACGTCGCGGCCTTCCATGCCGCGCATCTCCAGGCGGTGGATCACGACCGTCCGCGGAAGGCGCTCCACCTCGCGGCCGGCCCGCGCCGCCTTGTACAGCGGCTGCCCGGCGATTTTCACGGCGGAATACATCGGCGGGATCTGCCGGATCTCCCCGCGAAAGGAGGCCAGGGCCTCCCGAACGCGATCCTCGGTCACCCCGTCGGTCGGGCGGCGGGAGAGCACCTTTCCGGTCGCGTCCTGCGTATCCGTCGTCTCCCCGAGCCGCATCACGGCGTCGTATTCCTTGTCGGTCTCGGTCAGGAACCGGGCCAGCTTGGTCGCCTTCCCCAGACAGATCGGGAGGACCCCGGTGGCCGCCGGGTCCAGCGTGCCGGTATGACCGATTTTTTTGATCTTCAGGACGGATCGCAGGCGGGCCACGACGTCGTGCGACGTCCAGCCGGCCGGTTTATGGATGTTTAAGAATCCGTCCATCGGGTTCAGGGTTCCTTGAGGGCCCGCTTGAGGCGGTCGGTCAGATAATCCTGAAGAAGGTTCCGCGCCTCCGGAAGCTCGAACCCGGCCGCGGCCGGATGCCCCCCGCCGCCGAAGCGTCCGGCCAAGCGGGCCAGATCGATTTCGCAGGTCGACGTCCGGCGAAGGCTGATCCGTTGATCCTCCAGATTGTACAGAAGAAGAATCGCCGCCGGCTCTCCCGGCTTTCCGTCGGGCGGCAGGCTTCGACGAAGGTTTTCGGCCACCTCGCTGGTGTAGCCTTTGCACACCGCGGCGACGATCTTCACACCGTCTTCCGCCGACTTCTCCAGACGGGTCCGGTTCGCCAGGGCGATGCTGTCGGCCAATTCCCGGCTGGCACGGCGGTAGGCTTCCTCCATGCGGGGCGAATAGCGGAGATCGGCGTCGGCATGGAGCAGTTCCCGGTAGGCCGACGTCCCTCCCAGAGCGGCCACCGTGAGCGCCAATTCCCGGGAACCCCGGCGCCGGTGCAGCCAGCGGTCGTTATCGTCCGCGAGGAGAACCCCCTCTTCGAACCGCTTCAAAGCGGCCGGCGCCTTCCCCAGGAGATCCTCGGCGGATCGCATATAGTTGTACAGAAGCCGGGCCGCCGAAAATTCGCGGCTCGCGACCCAGCCGGTCAGGCCCAGGGACTTGATCTCTTGTTCATCCTTTTCGACGGCGATCGAGTGGTGGTCGATCCAGAAAACCCTCCATCCGCGTCGGATGAGCTCCCGGAAGCGTTCCTCGGTCCTTCGGTCCTTCCAGGTGATGTCCGCGATCCAGAGGTCCCGCGGGTCCTTGGAATTCCGCGTCGCCTCTTCGATCACCCGGTCGACGTCGGAGGGATGCGTGAAGAGCGGCGTGGTCCGCGCCTCGCCGTAGAACCGTCCCACGCAGACGGCGGACGCGATTCCGTCCAGACAAAACGGCCCGTGCGTGACGATGACGGCCGAGCGGGCCAAGCGATGATCGTCTCGCGGCGGACCCGGCTTGGAAGGGAGGGTTCGCGGACCGGCCCGGCGGACCGGCCGAGCGGGCGCTTTCTTATGGGTCGCGGAGTGCCTCTTCACGGACGGGGCTCTTTCATTTCATCCATCAGCTTGAAAATCTTCGCGGCCTCTTCCGCCGTGTGGTCTTCATGAAAACTCAGCTCCGGCACGAACCGCAGCTTCATCCTCCGGCCCAACTCGCTCCGGATAAACGACCGGGCCTTCTCCAAACCCTGAAAGCTCCGGGCGGCCTCCGCTCCCAGGACGCTGATGAAGACCTTGGCGTTCCGCAAATCGTCCGACACCGCCACCGATGTGACCGTGACGAATCCGATGCGGGGGTCCTTGACCTTCGTCATCAGGATATCGGCGATCTCCATCCGGATCTGATCCCCGACCCGCTCCGAGCGCTTATAGTCGGCCATGGCGACGATCATCCCGTCTTCTTTTCAGATCAACTCCAAGCGGTAATCGATGAGTTCCACCCGAGGCGTCCCGCGGACCGCGCCGATCACCTTGTCCAACACGGAGTTGACGTGGTCCTTTTGATTGCCCACGCACGCCACCCCGATCACCGTCTTCTGCCAGAGATCCTGGTCGTCGACCTCCGCAACCGAGACATTGAACCGCTGCTTGAGGCGGTCCTTGAGGCTTTTGAGAACCTGTCGTTTGTCTTTGAGCGAGTCGTTGTCCGGAAGAAACAATTCGATGGTGCAGACCCCGATAATCATGACGTGTACATGACAAAGTTAGCAGGTTGCTCAAAAAGCTCCGGATGCAAGACCGCAGGGTTCAAGAAGCCCGGAGCGTACGAAGTCGGCACGTGATGACTACGAGGACCCGAGAACGCAGCAGACGGACTTTTTCAGCGACCTGTCAGAGTTTGGCGGCGATTTTGTCGACCACAAAAGCTTCGATCACGTCTCCCACCTTGATGTCGTTATAATTCTCGATGCCGATGCCGCATTCGTACCCGGCCTGAACCTCCCGCACATCGTCCTTAAACCGTTTCAAGGAGGAGAGCTTCCCCGTATAAACCACCACGCTGTCGCGGAGAAGTCGGACCCCCGACCCCGCGCGCGCGATGGTTCCTTCGGTGACGTAGGCGCCGGCGATCGTCCCCACTTTGGAGATGCTGAAGACCTGCCGCACCTCGCACCGACCCGTCACCCGCTCCTTGAGGGTGGGCTCCAACAGGCCTTCCATCGCCGCCCGGATATCGCCGATCGCGTTGTAAATGATGTCGTAGGTCCGTACGTCCACCTTCTCGCGCTCCGCCAGGGCGGCCGCCTTGGACTCCGGCCGTATATTGAACCCGATGACGATGGCGTTCGACGCGCTGGCCAGGAGGACGTCGGTCTCGGTGATTCCCCCCACGCCGCTGTGGATCACATTCAGCTTCACCGCGGGCGTGCTCAATTTGTTCAGGGACTCGATCAAGGCCTCGGCCGACCCCTGCACGTCCGTCTTGAGGATCAGGTTCAGTTCCTTCACCGTGCCTTCTTTGATCTGGTTGTAGAGATCTTCAAGCGTGACGCGGTGCTGCTGCGCCAGCCGGGCCGTCCGCTCTTTCTGCAGACGGTCGGCGGCGATCTCGCGCGCGACCCGTTCTTCCCGGACCGCGGTGAACGAATCGCCGGCCTGCGGAACGCCCGGCAGGCCGATCACCTCGACCGGGTACGACGGGCCCGCCGACTCGACCTTCTTCCCTTCATCGTCGATCAACGCGCGAACGCGTCCGTAAAAGCTCCCGGTGACAAAGGCGTCCCCCAGATTCAGGGTGCCCGACTGCACCAGCACCGTGGCCACCGGTCCGCGGCCTTTGTCCATCTTGGCCTCGATGACGATCCCTTTGGCCAATCGGGCCGGATCGGCCTTCAGCTCCAGGACATCCGCCTGGAGCAGGATCATCTCAAGCAGGTGATCCAGATTCAGCCGTTTTTTCGCCGATACTTCCACAAAGATGGACTGGCCGCCCCAGGCCTCCGACAAAAGGTTGTGCTCGGCCAGCGCGTTTTTCACGCGGTCCGGGTTCGCCTCGGGCTTGTCGATCTTATTGATGGCCACGATAATGGGCACGTTCGCCGCGCGGGCGTGGTGAATCGCCTCGATGGTCTGGGGCATGACGCCGTCGTCTGCCGCCACGACCAGGACCACGATGTCCGTCACCTTGGCCCCGCGCGCCCGCATGGCGGTGAAGGCCTCGTGGCCCGGCGTATCCAGAAAAACGATGGTCCGGTCCCCGACCTTGACGGTGTAGGCGCCGATGTGCTGCGTGATCCCCCCGGCTTCACCGGCCGCGACCTTGGTGGAACGAATCGCGTCCAGAAGCGAGGTCTTCCCGTGGTCGACATGACCCATGATCGTCACCACCGGAGGACGGGTGCGAAGATCGCCCCCTCCCGGGGTTTCTTCCCCCGACAGCATATCCTCTTCCGTCGGCCCGTGGACGATCTCGGCCTTCAGGCCGTAATTTTCGGCGATCAGAACGCCGGCGGCCAGATCCATCGGCTGGTTGATCGTCGCCATGGTTCCCATCTCGACGAGTTTCCGGATCACCTCCGTCGACTTCTGGCCGATCAATTCGGCGTAATCCTTCACCGTAAGCCCCTCGGAGAGTTTGATGATCTTTTTGCGCGGCTTGGTGATCTCAACGACGCCGGCCGGCGCTGCCGTTCTTTTATGCCGGTCTTCGCGATGCGTCGCCGGACGGATGTCCCGCCAGCTGCTCAATTCGTACTGATACTCTTCCAAGGGATTCTCCTTGCTCTTTTTTGTTTTCCGGACTTTTTTGCCGCGCTGCTTCAGCCGATCGGACAGCTCCTGCTTGGCCAACTCGAATAGATCGGTTTTGAGGAGTTTGTTCTTGACGGGGGCCGCCGCCGTGGAAAGCGCCGCGCCCGCCGGTTTTTCAGGAACCGCGGCAGGGGCTCCCGTGGAGGCGGGGACAGGAACGGCTTCCGACACGGACGCGGCATGGACCGCAGGCTCGGCCGGCCGGAGAACCTCGGCGGTCGATGATCCGGACAGGGTCTGCGTCTCCGAAGCAGGCGACGCCGCCGTCGGAGCGGAAACGACCACGGCGGGCTCCGGCTCCGCTTTTTTCTTGATGAGAATCCGCGTCTTTTTTTCCGGCTCGGGCGGCGGGATCGGCTCCGCCTTTTTGAGTTTGACCGTTCTGGCGGCGGGTTTCGCCGCTTTTTGAAGCGGAACGGCCTTTTTGTCCGCCTTATCGACCGTCTTGGCCTTCTGGAGCTTCGTTTTGACCGGGGCCTCGGCCGCCTTTTTGGCGGTCTTGGCCGCCGGCGCGGCCTTTTTGTATTTTTCAATAATCTGCTTCACGGCGGACTCTTCGACCGTCGAGGAGGGGCTCGAGGCCCGGCTTCCGAGAGTTTTCAGTTCGGACAAAAGTTCCTTGGCCGGGATTTTTATTCTTTTTGCGAGATCCGATACATTCATAATTTTCTTATTTTAGGGGCTTGCGTCGCCGCATGGCCTGGGCGGGTCCCTGCGGCGAAATTAAAAAAGCGGCCCGATCGGGTTATTCGGACGGCTTCTCGGCCTCCTCCGAGGATCGGTCCGACTCGTCCGTTGACGGAAGCGACTCGGTTTTCTTCCCCTGACCATCGAGACGTCCTTGCGCCGCCGACAGAATCCGTTCGGCCGTCTTCTCGCCGATCTTCGGCACCTCCATCAATTGTTCCTTGGTCGCCGCGGCAATCTTTTCGATCGAATCAAACCCGCCCGCCGTCAAGGCCTCCAGCAATTTTTTCCCGATGCCGGGGAGATCGATCAGACGTTCCTCTTCCTTACTCCCCGCCTCGGAGCCCTCCGCGGGCGGACCGGCGGCCGTATCGGCCGCGGCCCATTCGGCGTCCCGAGCTTTTTGCTTGGCCTCGGCCTCGGCCTGGGCCCGGTGCTCTTGGGCGATCGCCTGCTCAATCTCCTCGGCGCGCTCCTGCGCCCGTTCCTTTTCATACTCGCTCTCGCCCATAATGTCAATCTTCCACCCGGTCAGCTTGGCCGCCAGACGGACATTCTGGCCGTTCTTCCCGATCGCCAGGGACAGCTGGTGATCCGAGACCACGACGAGCGCGGTCTTCTTTTCGTCGTCGATCCCGACCTTTTCCACGGCCGCCGGGTTCAGCGCCTCGCCGATGAAAACGCGCGGGTCCGCGTTCCACGCGATGATGTCGATCTTCTCGCCTCGGAGCTCGCGCACCACGGCCTGAACGCGGGAGCCTTTGACCCCCACGCAGGCGCCCACCGGATCGACGGCCTGATCCTTGGAGTGGACCGCGATCTTGGTCCGGTCCCCGGGCTCGCGCACGATGCCCTTGATCTCGACGATCTTCTCGGCCACCTCGGGCACTTCAAGCTTGAACAGTTCGGACACGAAATTCGGATGGGTCCGGGACAGGATGATCTGCGGCCCTTTGGCCGATTTCTTGACCTCCAACAGCAGCGCCCGGATCCTGTCGCCGCGACGGTAGTTCTCGCGGGGGGCCTGCTCCGAAACGGGGAGGAGCGCCTCGGTCTTGCCCACCTCGACGATGTAATTCCGGCGCTCGTGCCCCAGGACGATGCCGTTGACCATTTCTCCCTGGCGGCCGGCGTATTCCTTGTAAACCGCCTCCCACTCCGCTTCGCGGACCCGCTGGAAAATGATCTGCTTGGCCGTCTGGGCGGCGATCCGCCCGAAGTCACCCGTCTCCAGCATCAGGCCGATCTCATCGCCCAATTCGGCGCCGGCGTCCACGCTCTTGGCCTCTTCCAACGAGACCTCCGCTTTGGGATTGGCGACGCTTTCGACGACTTTCCGGAGCGAGACCACCTCGATTTCTCCCGTCTGGCGGTCAAGCCGGACCTGGACATTTTCGTTGGCGCCGTATTTTTTCTTGGCGGCGGTCTGGACCGCCATCTCGACGGCGCTGGCGATCTTCTGACTATCGATTCCCTTTTCCCGGCCGATCTGTTCGATCACGGCCAATAATTCACGATTCATGAAAACCTTCTTTCTTGTGATAGGGCTTGCGTCGCCCCCTCTCGCTCGCCTTGCTCGCTGTAACGGACAAGCCGAGCCTGGCGTTCTATGCTGCTAATTTATACTTTCTACCATTCCACTTCAAGCCGGGCCTGCGCGATATCCGCCAGGGCGATCTGCACCGCTTCCCGGTCTTCGGGCTGAAGCTCGACGCGATCCCCCTCAAGACCCCGCAATCGGCCGACGACGACCCACGCTCCGTCCAGGGGACGGACCAGCTTCAATCGGGCCAATTTTCCCGCGAATCGCCGGTAGTCCTCGGCCTTCCGCAAGGGGCGGTCCAATCCCGGAGAGGATACCTCCAGGAGATATGCGTTCGGAATGGGATCGACGGCATCCAGCGCGTGGCCGACATAACGGCTCGCCTGCTCGCAATCGTCGACATTCACCCCGCCGTCCTTGTCGATGAAGATTCGGAGATGGCCCCGCCTCCCTTGACCGGACAGTTCCAGATCGACCAGTTCCAGACCCATGGAACTCAGAATGGGACCGACAAGCTCCCGGATCCGTTCGATGATCGTTTGAGTATCCCGGACCATTCCAAGACCATTCCAAACCGCGTCAAATGAAAAAAGTGGGCGGAACCGCACCCACTTTGAACATCCAGTTTTATATCACAGCGTTAAATAAAATGCAAGAATAATTTAATCAACCCGTGCCATGGAGACGGACAGAGGGGGGTCGGGCTTGGGGAGGAGCAGGGGTGCATCAAACCCAGGCGCATGAACCGGAACCGGGCGTCGGCCGCGGCCCAACACAGGGTCAATTCTCCGCAGGGCCTTGTCGGAAAACTGAGCGGCCGAGCCCGCGGTCCGGTTCAATACAAAAGCTCAGCAAAAACCACAAAAGCCTCCCCCCGAGCCTCGGCTCGGAAGAAGGCTTATCATTATAATCGGTAACCCGATTTCCAGGGAGGGCGCATGGGCTTAATCCTCTATAGAGAAGCCTGAGGCACTGCCTTAATACGACTCACAGGTGGCCCTGGTTCTCCCGTGAGGGGGTGCCTGGCCTCTAAGAAGTCTCTTTTTCAGGTTCCGGTGAAAATTTCAAAAATGGCGGCTCAGTATAAACATATTTTTAGACAAAAAGTCAACTACACAAAAGGATGTTTTCTCTCCGGTTAATCTCAATATATAGTGGATCGGCGGGCATGACCGCAACAGGAATCCTGCAACGCCTCCACACGGCCGCAAAGAAGATGTGGAAGCGAATCCGTTTTTTCTAAGGACGGGTGGATTGAAGAAACTGCCGATAGAGCCGGCGGGTCGTCCGGCCGGGCCGCCCGTCGCCGATGGTTTTCCCGTCCACCTTGACCACCCCCAAAATCTCGGTGGTGGTGCCGGTGAGAAAGACCTCCTCCGCGCCGAGGAGATCTTCCACCGTGATCCCTTTTTCGATAACAGGGTCGCGGGCCCCGCGGGCCAGGCCGATCGCCACGTCCCGCGTAATGCCGGGTAAAATGAACGGTCCGTTCGGCGGGGTGACGATCCGGCCACCGATCACGGCGAAGACGTTGGAGCCGGCGCCTTCCAGGACCAGCCCGTCCCGCACAAAAAGCGCCTCGAACGCGCCGGCCGACCGGGCCTTCTGCCGGGCCATGATGTTGGGAAGGAGATTGATCGATTTGATGTCGCAACGGCCCCACCGCAAGTCCGGCACCGTGACGACGGCGGCCCCCTTTTCATGAAGCTGGGCCGACAGCGGAGCCAGTTTCCGGACCGTGATGATCACGCTGGGCCGGTTTTTTTTTGGAAAGGAATGGTCCCGGGGCGCGGCCCCCCGCGTGATCTGGATATAAAGCTTTGCATCCGGATAACCGCTCCGGACATGGGCCTTTTCCAGAATCGCCTTCCAACGGGATTTTGAATAGACGATCGACAGTCCGAGCGCCTCGGCGCTCTGATCGAGTCGCCGGAGGTGATCCTCGATATGAAAGATCCGGCCCCCGTAGGTCCGGATCAGCTCGTAGATGCCGTCGCCGAACTGGAAGCCGCGGTCCTCCACCGAGACGCGGGCTTTCGCCAGGGGCATGAATCGTCCGTTCACAAACGCAATATTGGGCACCGATCCTCCAATCTCAAATTTGAGATTTCAAATCCCGCATCATTTCTTTCTCATCAAGACGTCCCAAAAAACATACAGGCCGTCGCCGCGTTCTTCCATTTTTAAGATATCAAACTGTTTTCCGAACAGCGTCTTGAAGTCCCGTTTCCGGAAGAACCGGTCGTAATGGCCACGATGGACCAGCCAGTTGCGGCGGCGCTTCTCGTCCGGATGGTGCTTGAAGCGGGTCGAAAAGCAGGACAGGATGAGATGGCCGCCCGGCTTCAAGCGCGTCAGAACGCTTTCAAAGTAACGGCGCGTATCGGCGATCTTCACATGATGCAGGCAGCCGTAATCGATAATCGCATCGAATGCGTTCGGCGAAAACGGCAGCCGGAACGCGTCGCCGACCATGAAGCGGAAGGCGCCGCGGACCTTGCGTCCCCGCGCGAAGGACCGCGCCCGACGGATCGCCAGGGGCTGGTAATCGAGGCCCACGACATCGAACCCTTCGCGCGCGCAGGCCAGCGTGTGCCGGCCCTCGCCGCAGCCCAGGTCCAGAATCCGCCCGCGACCGGAATCGAGCGATTTCCGTATTCGGGGAATGGCGCGCAGCACGAACGGCGTCGGACCGACCGTCGGCCAGCCGTGCCGGCCGGTCTCATACGCGTTTTCAAAATACTTCTTCTGTCTTAAATACAATCCCACGGCTTGATGCTCTCTGGAGATCCCGCGGCACGGCCCGCCGGGCGGCGGGCCGGCCTCAGTAGCCCACGAGGAAGTTGAAGGCCTCGGGGGTGCCCACACCCGTCGTCTGGTCGTAGCCGGGCCCGGCCGGGAAATCGCCGTTGCTCCCGGCGGTGATGTCATGGTAGGCGCCGGTGCCGCACAGTTGGTAGATGCGAACCCCCGGGTTGCCCATGCCGGCTCCGCCGTATTTCTGGTTCAGTTCGGCAAAGAAACCGCCCCACTGGGGCGCCGCGTCGCTGGTGCCGCCGACGATGTACCAACGGCCGTTATTGAGGACGTAGTTCCCGTACGCATTTGGATCCGCCTCGAGGCTCACATCGGGCACGTCGCGCGCGCCGTCCTCCTGAACGTTGCAGCCGGTCTGCCACGTCGGCTTGGCGAAGAGGGCGCTCTTGCCGCCGCCGCTTCCGCTCCACGCGGTCTCCGAGCCATAGCCGCCGCAGGGCGGGCTGCCGGAGGTCATCCCGGAATCGCAGGTCGCGGAGGTGCCGCCGACCCCCATGACGTGGGGCGAGTTCGCGGGGTGGTCGACCGTGACGGTTACGGAATCGCCGCAGTCCCTGGAACCGTTGTCGCCCGAGGCCGCGAACCAGCTCTGGCCGACGGCGTTGCCGTTGGCGAAGATGGAGTCGTCTATTTTCTGGATGGTCGCCGAGAGCCCGGCCTCGCAGCCGCCCCAGCTTGTGCTCACGATATGGCCGGGGTTGTCCGCGACGATCCGGTTGTACATCACCAGGAAGGAGGCGAAGCTCGTCGAGGCCGCCATGTAGTTCTTGACGACCGCGTAGGGCGCCGCGCCGTGACTGTACTCCACGTCGAGACTGACCTCAATGGAGTTCTGGGAGTCGAATTGGCAGCCGTGGCTTGCGGACCGGCCCGTGCAGACCTGGCCGCTGCCCGAGGGAAGCTGGGGCAGGCCCCATTGCTTGCTGAAGGAGTATTGATCGATCCACTTCCACGCATAGACACCGGCGATGACGACGGTCTGGCCGCGGCCGTCATAGGCCGGTGCGTCGTCGTAGAAGGTCGCGAGATCGTTCGGAGAGAAGTGGCAGCAGTTCGAGCCCTGCGCGGCGTCCGGGTCCACGGTGGGAATCGCGCGAAGCATGGGCCTCATCTCCGTAAGGTTGTCCAGGCCCGCCACGCCCGTGGTGAACGCCGCAATGTCCGCGGGGAAGAAAGGTTCCTCCAGGGCCGCGTACTTGAGCCGGCCCCGGACGAGCACGTTGTGCAGGCTCACACCGAACGCGCGCTCCGCGGCCGCGTTGCTCCCCATGGCGCCCACAATGAGGCGATTCGGGAAGCGATCCGTCACCTGGAACCCGCTGGCCGTCAGCCAATCCACAACCCGTTGTTCCTCCTCCGGCGTGGGCGCGTACAGGGCGTTGAACTCTCCCTGGCTCAGGAAGCGCTGGAAGTTTGGCGACGCGGGGTTGGAAACATCCGCAATGAACGCGTCCAGAGCCGCTTTGTTGCGCAGGTCGAGGCCCACCACAATACGCAGGGGGAAGCCCGCCGGGGCTCGGCCGAGGTCGGTCGCTTGGGCCACCAGGGGCGACCGGGAACCCGGCTTGATCCCCTGGGCCGTGGCCGACTCCGCCAGCCCTCCCAAGAACCCAACCACCATGACCGTCCAAAGGAAATATACGGATGTTCGCATTCTGAGACCTCCTTGATCTTTGACATATCCCATTGACAGCTTCGCCGTAGATTTCTACTATCACGCCACCTCGCGATTGTCAAGAAAGAAGAAGACGTGCCGCCGCCCGCGGCGACCTTTACATTTAAAATGCGATTTGATAAGGTGCGGGGTCATGGGAAAAGCCCGTCGGAAAAAAGAGGCCGCCGAAAATAATTCCAAGGAAATCCGATCCGCCGCCCTCCCTCGAACCCCGCGGCTTCCAGCCTACGGCTGGCTCATCCCTCTTCTTCTGGCGCTCCTCGTCAATATCGGTGTGCTGTTCAACGGCTATGCGTGGGAGGACGACACTTCCGTTGCGTCATTTTCGGACCAGAAACCCCGGTTCGATTCGCCCGCCGTCACTTCCGACCCGTATTTTCGTCCGCTCATCGATTGGAGCCGCCGTCTCGATTACTGGATGTGGGGTCCCGCCCCCTTCGGTTTTCATTTCACCGTCTACCTGGCCCACGCCATGACCGTCTTGTTGGTCTACCGGTTGGTTAACCTCCTAACGCAATTCTACCGAAAAGATTCGGGCATCGCATTGATCACGGCTTCCCTGTTTGCCGTCCATCCGATCCATGTGGAAGCGGTGGCCTGGATCAACGGCCGCAGTGATGTGTTCATGGCCCTCTTCATGATGCTCGCCTTTTATGCCTATCTCCGGTACCGGCAGGGCGCCCCGACCGGAATCACGCTCCCTTTATTTGTCTTGGGCTGCGTCATGGGGCTGTTGACCAAGGAAACGGCCATCCCGTTTATCATGTTGTTCTTTCCGGCTTTGTATTTTCTTTTGCCGTCCTCGGCCGTGGTTCATCCACGGAGGATGAGAGATCCGTTCATCTGGGCATGGATCGCGGTCCTGGCCGGTTTTATCGTTTTCCGGCTTGTCCATATAGAACTTCCCGCTCCCAGCGCCGAAGGCGGCGGATCCTTCTTAACCAAACTCATCACTCTGTTGTTGGCCTGGGGTTATTATCTAAAAATGATGTTGCTACCCCATCCTTTAAATTTATTGACTCCCGCGCCGACGATTGGAGACGCTCAAGGCGCGATTGATCTGGTCATCGGAACGGTCGGAGTTGTCGGCCTGCTTTGGATCATCGCCCGACGACGTCGGACCCTCTGGGCGATCGGAGCCGTCTGGTGGGCCGCCGGGCTCGCGGCACCGCTGATCGTTCCCTTGGTGAAAGTCTCGGCGACTCCGGTGGCGGAACGGTATGCCTATCTGGCTTCGGGCGGATTTCTGTTGATGATCGCCGCGGGGATCGTTGAGGGCTGGAGTCGGGTTGAGGAACACCGGACCGGGCAACGACGCTTGAAATGGATCATCGGCTTCGTCGGCTTGCTGGCGGGGCTGTTTTCACTTCTGACCATCCATCGGAACACGGTTTGGCAAGACGCGGCGACTCTGTGGGAAGACACGGTCCGTCAATCGCCCATCGCCGCATTGCCGCATAACAATCTTGGAGTCATTTACTCCGACCGGAAGCGATGGAACGACGCAGCCCGAGAATTTCAAACGGCGGTTCAACTGAAACCCGACTATTTCATTGCTCACTATAATCTTGGAGATGTCTACGAGCAAAACCACCGATGGCCGGACGCCCTCCGCGCATATCAAACCGCGTTGACGTTGCGACCGGATTTTGTCCCGGTCCGCTTCAACCTGGGGAATGTCCGTGCGGCCCTCGGGCAATTTCCGGCCGCGACCCAGGAGTATCAAATATTCCTGGCGCATCAACCCAATCATGCCTTGGCGCACATGAACCTGGGCAACGTTTACGCCGCCCAGCGACACTTTGACCGGGCCGTTCAAGAATACCAGACGGCGATCCGGCTTCAGCCGAATTTTGCCCAAGCCTACTATAATCTCGGAATGGCCTATTCGGAGCAAGGACGGCCGGAGGACGCCATTGACGCTCAGTCCAAGGCCTTAAAAATACAACCGGACTTTGTCGATGCCTACTTGACACTTGGAAATGTCTACGTGACCGAAAAGCGGCTGGACGACGCGATGGACGCCTACTCAAAAGCGTTAAAGCTCAAACCCGGCGATGCCGAGGCTCACAACGATCTTGGAATCGTCTACCTGCAACAAACCCGCTATGAAGAGGCCTCGCAACAATTTAAAGCGGCTATCAACCTGCAACCGAATCACATCGGCGCGCGCAACAATCTCGGCGTTATTTATGCCCGCACCGACCGCCTGGACCAGGCGGTCATAGAATTTGAAGCCGCCCTGAAATACAACCCGACCAATTTCGAGGTGATGACCAGCCTGGGAATGGCGTTACTGCGGGAAGGCCATCCCATCGAGGCCAAAAAAGAATTCGAAAAGGCCTTACAGATCCGGCCGGACTTTCTTCCGGCCCGCCAAGCGTTAAATTCCATGCGCAGATAACGAATTCGCGTTCGAAGGGCGATTGACTTTCTTTAGAGGGTATCGCATACTCGGGGCATGAAAAAATATCTGTCCGTCATGCTCCTCGTCGCGACCGCGGCCGTCGTCCACGGGCAGGAATCCACGGCGTCCACGATGCCGTTGGCCCTCCCGGACGGTAAGACCCTTCGGGTCGAGGTCGCCCGAACACCGGAGGAACAGACCCGCGGACTGATGTTCCGCACGGCCCTTCCGGAGGATCGCGGCATGCTCTTCATCTTCGAGCGGCCCGCGGAGCATCTCTTCTGGATGAAAAACACCCTGATCCCGCTGGACATGGTCTGGATGGACGACCGGAAACGGATCATTCACATCGAGTACCAGGTTCCGCCCTGCCAACTGGAACCCTGCCCGGTCTACGGGCCTTCGGCCGACAGCCTCTACGTTCTGGAAGTGGTTTCCGGCACGGCCTTGCGCGAGGAGCTGCGCGTGGGCCAGACCCTGACGTTTAAAGGAGGCTGATCCCTTCCGTTAACCCGGGCGGAGCCGTTTGGCCTGGACGACGCCGTCGACCGCTTCGATGCCTTTTAATACCTTCGCGAGATGGCCGGCGTTCAGGATTTCCACGACGAAGTTCAGGATGGCCCGCCGGTCCGCCGTGGTCGTGATGTCGGCGTGGCTGATGTTGGCCTTGGCCGAGGTAATCGCGGCCGAGACCGAGGCCAGCATGCCCGGCCGGTCGACCGTCACAACGCCGATCTTCACGGCGTAGGACGCGGCGTCTTTGGTATCCCAGGCCACCTCGACGATGCGGTCCTTGTCGTAGTCCAGCTCGTCGATGTTGGGACAGTCCACCGTGTGCACCGAGAGTCCCCGCCCCCGCGTGACGAACCCGATGATCGGATCGCCCGGCACCGGGTTGCAGCATTTCGAGAGATGGATCAGCAGGTCGCCGATCCCCTTGATCTTGACCCCGCTCGGACGGCTCCCGATCTTGCGGATGAGTTTGTCGGCCAGACCTTCCTTCACCGCCGCCGAGGGTTGCAGGCGCCGGATCACCTGCTCGGTCGTGATCCGACCGTAACCTATCGCGGCCAGCAAATCCTCCGGGGTCGCGATCCCGAAGTCCTTGGTCAGCGCCGTCAGATGCTCCGGTTTGAAGGCCTCGGTCGAACTCAAGTTGTGCCGCTGCAGCGCCCGCTCGAGCAGTTTTTTCCCCACCTCCGTGCTCCGGAGGCGTTCTTCGGTCTTGATCCAGTGTTTGATCTTGGTCTTGGCGCGCGCCGTCCGGGCCCATTTGAGCCAATCCTTGCTGGGCGTCTGGTTCGGGGAGGTCGTGACCTCGATGGAATCGCCGCTGTGAAGGACGTAGCGAAGCGGAACCAGTTTCCCGTTGACCTTGGCGCCCGTGCAGCGGTTCCCGACCTCGGTGTGGACGCTGTAGGCGAAGTCGATCGGGCAGGACCCCTTGGCCAGTTCCTTGACATCCCCCTTCGGTGTAAACACATAGATGACGTCGGGGAAAAGATCCATCTTGACCGAGTCCATGAACTGCCGGTTGTCGGCCAGGTCCTGCTGCCACTCGACCAACTGACGCAGCCACCCGAAAACGCGGTCCGTCTTCTGATCGATCTGGCCCTTTTCCTTGTACTTCCAGTGCGCCGCGATTCCCTCTTCGGCCACCCGGTGCATCTCTTCGGTCCGGATTTGGAACTCCACATGAAAACCCTTCGGGCCGACCACCGTCGTATGCAGGGATTGATAGCCGTTGGATTTCGGCACGCCGATATAATCCTTGAACCGTCCCGGGACCGGCCGCCAGAGGGAATGGATCATCCCGAGGATCGCGTAGCAGTTCATCTTGGTGTCCGTGATGATCCGGACCGCCGCCAGGTCGTAGACTTCCTCGAGCGGGATCCCCTGCCGCTCCATCTTCTGGTAGATTCCGAAAAAATGCTTGGAGCGCCCCAACACCTGGCCCCTGAAACCGTACTCCGTTAGACTTTTCTGGACGATCTTGATGACCTCCTGAATATAGGCGTCCCGCACGTCCTGCCGCTGCGCCACCTTCTTGGCGAGGTTGTTGTACACCTCGGGCTTAAGGTAGCGGAGACAAAGATCCTCCAGCTCCGTCCGCATCCAGCCGATGCCGAGCCGATTGGCCAACGGAGCGTAGATGTCGAGCGTTTCCTGGGCGATCCGTTTCTGTTTTTCCTCGGGCAGGTAATGCAGCGTGCGCATGTTGTGCAGACGGTCGGCGAGTTTGATCAGGATGACGCGGATGTCCTCCGACATCGACAGAAGCATTTTGCGGAAGTTCTCGGCCTGCTTCTCTTCGTGCGTCTTGAACTGGATCTTGCCGATCTTGGTCACGCCGTCGACCAGATAGGCCACGTCTTTTCCGAACCGTTGCTCCAGCTCGGCCTTGGGGATGTCGGTGTCTTCGATGGTGTCGTGGAGCAGCGCCGCCACGATCGAGGGAACGTCGAGTTTGAGATCGACGATGATCCGGGCCGTCTGGAGCGGGTGCTGGAGATAAGGCTCGCCCGACTCCCGCTTTTGCCCGGCATGGGCCTTGGCCGAAAAGTCATAGGCTTCCTGGATCGGCTGCACGTCGGCCTGCGGATTATACTGCCGCAGCGACTGGACGATCGACTGCACGGAGACGGGTTCTGCATTTCGGAGTTTTAGGGCCATGTCAGGCCCGCCTGTCCGGCAGGCAGGCTTCTCCCGAAATCCGGAGGTCCTTTACGCGCAGCTGGAGCTGCTCGCGACCCTGCCAGGCGTTTCGTTCCGGGGTAAAGACCAGGTCCAAGCCGGAGCCGTTGCGCAACAAGTCCATGCGATCGCCCATGCGAAACCCGATGGCGTCGTACAAAACGCCCGCGGGGACGCCGGCCAGCCCGCTCCGTTTTTGAACGGAGAACTTCAGGTGGTTGCCGCCGACGATGCGTGCGTTGACCGGAAACAGCCCCCGGAGGAGCAGCGTCGGCTCCGGATTGGCCGGCCCGAACGGGGCCAGGCTCTCGAGCTCACGGACCAGCTTCGGCGTCAGGTCCTCGCACTCGACCGCCGCGTCGATGAATTGCTTCGGTTGAAAATCCTCCGGCTTCAGCGTTTCAAATACGACGGCGGACAGGCGCTCGCGCAACGCCGGAATCCGCTCTTCCCGGAGGGTCAATCCGGCCGCGGCCTGGTGGCCTCCGAAACGGATCAGAAACTCCCGGCACCGTCGCAATCCCTCGCACAGATGAAACCCGGCGATGCTCCGGGCCGAGCCCTTGGCCAGGCCGTCCGGGTCGATCGCCAGGAGAACGGCGGGACGTCCGTACCGCTCCACCAGCCGGGCCGCCACGATTCCGACTACGCCCACATGCCATGCACGCGAGGCCAGAACGATGCATCCGGATTGATGGAAATCGGACTCCGATTCCACGCGGGCGCAGGCCTCCTCCAGAATCTTTTCCTCGATCGCCTGCCGCCGCCGGTTTTGAAGATTCAGAGACTGGGCGATCCGACGGGCTTCGTCCAAGGACGGCGTGGTCAGGAGGCGCACGGCCTCCCCCGCGTCCGTCAGTCGGCCGGAAGCGTTGATGCGCGGGGCCAAGGTGAATCCGACCGTGCCGGCCTTCACCGGCGCATCCGGAACCCCGGCCGCTTCTTTCAAAGCCCGGACGCCGGGCCTCCGCCCTTCCGTCAGTTGTTTTAAGCCCTCTTTGACCAGGAACCGGTTCTCACCGGTCAACGGACAAACATCCGCAACGGTTCCCAGGGCGACCAGATCCAGTCCCTCGGTCGGAACGGTACCCGTCAGGGCCTGGATCACCTTGAAGGTCAGCCCGGCGGTGCAGAGGCCCTTTTCCGGATAGCCCGCATCGTTCCGTTTCGGATTCAGAAGCGCCGTGGCGGGCGGAAGCTCGTCCGGCACGTCGTGATGATCCGTCACGATCACGTCCATGCCCAGGGAACGGGCCAGGCGGATCTCTTCAACCGAGGTGGTGCCGCAATCGGCCGTGATCAGAAGCGTCGTTCCCCGCGCATGAAGGGCGCGGACGGCCGCCTCGTTCAAACCGTACCCTTCGCTCAAGCGGTGCGGAATGTAGAAGTCGGCGTCCAGACCCTGACGTTTAAAGAAATCCAGGTAGAGCGTGGTCGCCGTTATACCGTCTACGTCATAGTCCCCGTAGATCACGACGCGTTCCGTCCGTCGGACGGCCGCGCGGATCCGAGAAACGGCCCGGTCCATTTCGTTCAGCCGCAGCGGATCCCACAGGTCCGAAACCGACGGGTCGACAAACGACCGCGCCATCCCGGGAGTGTCGATGCCCCGGCCGATCAAGATGGACGCCGTGACCGGTTCAAACCCGAGTTCCCGCACCAGCTTCGGATGCGCTTCACGGTCGTGCGGCCGCTGAATCCACCGTCTGGAATACACCGTCGCCATATCGAAACTATCATATGGCCAACGACCCCTCTTTGTCAAACCGCGACGCGCCTCGGGACGGGTCAGAAAAATACCGGATTTGGAATGAAATCGGATGGAGTAAGCGAGGATCGGGCTTTGCCGGTCCGAGGGCGGGGCGGGGGCGTCGGAGGGCCGGGTTTATATGTCGCCGGACGGTCCCCACAGACAAGGTCGGCGGCGCGAGCCCCCATGATCGCAGCAGCGAGCTTAACTTGGAAGTTGCCGAAGCTCTTCTTTCGCCGTCTTGTTTTCCGGGTCCCAGAGCAGCGCTTCTTCAAACTGACGCTGGGCCCGCTGGGTCATGCCTCCTTTTTTATAAAGCAAGCCGAGACCGAGGTAATGATCCACGCCGGACGGATCAAGTTCAATCGCCTTTTTATAATGCGTTTCCGCGTCGCGCTGCCGACCCGGAATCTGGGTCAAGGTTTTGGCCAGCAGCGAATGATAGCTGGCCTGGTTCGGCGCGGCCTTGGCCGCGGTTTCAAAATAATAGGCCGCGGTCTTCAAATCGCCTTTTCGAAACGCCTGCTGCCCCGCATGGACTTGGGCCTCCGGGGAGGGACCCGCGGGCTTCTCCTCCCGGCCCAAAACTTTTTTCAAGGCCAATTGCGTGTCGTATTCCTGCCGTGTCCGCTCCATCAACAGGGTGTCGTACGCCTCCGTGATGCTCCGGAACAGCGTTTCAAGGTGGGGGGTGAGTTCCTCCAGACCGGCCTGGAAATGACGATCGGGATGGTATTCTTTGGCCAGATGAAAATAGGCCCGCTTGATCTGATCCCGCGTCGCCGTTCTTTCCAGCCCCAGCACTTGATAATAATCCTGGTGTTGCAGGGATTCGTAGGCCTCCCGGATTTTCATTTTCGTTCCTTGGATTTCCTGGGCGTCCTCGCGGGTCTCCTCGGACCGAAAAATCTCTTCCCGGCTTTCGATGACCGCCTCTCGTTGCTCCGACTTGACTTCCGTCTTGGGTGGCTCTTGCGGATGTGCCGACAGGGGTTCGGAAACCGCCGGAGCCGCTTGAACGAAGGGGCCCGGTTGCGGGGCGGCGACGACCGTCTCGGCCAGTCCGATGGAAAGGAAGAAGAAAAGCAGCTTCAGAGTTTCAAACGCCGGGAGTTCGGACGCGGCGAAGATTTCGGAAATCGTATTTTTCCCGTCCATCTGCATCAACACCTTCCGCTCATTCTCTTTCAGGTCGATGTTCTGAAACAAAACCAGCGGATCCGTTGTGATATGCAGGACCGCGTTCAGGGGCGGGAGCTCGTTCCGTAGACGGACGAAATCGTTGATCCGGCGGATGCCGTCCAGAATAAGATTGCCCGTGCTCATTTTAAGCGTGATGATCTCCTGGGTCGGCAACGGTCCCTCTTCAAACCGGTATTCGCCGTCCAGCCAGGTGAATAGGCTCAGGACGATTTCTTTGACTTGAAACGTGACCGACGAAAAGAGATCCTTGGCGGCGAGCGCGCCCTGCTCGACCAGAACCGTGCCGAACCGCTTCCGGGTATTGCGCGTAACTTCGGACGCCACCTCGTACTGGTTCAAGGTGATCCGGCCGGATTTGAGGAGCACTTCGCCCAACCAGTCATCCTGGTATTTGGACGTCGCGAAGATGATGTCGCCGTCTTTGATGAAGAGCGATTTATGTTGGTCGTTGCGTCCGATGACCAGCACACCGGTTTTCTTTTGCCGTTGTAAATGGGTCAGAATCTTCGGCAGTCGTTGATCCCGAAGTCTCCCCGATACGGGCAGGTCGCCGTCCATCGTCCTCCCTCAAGCGCGTTTGAGCAGTTTGCCCTGACTCCCTCTCCAGACCACCAAGATCGAACTCGCCACGAAAATGGAGGAATAGTTGCCCACGATCACGCCCACCAAAAGGGCGAAAGAAAAATCGTGGATGACCTCTCCCCCGAAGAAAAACAGCGCGACCAGCACCAGAACGACGGTCAACGAAACGACGATCGTCCGGCTGAGCACCTGATTGATTCCGCCGTTGATCACCTGCTCCAGCGACTCCCGCCGACGAAACTTCAGGTTTTCACGGATCCGGTCGAAAACCACCACTTTATCCGTCAGGGAGTAACCGGCCAGCGTCAACAGGGCCGTCACGATGAGCAGGGTGATTTCCTTGTTGGCCAGATAGAGCACGCCCAGAACGGCCAGGACGTCGTGAAACGTCGCGATCGCGGCCGCAATCCCGAAACGGAATTCAAAACGGACCGCGATGTAAAGAATGATGCCGATCATCGAGAAAACGACCGCGATGACGGCTTTCTTCTGAAGTTCCTGGCCGATCGTGGGGCCGATCGCCGTGCTGCTGTCCACCACGAAGGGGTTCGACGAGAACTCTTTCTCGAAAACCTGGACGATCCGATTGGCCGCATCCTCCTGAATCGTGTTCTCCTGTTTCACGCGGATCAGAATCCGATTCCCGTTCGTGAACTGCTGAAGCTCGGCGTCCGGAAACCCGTTCGACGACAGAACCCGACGGGCGTCGTCGATCTTGATCGGCTGCTCGAATTTGAGCTGGACCGCGGTCCCCCCCGCAAAGTCGATGCCGAGATTCGCCTTTCCCCGGCCGATCTGAACCAGGGTCAGCAGCCCGAGAAGCACAAGGACGCCGGAAAAAATAAACGCATAATTCCGCTTGCCGACAAAATCAATATTCGTTTTCCCGAGGATTTCGAACATGAGATCTCCCGATGATTCGTAAACGAACCTTAAATGCTCAACCGCTGCAACTTCCAACGGCCGTTGACAAAGTCAAAGACCACCTTGGTTCCCACCAGCGCCGTGAATAGATTGATCGCAATGCCCAGGCTGAGGCTGACCGCAAACCCTTTGATCGGACCGGTGCCGAACAGGAAGAGCACCAGCGCCGTGATCAGGGTCGTGACGTGGGAATCGACAATGGTGAGAAACGCCTTGTCATAGCCGCCGTCCACGGCCAGACGGACCGGCTTGCCCTGCCGGAGTTCCTCGCGGATCCGCTCAAAGATCAGAACGTTCGAGTCCACCCCCATGCCGATCGTCAGAATAATGCCAGCAATGCCCGGCAGAGTCAAGGTGGCATTGAGCGCCGCCAGGGCGCCGATCAAAACGATCAAGTTCAGGATCAGGGCCATATCGGCGACGATGCCGGCCATCCGGTAATAAATCATCATGAATAAGACGACCATCGCGCCCGCCAGGACGGTGGCCTGAATTCCCATCCGGATCGAATCCTGTCCAAGCGACGGGCCCACCGTGAGATCCTCCAGCGTACGGACGGGGGCCAGCAAGGCCCCGGCCCTCAAGACGATGGCCAGGTCGTTGGCCTCCTGGGTGGTGAAGCTGCCGGTGATCTGCGCGTTCCCGCCGGTGATTCGATCCTGGATGGTCGGCGCCGAATAGACGTTGTCGTCCAGGATGATGGCCAGACGCTTCTTCACGTTTTCGGCCGTGATGCGTTCGAACAACTGGGCGCCGATGCCGTTCATGCTGACCGAGACGTACGGCTCGTTGAATTGACCGATGCTCACGCGGGCGTCGGTCAGGACGTCCCCGGTCATCAACGTCCGCTTCTTGATCAGATAGGGTCGCTTTCGGACCTCGCCGGATTGCTTGTCGACCATTCGCTCGAACATGATCTCATCCCCTTCCGGAACCTTGCTTTTGTATTCGGCCGTGAAGGTTTCTTCATTTTGCGGCGTAATGGAAAGGGGAAGGGTCCGGCTGAGCGGGTTGTCTTCATCCAACAACTTGAACTCCAAAAGCGCCGTCTTTCCGATCAGCTCCTTCGCCCGCTTGGAATCCTTCACTCCCGGAAGCTGGATGACGATCTGCTTGGGTCCTTGTCGCTGGATCAGGGGTTCGGCCACGCCGAACTGGTCGATCCGGTTGCGGATCGTCTCGAGCGCCTGAGTGGTCGCGGTGTCCTTGATTCGGGTCACCTCCCCCTCCCGGAGGGAATACACCAGATCATTTCCCGGCGCTTCCTTCGGAACAAAATTCGGGAAGTTGGCCTCGATCTTTTTCCCGACCTCCGCCTTTTTGTCCGGCCCGGGAAGGGTCACGGTCAATTCCGCGGGCCCCGTCCTCTTGACCGACGCGACCGGAAGCTTGCTTTCGGCTAGAAGATCGTTGATGGATGAAGCGGTCCTTTCCACCAGATTTTCGACCGCCTTGTCCTCTTCCACCTCCAGCACCATGTGGATCCCTCCCTGTAGGTCGAGACCCAGCGTGACTCCGCGGTTCGGCAAATATTTTTTCCACCAGTCCGGCAGTTCTTGAAAGACCGGCGTGGACGGCAGAAAGTAAATGATCGAAATCAGCACGGTCAGGCTCAACAGCAGCAGTCGTCCTCGAATTCCTCGTTTCACGTCGGGCACCCTCTCCTTTCATTGGATTCAGACTTGATCGGCTTAAAATGAATCCGTCTCTCCTTCTCCCTTTTTTCCCGCGCCGGAGGCGGGATGTCAGGATCCTTCATCCGGCTCTTCCTGAAGTTCCGCGATGTAGTCGCGCCGGATTTTGACCCGGACGTTGTCCGCCACCTGGATCGTGACCACATGTTTATTCAGAGCCGCAACGGTGCCCAAGAGCCCGCCGGTGGTCAACACCCGATCGCCCTTCTTCAGGGCCTCCAGCATGCCCTTGTGCTTCTTCTGCTTTCGTTGCTGGGGAAGGATCAAAAGAAAATAGAACACGACGAAAATCAGGACAAACGGCAGGAAAGAGACCACCATCCCTCCCGGTCCGGCGGACGGAGCCGCCGCGGGGGCCCCTCCCGTTTCTTGAGCCCACACGATCGTTGAGAAGATTCCCATTCGTTTATTCCTCCTTCGTTAAACCGACGCTTCCATCCGTCCGCCCTGCGTCGCGGCGCATGCGATAAAACTCCTCCCGGTATCGCAACAGCCGCTTTTCGCGAATCGCCTGTCGCAGCTGCTCCATAAGACGAATAAAGTAATTTAGATTATGGATCGTGTTCAGCCGAAGGGCCAGCGTTTCCTGGGCCATGAAAAGATGCCGCAGATAGGCCCGCGAGAACCGGCGACAGGTGGTGCAGTCGCAGGCCGGATCGATGGGCGATTCATCGCGGGCATACTGGGCGTTTTTAATGACCACCCTTCCGAAGGACGTGAACAACCATCCCGTTCGCGCATGGCGAGTGGGAATCACGCAGTCGAACATGTCGATTCCCCGAACCACGCACTCCAACAAATCCTCCGGCATCCCCACGCCCATCAGATACCGCGGGCGATCCTCCGGAAGGAGCGGAACCACCTGATCCACCACCTCCCGCATCATCGAGGGCGTCTCGCCGACGCTGAGCCCGCCCAGGGCGTACCCCTCGAATCCCAGGTCGAGCAATCGCAGCGCCGCTTCCCGCCTCAGTTCGGGATAGAACCCGCCTTGCACGATCCCGAACAGCGTTTGATCCCGACGTTGATGCGACTGCTTGCACCGTCGCGCCCATTCCATTGTCCGGTCAAGAGCGGCGCGCGTCGCCTCCGGGCTGCTGGGATACGGGAGACACTCATCCAGCGTCATGATGATGTCCGCCCCCAGGGCTTCCTGGATCTCCATGTCGAACTCCGGCGAGAAGAAGTGCGGCGAACCGTCGAGGTGGGACTGAAACGCCGCCCCCTGATCCGTCACCTTGCACAGCCGGGCTAGACTGAAGACCTGATAGCCGCCGCTGTCCGTCAGGATCGGCCGGTCCCACGAAATGAAGCGGTGCAGTCCCCCCAATTCGGCGATGAGCTTATGACCCGGGCGAAGGTAGAGATGATAGGCATTGCCGAGGATGATCTCGACGCCGAGTTCCTTCAGTTCGTCCGGGGAAAGCGTCTTGACCGTCCCGGCGGTGCCGACCGGCATGAAGACCGGCGTCTGGATCGAGCCGTGCCGTGTCTCCAATCGTCCGCAGCGGGCCCGCGTTTCGCCCTCTTTGTCCAGAACCGTGAACGTCATTTTTTCCAACCGCGCTCCATCCGCCCTACATTCTTTCCAGGGCCGCGACCCCTAGAATGTCCAGGGCGTTGGCCATCACCGTCCGCACCGCGCCGACCAACAGCAAGCGGGCCTGGGTAAGGTCGTCATCCGCCGAAATGAACCGGTGCTTGTAATAATAATTATGCAGAAGGCCGGCCAGGTCGAGAAGATAGAACGTCAATCGATGCGGCTCCAGGGCGCCCGCGCTTTCCTCGATCAGTCTCGGAAAGAAATCGAGCCGCTTGATGAGTTTCAGTTCCTCCGGCTCCGCCAAGCGATCGAGGCGGACCTGATTTGGATCAATCGGACGAATTCCCTGCTCCTCGGCCTGCCGTCCGACGCTGCACAAGCGGGCATGGGCATACTGGACGTAATAGACCGGGTTCTCGTTGGATTGGCGCTTCGCCAGCTCCAGGTCGAATTCCATCGGACTGTCAAGACGGCGCATGAGAAAAAAGAACAGCGCGGCGTCCTTGCCCACCTCGCCGACCACGTCGCGAAGGGTCACGAATTCGCCGGCCCGTTTCGACATCGGAACCGGCTGGCCGTTCCGAACCAGCTTGACCAGCTGCCCGATCAGGATCCGAAGCCGCGTCCTGGGATACCCCAGGGCCTGGACCGCCGCCTCCATTCTCGCCGTGTAGCCGTGGTGATCCGCACCCCAGATGTCGATCAACAGGTCGAATCCGCGCGCGAGCTTGTCCCGATGATAGGCGATATCGGACGCCAGATAGGTGTACTCGCCGTCTTCCTTCCGGACCACGCGATCCTTATCGTCCCCGAAATGCGTCGACCGAAACCACAGAGCGCCGTCCTGATCATAGAGATAATCTTTTTCCCGCAACTCATCCAAGGCGTTCTGGACGGCGCCGCTTTGGAAAAGGGACGCCTCGCTGAACCAGTCGTCAAACGCGATCCCGAAGGCCGTCAGGTCCTCCCGGATCACGCCCGTCATTTCCTCCAGCGAATGCCGCGTGAAAAACCCGAGACACTCGTCGGCCGGACGGCCGAGAAATTCTTTCCCGTAGCGGTCGACCAGACGTTGCGCGATACCCGTGATATAGCCGCCCCGATAACCGTCTTCGGGATCGGCCGCGGCATGGCCCAAAAGCTGCTGGTAGCGCGCATAGACCGACCATCCCAGCAGTTTCACCTGTCGCCCGGAATCGTTGTTGTAATATTCCCGATGGACCTGATACCCCGCCGCCTCCAGAAGATTCGCCAGCGCATTTCCCACGGCGGCCCATCGCCCGTGACCGACATGCAACGGGCCGGTCGGATTGGCGCTGACAAACTCGATCTGAACCTTTTGGCCCTTCCCGATATCGAGGCGGCCGAACCGTTTTCCTTGCGCGTTGATTTCCGGCAGGACCCGGCGCCACTGATCCTGTTTTAGGGTGATATTGATGTAACCCGGACCCGCCAACTGGACCTGGTCGAGGATCCCGCCCGGATCTTTCTGAAGGTAGTGCAGGAACGTCTGGGCGATCTCGCGAGGAGGACGGCCCTCCATCGGGGCCAGCATCATCGCGACGGTGGTCGCAAAGTCGGCCTGGACGGTCTCCTTCGGGATTTCGACCACCACCTTGTCCGGATCGGGCCGGGAAAGGATTTTCCCTTCCCCGGAGGCCTGCTCCCACGCCTTCAGAAGCATCTCTTTAATCAGACAATCTTTTGTCATGGAAGGGCCGTCCCTCTGGACTTAATATCCCGGATCGGGTTGACCTAAAAAGCTTTTGCCCAGCAGCTGCACCTTCACAACCTGTCCCTTCGCCATTTCATCGGACTCCGACGGAAAGATCAAGAGGCCGTCGGCTTTGACCATCGAGGTCAGGACGCCGGAGCTCTGGCTTCCCGTTGTCCAGACTTCATAGCGGTCCCCCGTTTTTTTCACCACCGCTCTCACGAAATGGGTCTTCCCCGGCTTCTTCGTGAGCCGTTCCATCAGGCTCGCCTCGATGACCGGGCGGAACAGCAAGGTGTGCCCCTCCATCTTCCGGAGCGCCGGCCGCACAAATTGTTCAAAGGTCACCATCGTCGATACGGGATTTCCCGGAAGGCCGAAAATGGGTTTCCCTTGAAGGCTGCCGAAGGCCAGCGGCTCGCCCGGTTTCATCGCAACCTTCCAGAAAGCCATCAGGATCCCCAGTTGTTCCAGCACATCCTTGACGAAATCGTACATCCCGACCGAGACGCCTCCCGAAATCAGAATTAGATCGGACGACCGCGCCTGCGTCAGGCGGTCTTGAAGATCCTCGCGGTTATCCCTCGCGATGCCGAGGATCACCGGAACGCCTCCCGCTTCGAGCACCTGAGCCGCCAATGCATACCCGTTGCTGTTCATGATTTTGTTCGGGGTCAACGGCTCATGGAAATCGGCCAGTTCATTGCCCGTCGCAAGAATCGCAACCCGCGGACGCTGGTAAACAAGGACATGGGACCGGCCCACAGAAGCCAGCATCCCCACCTCCGCCGGACCCATCACGCTGTTTTGGGCCAGAACGACAAGACCGGCCTGGATATCCTCGCCGCGCAGGCGGACATTTTCGCCCCGCTCGGCGGGACAAACGATCTGGACGGAATCCCCTTCCGTGCGGGTGTCCTCAACGCGAACGACCGCATCCGCCCCCTTCGGAACAGGCGCCCCTGTCATGATCCGACCGGCCTGTCCTTTTTCGACGGTCTTGGTCGGAAGGGCGCCCGCCGCAATCTCCTCAACCACATCCAGGCGAACCGGTTTTTTTTCTGAGGCTGTCGAGACATCCTCGTGCCGGACCGCATAGCCGTCCATCGCGGAACTGTTCCACGGCGGATGATCCCGTCCCGAGACCACCGGTTCGGCCAGCACGCGCCCCAACGAATGAAGGAGATCCTGTTTCTCGGTTCCCATTCGCTGGATTTGATCAAGCACCAACGACCGCGCCTTTTCAACCGGAATCATTCCGACACCCATTCATTAAAGGCCCGTATTATAACCCAAGGGCGGCAACCTGTAAAGGCAAGCCGACTCATGATCGAATTCAGCCGAAACGCAAAAGGGGGTGACACGCGTCACCCCCCTTGCATGAAAGACTACAGCGGTTTTTATTTGCGCTTTTGCTTATCCGCGCTGACCTTGCGAATGATCCAGCCCTCGATTCCGAAGACCACGATCACGGCGAAGAACGGATAAACATACGCCTGCATCGGAGTCGGCGGCTGAAGGATGGTGTAGTACCAGGTCGAGATCGACGTCTTCAAACCATGGTCGCCGTTGTTGCCGTCCCAGACGAAGAACACGGTCGGAATATATTTCCCCATTTCAAATTGCACGTCGTTTTCCTTGTCGCTCGTGGTCATCGCGCGTGTCATAATGACGTACCAGCGGCCGTCTTTATACTCGGCATAAACCGTTTTCACGTTGTGCGTGGGACGGGCATCCAGCTTCAGGTCGCCGCCGATCGACCCGTGACCGGTATATTCGGTCGTCGTTCCGTCGGCCTCCCATTTCCAGACATCGACCGCGTTCTTGGTATCCCCGAATATGAACCGCGGCTTCTCCGGCGGGGCCAACGTCTGCCACTTGGCGGGAAACTGGATGGCAACCGCATCGTTGAACATCGGGTATTGCCTCAATGCGATCGGCTCCCCGGCCGGCGGCGTTTCCTGGAAACTGGCCGCTTGCGCCAACGTTTCCGGAGTGGCCACGCTCTTGATCCGATCGTCCCATTCAAACTCCCAGCCGATTTCTTTGCCGTTGAAGATGGACTTCACCCAAACATCGTCCACCAGACGGACGAAGTTGCGGGGTTTGTGGGTGATCTGCCCGGCCAGACCGATATACTGCGGATCGATTTTCTGCCAGGTCGGATCATTCGGGTTGCTCGGTATATCACCTTTGACAAAGAGCGATTTGACCACAAACGACAGGGCCGGATGGGCCGTCAGCGGATCGATCTTTTGCTTCGGGCAGAGGGAAATCACAAAATTGGCCACGTCCCAACGCTGTTCCGGAGTCAGGGCATCGGCGAACGAGGGCATCGGGGTGCCGTTCAGGCCGGTCGAGACTTCCCGGAAGATGTTCCTTGGATTATAGGGATCTTCACGGTTCCCGCGGAAGTTCCAGCATTTGTGCAGATCGGCCGGAAAGATGGGGAAGCCCCACTCATCCTTCTGGGTTTTGTTCCCGTCGCCGCGCTCGTCATTGCCGTGGCACTCCACGCACTTCCCCTTGTTCATGAAAACATCCTTCCCTCTTTTGATGCTTTCGTCGGAGGTGGGGATCTGTTTGCCGAAGTCGATCACATGGAAGTCTTCATTCTCGGTATCCTGAAAGTTCCGGTCTTTCACAAGATTGGTCATGACGAACGCGATCACCTGGTGGCGCTGCTGGTCGGTCAGAATCCCATCCCAGGACGGCATGGCGGAGCCCGGCAATCCGTGGGTCACGGTCAAGAAGAGATCGTTCTCGGTCGGAAGCTCGCCGCTCGCCGTGGTCCGAATCTTGAATGTTCCCGCGTTGAAATTTCTGGGCCTCGGCCAGAGGCGATCGGCCGACGGCCCGTCTCCCGCGCCTTCGGGGCCGTGGCACCAAACACACTTCTTAAAATAGATCTGCTTGCCGGCATCGATATCGGGCTGCGATGGCTTGGCCGGACGACCCGCGCCCGCGGCAGCGGCGGGGGCCTTTTCATCCTTGGTCTGGGCCAAGGTCAGGACCACGCTTCCGGATGCGATGAGCGCAACCGTGACGATCCCCACCGCGACCGCTTTCTTATTTCCGAAGACAGATAAAATCTTGTTCATCGCTCGTGCCCCTTTCACGTAAACGGATGATGGACCCTAATTCTAATCCCATGTCCTGGGGAAGAATTCCGTATGCCAATATTCAAACATGTTCACTTTCCAGATCTCATCCGTGGTCAGATGTTCCTCCCACGGAGGCATGGCGGAGGCCCAGGGGAAACCTTCCCGAGGAAGCCCGGGTCCTCCCTTCGAGATTCGCCAGAAGACGAAGGTCTCCTGAAGCTGGGCGATGGTTCCCGGGTCGGAAAAGTTGGCCGGAATCGGGTTGAAGGCAAACGCAAACATACCGCGGCCGTTCAGGTTGTCGCCGTGGCAGAAGTGACAGTTCTGAAAGAAAATGGCCCCGCCTTCCCTCACATACAAAAGGTACCCTTTCGCATCCGGTGAAAAGGGATTCATATGAAAATACTTTTCCTCTTTACCCACATCCAGATAATTTCCATTTTCATCGACGCGGAAGGGATTGCGGGCGGTTTGCAGTGTGAAGTTTTGGCCGCGTACCGTGACGGCCGCGGGCGGCGCCGGATGCACGGTTCTCAGTTCGACCGGTTCGTCGAAAGACGGAACGATCAAATCGTAGGTCCCGTAGCCCACCAACAAAGGAATCGCCACGAAGGAAACCGTTCTGACCCCCTTGTAAATCGGGGTCGCGGCCATGACGGTATTGAGGATCGGCCTCTTAAATTCCGTCCATCCCTTCTCCGTGGATGAAATGAACAGGAAGACAACCAGGGTGACCAGCCCCATGTAGGTGTAGAGAAGCGCGGAAGGAATCGGCGGGGTCAACACATACTTGAAAATCGTGTAGGCCCCAAGCCAGAGCAGAATGGCCTGCGGGAAAGCCGGGATCCTTTTGCCTATGTTAGTCAGCAAATAATTGATGCCGACATAGGCAATCGCCACGGCCGTGATAATTAGGAGCAGTTCAATAGGTTGTATACCTGGAATCCACATCACTCACCTCCAGAAAATTTCGGGGATGACAATAATTGAAAAGCTTCCTTATCGGCCGACACTCATTTGGCCGAAGCCGACTTCCCTCCACCGCCGCCGCAGACTGTGGCGAATGATTCTTGCGGGGGCCCTTTTAAACCGTCCTTTTGAGCTTGTTCACAGTTCTGTGCCAATAAATAGTCGGCCATCTTTTCCAAGGCCCCGTAAGTAAACTTCTGGGCAAAGTCCTGAATCATCGGTGAAACGGTCGGAGTGGCCTTTTGGACAAACTGGGGAACAATAAACGCATTCGGATTGACGATGGATTCCATCACGTATTCCTTCGGCGTTTTTGCATGGGCCTTCCCCGCTTTGACCTGGGCCTGGTATGCCGGAGAGGCAATACGTCTGGCCGCATTGTGCCCTTCGATCAACAGAGGCCCGATCACACCGAACTTCGCGGTGGCGATCCCCGGAATCTGATGGCAGGCAAAACAACCCATCTTCGTCACGATCTGCTCCGGTGTATCGGAGGCCAACGCAACGGGCGGACCGGCCGCTGCGGGAGCCTGCGCGGTGGTCGGAGCGCCTGCTTTGGGCCGATCGGATTCCGGGATGAATTTTTCGTAAGCCGCACGGATTTCTTTTGCAGAAGGCGGGGTATTCCCTTCCCTGAAAAACAGCCAGGTATCAACCGCAATCAGCTGATCGATGGTCAAACTGATCGGGGGCTTGTGAATGGCCGGCATCGGGCTCTCTCTGTCGTTGGTGCCCTTTGTGCCAAAGCCCGCGACCACATAACAGGACGGACAAACGTGAGACTCGGCGATATACTCTTCGGCCGTCGTGGCCCGACCGCTCCCTTTAAAGGACTCGGTCTGAACGGTATCGGGCTTCAAATATCGGGGATCCTTGATCCGCTCTGCGGCCCGCTCGGCAATCCCGATCAGGTTCGGCGCGCGATCCCCGATATCGCCTTTCTTAAAGGTATGACAAAGTGGGCATTGCCCCGGCCCGATGCCTCGCTCGGCAAACCCGCCGACCTTTCCAAAAATCACCGCTTCGCCCATATCGGCCAGTTTATCCGTCGGCATGGCGTCCACTGCTCCGGCCTCCATCTTCGGCGGGGGCGGCGGAACTTCACCACGGGTTTGCGGGAGCCAGTTCGAATAGGTGTCAAAAATTCCGGTCATGACCGCGTAAAAACCAATGGCTACGAGGATAGTTCGTAACTTTGGAAAATTGTAGGCCAGTATGAAAAGAAGGACCGGAGCTAACAGGATTACAACGGATAAATACCCTTTTGTCACGTTTAATCTCCTGTGGGTAAGTTTTGGGGGCCGGCAGCCGGCCCCCAGAGATTATTAATGAGGTGGGCGTTTACTCCGAGCCACCGGCTATTACGGGTCTTGCAATCTCTTTCTTCGCCTCGGCAACCGCATGCTTTGAGGTCAGTTCGCCCAACCAGAACACGAACAACACAAATAACCAGAAGGCCAGAACGTTCAACGACATCATATTCGCAGCAAACCCGATCGTGTGGGTAAAGGCCCACGGGGAATTATCCCGAAAGACTTCCATCACGTGCCAGAACAAGCGCACCGAGGACCGGATGTATCCCATCAAGGCCATCAACCATGTAAAGGAGACCGCCAACGCAAACAAGGCGTACTGCGAACGAACCGAGATTTTACCCCACTCGATCGGACCGGTCAACTTGGACCCCCTCATCATCGCAATGTTGATTGCGCTCCCCACAAACAAGGTGGTTAACGTTCCGATCACCTGGGGTACCGAGAGCCCGACGCGCACGTTGGCCGGGATGTAATATCCGTAGATCGCCAGCCACCAGTTGTTCACAAGGGCCACCGTAAACATCGCCATCAATGCGGCGTTGCCCCAGGCCTCCCATTTCACCGTAACGATTTTATTGCTGCGTTGATAC
>Ga0335079_10000605_pt1 | contig 41310 bp, 30 predicted proteins | sample Lox_Sample_33_FD_206719 | JGI IMG/M metagenome (GOLD analysis project Ga0335079, IMG submission 206719) | Soil microbial communities from Loxahatchee National Wildlife Refuge, Florida, United States - Lox_Sample_3.3 | ecosystem: Environmental > Terrestrial > Soil > Wetlands | place: USA...
AGCTGCGCTGGCGGAGATAGCCGTCAGGAAACGGCCTCGGGCGTCGCCCGAGGGACCTCGCGCAGAAACGCCCGCCCCCGCGCGATTTCCCGCTCGTAGTCTTCGATTTCCGCCGCTTGTCGCCGCTCGTCCCACCCGAGCAACCGGGCCATGCGGGCGGCGATGTGTGGCGCCACGCCTCGGCCCTGGTCGGCGTCATCGTAAAACAGATGCAGGCGGCGAATCATCACGTCGGAGAGCCGGACGGCCATTTCGCGCTCCACCGCGTGCACGACTTCGGCCCACAACTCCGGCCGGCCAGGCGCGATCGGGTTGCCCAGCGCGCGGTCACGCTCCACGAGGCTCGCGATCGCCGCGGCTTCACTGCCGTACAGGCGGACGAGATGCGCCGCATGCCAATCCGCGATGCCGCGCACGCGGAGGTTGGCGGCAACCACGTTGAGGTCGGCGGCCTCACCCCCCGGAAGCGGAAGGCGATCGGTCCGGGGCCGGCTGGCGATCCGCCGGCCATCCATCCTCTTGAGCCGCCGCGCCACATGGTCGACGACCTCACGGCTCATGATTCGGTAGGTCGTGAGCTTGCCACCAGCGATCGTCACGAGTCCGCTGGGAGCCTCGAGGATCCGGTGCTCGCGCGAGATTCGCGACGGGGGCAATCCATCCGGACCATCCGACCCGGCGGGAGCGAGAAGCGGCCGCACGCCCGACCAGGTGGCCAGGATGTCGCGCGGACTGAGCCGCGCGTCGGGAAATATCGCGTTCGCCGAGCGCAACAAGTACACGGCGTCGGCACCGGACGCACGGGCGTCGCCCGGATCGCCCCGCTCTTCCGTGTCCGTAGTCCCGATGTAGCTCAAGTCGCCTGCCGGGAGAACGAACATCACCCGGCCGTCGACAGGAGAGAGGAACGTGACTGCGTGCGTGTGGCCAAGCCGCTCGCGCCGCACCAGGACGTGTGTGCCTTTGGTTGGATGGAGCAACGGCGCAGCCCCGGGGTCGTCGAGCTGGCGGACCGCGTCCACCCAGGGACCGGTGGCGTTCACGACAACCGCCGCGGCAACCGTATACTCCCGTCGTTGCGGATCGAGCATGTCGCGGATGACGGCGCCGCGGACCGTTCCGTCGGCTTTTGTGAGCGCCGTGACCATCGTGTAGCTGATGGCTCGGGCCCCGGCGGCGGTTGCGCTCCGCAAGGTCGCCAGCACCAGGCGTGCGTCGTCCGCCTGGGCGTCGTAGTACAGCGCGGCGCCCTTGATTCCGCGAGATCGGAGGCGCGGCTCGAGCTGTGCCACGGCCTTCCTTCTCAACCAGCGGTGGCGGTGCGCGCCACGACCCCCGAGCCAGTCATAGAGCCACATACCGGCGCGCAGAGTGAGGGGGGCAATACGGCCGCCCCGATACACGGGGAACAGAAATTCGAGCGGACGCACGAGATGAGGAGCGATCGTGCGCAGCACCGCGCGTTCATGGGCGGCCTCGAGCACGAGACCCCACTCCCGTTGTTCCAGGTATCGAAGACCGCCGTGAATCAGCCGGGAGGAGCGGGATGACGTACCCGCGGCGAAATCCATCTTGTCGACGAGCGCGGCGCGGATCCCGCGTAGAGCGGCGTCTCGCGCGATGCCGGCGCCAGTGATGCCACCGCCGATCACGAGCAAATCCACGGGCTCGGCAGAGAGTGCCGCGAGCGCGCGCGTCCGATCGGTCTCCACCTTTGGTATGCCTTGGCCCGCTACGGGGCCTGATGATAGGTTTTGGTCCGCGTCTGCCCCTCGCCTCTCGTGTTCGGTGGTTGCCGGACCAGCGAGGCGAGTCGGAAGGAGAATGTAATGCCTCAAGTGAACGGTCGGCGGCGCGTCGCAGTGATCGCCGGGTGCCGAACACCGTTTTCCAAAGCGGGAACTGACTTGAAAGAAGCGCGCGCTGTCGATCTGGCGCGCTACGTCGCGCGCGAGCTGCTCGAACGCACCGAGATCGACGCGGCGCTCGTGGAACAGGTCGTCTTCGGGCAGGTCGTGCCGTCCGCCCTCGTTCCCAACGTCGCGCGCGAAGTCAGCCTGCTCCCGCAATTCCCTCGCGAAATCCCGGCGTATTCCGTCAATCGCGCCTGCGCGTCGGCGGCGCAGGCGATCGCCGATGCGCACGACGAGATCACGCTGGGCCACATGACTGTTGTTCTGGCCGGCGGGGTCGAGTCCCTCTCCGATATCCCCATCATGGCGTCCCGCCGCCTGGCGGACGTGCTGGTCGAAGCCAGCCGGGCGAAAACACTCGGCCGAAGGCTTGCGGCCTTCAGCCGCGTCCGGCCCCGTGACCTCGTGCCGGTCTCACCGGCCATCGCCGAGCCCTCGACGGGAGAAACGATGGGGCAGTCGGCCGAGAAGATGGCCAAGGAAAACCACATCAGCCGTGAGGCGCAGGATCGCTGGGCGCTCCGCAGTCACCAACTCGCTGCTCGGGGCAGCGACGACGGCCGGCTCACTGCCGAGCTCGTGCCGTGGTTTCCCAAGACGGGAAGCGGCCCGGTGATAACCCAGGACAATGGAATCCGGCGCGACTCATCGCTCGAACAGCTTGCCAAACTCAAACCCGTGTTCGACCGGCGCTACGGCTCCGTCACCGCCGGTAACGCGTCGCCGCTCACGGATGGGGCTGCCGCAGTCATTCTCATGGCCGAGGATCGCGCCCGCGCGCTGGGCTATGAACCCCTCGCGTTCATTCGCGCCTATGCCGTTGCGGCGGTCGATCCCGGCTGGCAGCTGTTGCAGGCGCCGATCTGGGCCGTCCCGAAGGCGCTGGAGCGCGCGGGCATCGGTTGGGAGGACTTGGGTCTCATCGAGATCCACGAGGCATTCGCCGCTCAGGTGCTCTCGAACCTGCAGGGCTTTGCGTCCAAGGGGTGGGAGATCGACGAGGACATCATCAACGTGATGGGCGGTTCGATTGCGATCGGACATCCGTTCGGCGCCACCGGCGCGCGGCTCGTCACGACCCTCGCGAACGAAATGCAACGGCGGGATGTCCAATTCGGCCTGGTGTCGATTTGCGCCCAGGGCGGAATGGGATTCGCGATGGTGCTGGAACGGCGATGACCACGGCCCTGCACTGGGAGGTCAAGGACCACACCGCCATCGTCACGTTCGATCTGCCCGGCGAGCCGGTGAACAAGATTACGCGGGCCGTCAAAGACGAGTTCATTGCGACCTTCGAGGCGCTCGGACGCGATCCCAACGTGCACGCCATTGTATTCCTTTCGGGAAAGCGGGACGTCTTCATCGCGGGCGCGGATATCGAGGAGTTCGTCACTATCACGAGCGCCGCCGAGGCGGAGCGACTCTCGGCTGGCGGGCAGGAGATGCTGGATCGCATTGCTCGCCTTCCGAAGCCCGTGGTGGTGGGAATCCACGGTGCCTGTCTCGGCGGTGGGCTCGAATTCGCGCTCGCCTGTCACTATCGCGTCGCCACGGATCATGCGAAGACGCAGCTCGGGTTGCCGGAAGTGCAGCTGGGCTTGCTCCCGGGCGCCGGAGGTTGCCAGCGGCTCCCTCGGCTGATCGGCGCCCGCGCCGCGCTCGATATCATTCTCGCGGGCAAGTCCGAGCGCGCCGCCAAGGCGTTTCGACTGGGGATGGTCGACGAGCTCGTCGCCCCCGCGATTCTCTACGAGATCACGGTCGCCGCGGCCCAGCGATTGGCGGGTGGGTGGCGGCCGCGGCGTCGCCGGGGCGGCGGCGGGCCGGCAGGATGGCTGCTCGATGGCAATCCCCTTGGACGTCGCCTCGTGTTTCGCACGGCCCGGCGGCAGGTGCTCGCGACCACGCATGGCAACTATCCGGCTCCCCTCGCCGCGCTCGAAGCGGTGGAGTACGGCCTGCGCCATGGGATGCGCGCGGGGCTGAAGCGCGAAGCCGAGCTGTTCGGCCAGCTCGCAGTGAGCGACGTGTCGCGCAAGCTGGTCCAGATCTTCTTCGCAACCACCCAGCTCAAGAAGGATTTCGGGATCGACAACCCGCCGCCGCCGCGCGACGTGAAGCGCCTCGGCGTCGTGGGCGCAGGCTTCATGGGTGCCGGGATCGCGGGCACGGCGGTCACGCAGGCCGGTACCGACGTTCGGCTCAAGGACGCGGATCTACCCCGGGTCGCGAAGGGTCTTGCGGCGGCCCGGAGCGTGGTGGACGAGAGGCTTCGCCGCAAGCGCATCACGCGCTTCGAGTACGCGCGTCTTACCGCGCTCCTGTCGGGAGACGATCACTACACAGGGTTCGGTCGTGCCGACCTCGTCATTGAGGCGGTGTTCGAAGACCTCGGATTGAAGCAGCATGTCCTGGCCGAAGTCGAGGCGTTGATCCCCGACGAGACCGTCTTTGCCTCCAATACCTCGACGATACCGATCAAGCAGATCGCGCGGCAGGCACGGCGTCCCGAGCAGGTAATCGGAATGCATTTCTTCTCGCCCGTCCCGCGCATGCCGCTGCTCGAGGTCATTCCCTCGGATGTCACGTCGGCCCAGGCCATCAGCACCGCGGTCGCGTTCGGGAGGCGGATGGGCAAGACGGCCGTTGTGGTTCGGGACGAACCGGGTTTCTGGGTGAACCGCATCCTCGCCCCCTATATGAATGAAGCGGGATACCTACTCGCCGAAGGCGCGTCGATCGAAGAGCTCGATCGTCTCATGGTGGCATGGGGCTTTCCCGTAGGACCGTTTACGCTGCTCGACGAGGTCGGACTCGACGTTGCTGAGAAAGCGTCGGGCGTCCTGCACGCCGCGTTCGGGGACCGAATGGCGGCGGCCCCGGCCTTTGCGGCCTTCGTCAAGGACGGGAGGCTCGGCCGGAAATCAGGACGTGGGCTCTACCGGTACACCGACGGCAAGAAGGGCGGCGCGGACCCCGCCGTGTACGAGTTGCTCGGAATTCAGCCCAACGGCCCCCACGCCGCTGACATCATCTCGCGCCTGGTACTCATCATGGTGAACGAGGCCACGCGAGCGGTTGGCGAAGATGTCGTTCGAGCGCCGCGCGATGGGGATATCGCTGCGATCTACGGTTTTGGTTTTCCACCGTTCCGGGGTGGTCCGCTGCGGCACGCCGATGATCTCGGCGCCTCCCGGCTCGTCGCGGATCTCGAGCGCCTGTCGCAGCGGTTCGGCGCACGGTTCGCGCCGAGCGACACGCTGCGCGATATGGCGGCCCACAACGCGAAGTTCTATCCCTGAGTCTCCTCCGCGCCGGATTGCTGTGGCTCAGCGAGCGCCAGCGCGTGTTCCGGTTCGTCAGGTCGAACCGTCCGGCACAACGTCTTGCGGCCCGGTTCGTGGCCGGCGAAACCATCGAGAGCGCCGTGCGGGCGGTTCAGGAGCTCAACGCCACGGGCATTACCGCGACACTCGATATTCTGGGGGAGTCGGTCACCGCGGCGCGCGAGGCGGAAGCGGCGCGCGACGCATACCTCGCGGCCATCGACAAAGTCGCGCAAGTCGGCGCGCAGAGCCATGTCTCCGTCAAGCTGACACAGCTCGGGGTCGACGTCGACGAGGAGCTGTGTGTCGCGAACATGCGAGCGATCATCGCCCGGGCGCGAACCCACCGGTCCTTTGTCCGTATCGACATGGAGGGATCGGCCTACACGGAACGCACGCTGCAGCTGTATGCGCGGCGCCTGCACCCGGAATTCGGCGATGCGGTCGGTGTCGTGCTGCAATCGTATCTGCGCCGAACGGCCGGCGATCTCGAGAAGCTGATCGCAGAACGCGCCCGGGTTCGGCTCTGCAAGGGGGCATACCAGGAGGCGCCCGAGATCGCATTTCCCAGGAAGCGCGATGTCGACACGAACTACATCGCGTCCATGGAGCGGCTGCTCGAGCACGGGAACTATCCCGCCATCGCGACGCACGACGAGAGGATTCTGGCGCGCGCCAAGGCCTTCGTGCGAGACCGCGGGATCGATGTCGACCGCTTCGAATTTCAGATGCTGTACGGAGTACGGCGGGACGTGCAGCAGCGGTTGCGGCGCGAGGGATACCGGCTGCGTGTCTACGTGCCGTTCGGGGCCCAGTGGTACCCGTACTTGATGCGCCGGCTCGCCGAGCGGCCCGCGAACGTCGCATTCCTGGTGGGCAATCTGATGAAGGAGTCGTTACGACGGAGTTGAAGGATTCCACGCTGGGCGGCTACCAGCGCACACACGAACGCGCTCCCGCATTCGGCGGCCCTGATGGTCAGTCGTACTCGGTGGCACCCTTCGTGGACGACGTCCCCGACGCAGATGGCCGTTACGGAGCGGCCTTGCTCTTCGTGCGGTGGTCGCAAACCGGCGACCGTCCGGTCGGGCATCTCGAGACCGAATACCTGGCCTATGGCGAGACGCCCGACCGCGCGCTCGCCCCCATTCTCGCATTGTCGCTGCACGAGGTCAAAGCGCAGCTCGATCGCTGCATCGCCATGCACGCCCAGGACGACCGCCGTTCATGACGGGCGTGGTGCTGGGTCGGGAAGGTTCGACCTACCGCGTGCACGCGGAGGCGGGCGAAGTCATCGCGGTACTTCGTGGGAGGCTCAAGCACGAAGACTCCGATCGTGTGGTGGCCGGGGATAAGGTCGAGCTCGAGCAAGACGCCGTCGGCGAACGCGCGGCGATCACGGCGATCCTGCCGCGCCGCTCGGTTCTGGCGCGGCGCGCAATGCGCGGCGCGGGTGGAGGCCATCGAGCGCAGCCGCTTGCCGCCAACGTCGATCAGGTGGTGGTAGTGACCGCCGCCCGCGATCCCGACGCGAATCCCCGAATGCTCGACCGGTTTCTCGTGGTGGCTGAATCCAATAGACTCCCCGCCGTGGTCATCCTGAACAAGATCGAATTGAATCCCGAGGCGCTCGGTCAGCTTACGCGCCGGCTTGCGCCGGCTGGGTATCAGGTACTCCCGGTGTCCGTCAAAGCGGCGCAGAACCTTGCTGCGGTTCGCAATCTGTTGCGGGGCAGGACGTCGGTGCTCACGGGCGATTCAGGGGTTGGGAAGTCGAGCCTGATCAATGCGCTCGAGCCTGGTCTCGCGCTGCGAATCGGCGCGGTGAGCGAGCGTGCCGGCACCGGCCGTCACACGACGCGCAGCGCACTCCTCATCCCGCTCGAGCGATCCCCGGGAATGGGGGCGGGGACATACGTCGTCGACACGCCGGGTCTCCGTGAGGTCGCAGCATGGGGACTCGATCCTGATACGCTGGGTGCCTGCTTTCCGGAATTTCTGCCGTTTCTCGACCGCTGCCGTTTCGACAACTGCCGCCATTTGGCCGAGCCCGATTGTGCCGTTCGCGCCGCGGCGTTAGCGGGGCGGTTCGACCCCGACCGGCTGGGCTCCTATGAGCGTATTTTCGAGGAAGTCAACGTTCCTTCCTGGTCCACCGGGCGGCGTCGCGCGAGGTGACCTTGGCCATCATCGCCGCAAACGCATCATCAAGATCGATGCCCTGCGCGTTCGCAAGACAGATCACCACGAAGAGGATATCCGCGAGCTCCATCGCAATCGCCCCCTCGGCTTCGCCCGGTTTTTTCGGTTTTTCTCCGTACCGATGGTTCAACTCGCGGGCGAGCTCCCCGACCTCTTCGCTGAGCCGCGCGAGGTTCGAGAGCGGGGAGAAGTAGCCCTCCTTATATTGCCCGATCCAACGGTCGACTTCCTGTTGAGCATCACGAAACGACACGAGGGGTCTCCTTCGCCGTGAGCGCCGATTCGACGGTTCTCGCCGTACCCTTTGCCGGCGAACGATATGCCGCGACGGCGCGGTTATCGGCGCTCATCGCTCCGCCCTACGACGTGATCGCGCCGGAGCAGCGGACGCGATACGCGGCGCAGGATCCTCACAATATCGTCCACGTAATGTTGCCGGAAGCACCGCCGGCCGCAGCGGGGCAGGATCGCTACGCCGCCGCCGCCGCACTGCTTACGTCGTGGCGCGCGGACGGCGTGCTGGTCCGCGATCCGGAGCCCGCCGCTTACGTTCTGGCGCAGGATTTCGCGCTGCCGTCTGGAGAGCGACGGTCTCGCGTCGGGGTCTTTCTGGCGGTCAGCGCCGAACCGTACACCGCGCGCCGCATCCGGCCGCACGAGCGGACGCATTCCGCTCCCAAGGCGGATCGCCTTGCGCTGCTCGAGGCCACCGATACGAACATCGAGTCCATTTTCCTGCTGGCCCCTGACGATGACCACCGACTGGCGGACGGGCTCGCCGGGATTGCCGATCACCCTCCCACGGCAACAGCGGAGCTCGAGAATGTGCGGCTCCGCCTGTGGGAAGTGGGCGGTCAGGAGGCCGCGGGTATTGCCGCGCTTGCCTCTCGAGGGCCGTTATACATCGCCGATGGTCATCATCGTTTTGAGACCGCCGTGGCGTATGCGGCGCGACGGCGCACTGCCCTCACTGGAGCGTCGCGCCTGCTCGCCCTCGTTGTCTCCGCCCAGGACCCGGGGCTCGTCATCCTTCCCACGCATCGCATTGTGTTCGCAGGGGGGCTCGAGGAGGGCAAGCTGCTCGACTCATGGCGCCAGTGGTTCGATGTGGGCCGGGTGGCGCCGTGCGCTGATCGGATCGAGCGGCTGGCCGAGATCGGCCGGGGCCGGACGGCGTGCATTGTGGCGCTCCCCAACGGCTCGGATCTCACGCTCGTGCTGAAGCGCGATGCGCCGCTCGACAAGGTCCCCGGACTCGGCAAATCACCCGCGGCGCGGGCACTTGATGTGGCGCGGATCGAAACGCTGGTGGTCCAGGCGCTGCTCGGCGCCAGCTCGACGACTCCGTCGCTCGCCTATACGCCGGATCCCTACGCCGCGTTCGAGGCGGTTCGTAAGGGTGCCGCCGCCGCCGCCGTGCTCCTCAATCCGACGCGTGTCGATCAGGTGCTCGCGGTCGCGGACGCGAACGACGTCATGCCGCCGAAATCCACCTACTTCATTCCCAAGGTTCCGAGCGGAATGGTCCTGCGATCATTGCGCGACGATCCTCAGGCAGCGTGATGGCTCCGCGAGCGCGCGAACGAATTCTCTCGAATCTGGAGACGGTCTACCGCGAGGCGTATGACCGGGCCAAGGAAACGGGCGACGAGCGGCGGATGCACGATCTCGATTCGGCCTACCAGCGAGAGCAGTTGCTGCTGGAAGTGCTGCTCGATATCCGCGATGCGCTCACGGCGCCGGCGCCCGAGCCGACGCGTCAGCCGGGCACGAGTGCCCTCGCGACCCTCGAAACGCTACGCCGGGTTTCCAAACTGCGCTGAAGGATCGCGGCTAACCGCCGTAGCTGAATCCGGCGCCCTCGAGGGTCAGGGGACGGGATTCCCCGTGCTCGATCCCGGCCTCGACTACTTGGCCCAGGACCACGGTGTGATCGCCCGCCGGCAGTGTCGCGATCAGGCGGCACTCGAGCCAACCAATCGCATCAGCCAGGATCGGCGTTCCCGCAACGGGGCCCGGGCGAGTTTTCACTCCCTTGAGTTTTTGTGCGGCCGCGTCCGAAGACCGCGCGAGCTTGGCGGCCAGCTCCCGCTGTGTTTCATGAAACAGGTTGACCCCGAACCGACGTGCATCACGAATCATCGTGATGGTCTTCGATGTGTTCTCAACGGCCACGGCAATCATCGGGGGTTGAGAAGACGCCTGCGTCACCCAGTTTGCGGTCATCGCATGCTCCTCGCCGTCATGCGCGGTGGTAATGGCGTAGAGCCCGTAGGGGAAGAGGCGAAGCATCCGCGTCACAGCATTTTGGTCCATGCCAACACTCCAAATGGGCGACGGCCGAAATATCGACGGCCCTCGAGGCGGCGCCAAGTTCGCCGGGCGCATATCTCTCCACAACGACGCTATCTTGAAGGCATGCCGACGCGGACTCCTCCCTCGACGTCACCCCAGGCGCGCTCCAAGATGATTCAAGCTCCAGCACTGTCGAAATCCGACCTGCTCGAGATGTATCGAGGGATGCTCTTATCGCGTCGCATCGATGACAAGGAGATACAGCTCAAGCGGCAGAACCGGATCTTCTTTCAGATCTCGGGCGCGGGTCACGAAGCGGTGCTCGTGGCGGCGGCGAAAGTGCTCCGGGCATCCTACGATTGGTTCTACCCGTATTATCGCGACCGCGCGCTCTGCCTGGCGCTGGGAATGACCCCGCTCGAGATGCTGCTCGCGGCGGCGGCCGCCGCCGATGACCCCAATTCAGGCGGTCGGCAGATGCCGTCGCACTGGGGTCACAAGGCCCTGAACATCGTCAGCCAATCGAGCCCGACCGGCACGCAGTTTCTCCAGGCGGTGGGTTGTGCCGAAGCCTGGCGCCGCTACGACCGCAACGAGGCGATCGATCCGAAGCCGATCCATGGCGATGAGCTGGTGTATTGCTCGGCGGGCGAGGGTGCCACGAGTGAAGGGGAGTTCTGGGAAACCCTGAACAACGCCTGTAACCTCAAGCTGCCGCTTCTCCTTCTCATCGAGGACAACGGGTACGCGATTTCGGTCCCGGTGGAAATCCAGACGGCCGGGGGTTCGATTTCGAAGCTAGTCTCGAGCTATCCCGGGCTGTTTCTCGAAGAGGTCGACGGGCGCGATCCCATCGCCTCGCACGGCGCGCTGGCGCGCGCGGCCACGTATTGCCGTCAACGCAAAGGCCCGGCCCTCGTGCACGCGCACGTGACCCGCCCGTATTCCCATTCACTCTCTGATGACGAGATTCTCTACAAGCCCCCCCGCGAGCGCGAGCGGGAAGCCGACGAGGACTGTCTCGCCATGTTTCCGAAGCGACTGCTTTCCGAAGGGATCGCGAATTCGCAGGAGCTCGAGGCGATCAAGCAGAGCGTAGACGAGGAGATTCAGGTCGCCACAGAGATGGCGCTCGCGTCGCCGCAGCCCAAGCCCGAGAGCGCTCTCCTTTATGTCTACTCTCCTGACGTCGATCCCACCGCCAACCAGTTCGACACCGAAGACGACCCCCGGTTCGCGGGCGATCCGACGACCATGGTCGACCTGCTGAACGCCTGCCTGCGCGACGAGATGACCCGCAATCCGCGCATTCTCGTATTCGGCGAGGACGTTGCCGACGTGAGCCGCGAGCAGTACCTCGACGAAGTGAAAGGGAAGGGCGGGGTCTTCAAGGTCACCTGGGGCCTCCAGCGCCGGTTTGGAAGCGAGCGGGTGTACAACACACCGCTCGCTGAGGCCAGCATCGTGGGTCGAGCCATCGGACTCGCCACCCGGGGGCTCAAGCCGGTCGTCGAAATTCAGTTCTTCGATTACATCTGGCCGGCCTATCATCAGCTGCGCAACGAGCTCGCCACGCTACGCTGGCGTTCGAACAACTCATTCAGTTGCCCGCTGGTGGTTCGAGTCACCTACGGCGGGTATCTGCGGGGAGGCTCGGTCTACCATTCCCAAACCGGCGCCGTCCTGTTCACGGCGATTCCAGGGCTGCGGGTCGTCTGTCCCTCCACGGCACTAGATGCCAACGGGCTGCTGCGGACCGCGATACGCTGCGACGACCCGGTTCTGTTCCTCGAACACAAGCACCTCTACCGCCAGACATACAACAAAGCGCCCAACCCGGGGCCGAACTTCATGATCCCGTTTGGGAAGGCAAAGATCCTCCGGCCGGGGACAGACATCACGCTCGTGACCTACGGAGCGGTCGTCCAGCGGGCACTGCTTGCGGCGAAGGAGCTCGAGGCCAGGGACAAGTGTTCGGTCGAAGTGATCGACCTGCGATCCCTATCCCCCGTCGATTGGGACACGATCACCGCATCGGTCCGGAAAACCAGTCGCGTGCTCGTCGCCTACGAAGATCCGCTCTCGTGGGGGTATGGAGGCGAACTTGCCGCACGATTGGGTGACGAATGCTTTGCGTGGCTCGATGCGCCGGTCAAGCGAGTGGCATCCACCGATACCTTCGTCGCGTATGCACCGGATCTCGAGGATTTCATTCTGCCGCAGACCGAAGATCTCGTGCGCGCCCTGCGGGAGCTGCGCGCGTTCTAGCTCGTCTCGCCTTCTCCTTCCAGAACCTCTCGAATCTCGCCGGCGGCCGCGATCGCGTGGTCGACTTCACGCGATAACGCGCGGGCCTGCGCGGTGGCGTGGGTGAGATCTCCCAACACCGCGTCCACGCCGGCGGACCGTAACCGCAGCAGGTCGAAGCGAACATTCTGCATGGCCAGCCCGCACGACTCGAGTTGCTCCTCGACCTGACGTCTGCGCGTGATCAGGTCCACGAGCGCCTGCCGCTGCCGTCGCAGGAGATCGAGCTGGCGGTCGCCCTCCGGCCCCGACACCTGGCGTTCCGCCGTTGCGATCTTGCCGTCGAGTCGGGCCACCGCTCCCTCTTCAACGCTTGTGCCCATCGCGTGCAGCACACGGGCGAGCTCTTCTGCTCGCTTGGTCAGGCCTTGAACCGTAGCATCGATGTCAGGAAGCAGCCGCCGCTCCGATGGCGGCAGGCCGTCCACGATGCGACGGATCGCGGTGCGGTCGCGCCGGACTTGCTCGATCATGTCCGCGTGGACGCCGAATTCCTCCGTCGTAGCTTGCGGGAGTGCTCCGGGGCCGGCGCCACGGCGCTGGATCGCATCAGGGGCCGGGGGACGCGCGACAACGTCTCTCCAGGAATACCCCGCGTGCCATAACCGGACATAGCGAGGCACGAGCGAAAACGCCGCCAGCGCCCCCGAGACGGTCAACAGAGTACCATGCATGTGGCTGCCCGTTACGAGATCGAACACGAGGAGTCCCCCGGTAACCGAGGCCCAACGAACGAAGCTCGCGCGGGTCTCGCGCACCGCTCGCGGCTCCCCCGACGCATCCTGGAGCGCGGCGCCCTGTTCGGTTCGCGTGCGCTTCCGGCCACGACCCCGCGGCCGTACGCGGGTCCGGGAACGCCGCTCGCTCTCCGCGGCGGGGAGCGGCGCCACCGCAGGGGCCATGGCGGGCGCCCGTACCTGGGGCCGCGGCAGACTGGCGTTACGAGCCTCGAGCGCGCGTCGGAGCGCATCAGCTGTGGGCCACCGGTCTTCCGGGTCCTTCTCGAGGCAGCGCATGATGGCTGCCCCGAGGTCCGCCGGGCAGTCTACCCGCTTGGTCATTATCAGCGGGGCGGGCTCCATGATCTGCTTCATGAGCACTCCGGGAACGGTTGGGGCGCGAAACGGCAGTTCCCCCACGAGTGCCTGGTAGGCGACAATTCCGAGACTGTAAATGTCGGAGCGGCCGTCGATCTCCCGGTCCCCCGCCGCCTGCTCGGGGCTCATATAGTGTGGCGTGCCGATGGCCACGCCCGTGCCGGTGAGCGTGGCGCCACCCGTTGTCGACGAGAGGGCCTTGGCGATTCCGAAATCCGTCACGACAACACGCCCGCGGCTTCCCTCGAGCAGAATGTTGTCGGGCTTCACGTCGCGGTGGATGATTCCGACGCCGTGCGCCGCCGCGAGCGCGTCCGCGGTTTCGCCCATGATGCGGCGGACCTCCTCGGGCGGCAGCCGGCCGCGCCGCTGCAGCTTCGCGGAGAGCGGCTCCCCATCGATGTAGGCCATGACGAAATAGACGAGTCCGTCTTGGGACTGACCGACCGAGAAAATGGAAACAATGTGTGGGTGCGAGAGTCGGGCCGCAGTCTGTGCTTCGCGGAGAAACCGCGTTCGGATCTCCTCGCGAAACCCGAGCTCGGGGGGAAGCACCTTAATGGCCACGGGCCGTTTGAGCAGCTCGTCGTGCGCGCTGTACACAACGCCCATGCCACCGCGCCCGATCTCATGATCCACGGTGTATGCGGAACCGAGCGCGCGCCTGAGGCGCTCAGCGAGGGCTTTGTCCGCTTCGTTCATTGATTCCCTCTGATCGGGACGCGCGAATCTATGATTTATCGCGCGCGTGCGTCCGCGGCAAACTCCGAACGGCCGCCACGGCAGGATGTTGGCCGATTTGGCGGTGCGAAGGGAACTTAACCCGTCATTCCAGCGGTTTTCTCATGGCATACGGGATGCTAGTCCCGGCGGTGGTATGAGAGCGGCTTTCCACCGATTTTAGAGAATGAGAGTGAGTGATTGCCAGAATGAATGAAAAACTAACGCTTCCTGTGCTGCCGCTCCGCGATATGGTACTGTTTCCGGGCGTCACGGCGCCGATTGGCGCAGGACGGCCGGGCACACTCAAGGCGGTCGAGGCGGCGCTCAAGACGCCATCCCGCCGCGTGTTCGCGGTCATGCAGCGCGAGAACACCGATCATGTTGCGCCCGCTGGGTTGTACACGTTCGGCACCGTGGCGCGAATCGGGCAAGTGCAGCGCGGGCTCAACGGTATCCAGATGTCCCTGCACGGCGACGTGCGCGCGTGCGCGGTTCAATACCGCGAGACGAACGGCTTCATCGAAGCCGACGTGCGCGAAGTGGCCGAGATGCCTCCCCTCAACGCGGACGATGCGGCCTTCGTGGCCCTGTATCGCGAGACGCGGCAGCGAGCCGCCGAGGTGGGAGAAAAATCGGGGCTCCCCGATGAAGTCGTGAAGGAAATCCTCGAAGGTGTGACCGATCCCAGCCGCTTTGCCGATCTCGTGGCGGGGCACATCGAGGCAAAGCCGGCGGAGCGTCAGGCATTGCTCGAGACGCTTTCCGTGGAGGACCGGTTGCGCCGGGTCCTGGTTCACGTGCAGCGGCAGATCGCGGTGCTCGACGCGCAGGAGCAGATCAAGTCCCAGGTGCAGGAGGAGCTGGGTGAGCGTCAGCGCGAGATGCTGCTTCGTGAGCAGCTGAAGGCAATCCGGAAGGAACTGGGGGAAGAAGACGAGGCGAGCGAGGTGGAAGAGCTGCGCGCTCGGTTCGAGAAACTCAATATTCCCGAGGCGGCCAGAAAAGAAGTGGAACGCGAGCTGTCGCGACTCGAGCGCGCGAATCGTGATTCCATGGAAGCCCAGGTCATCCGAACCTATCTCGAGACAATGGCCGAGCTCCCGTGGGACAACCGCGCCGAGGAATCACTCGACCTGAAGCGGGCAGGGGAGATTCTCGAAGAGGACCACTTCGGTCTGAAGGATGTGAAAGATCAGGTGCTCGAATTCCTCGCGGTCCGGCAGCTGCGACAGCAAGGAACGCCGTCGGACGTCCCGGGGAATGACGACGATCACGAGTCGAAAGGGCACATTTTGCTCTTCGTCGGCCCTCCGGGTGTGGGCAAGACGTCGATCGCGAAGTCGATCGCCCGGGCCATGGGGCGGCCGTACGTCCGCATCTCCCTCGGCGGCGCGCGTGATGAAGCAGATATTCGTGGCCATCGGCGCACCTACGTCGGGGCCATGCCGGGACGCATCATTCAGGGCATGAAGCAGGCAGGGGTCAAGAACCCCGTGTTTCTCCTCGACGAAGTCGACAAGCTGGGAATCTCGTTCCAGGGGGATCCGGCGGCCGCGTTGCTCGAGGTGCTCGACCCGGCACAGAACGACTCGTTTACGGATCACTATCTGGGCGTGCCGTTCGACTTGTCGGAGGTGTTGTTCATCGCGACGGCGAACTTCCTGCAGTCGATTCCCGCGCCACTGCTCGATCGTCTCGAGACGGTGAACTTCGCCGGGTACACAGGCCAGGAGAAGCTGGAAATCGCGAAGCGCTACCTCGTTCCGCGCCAGCTCCGTGAAAACGGGCTGACAACGGACCAGCTGGAGATAACCGACGCGGCGCTCAACGAACTGACCGCGAGCTACACCCGCGAAGCCGGCGTTCGCCAGCTGGAGCGGGAAATCGGGAAACTGTGCCGCAAGGTCGCACGCCAGATTGCGGGCGGCGCAACCGAGCGGGTAACGGTGGACGCCAAGGACATGCATTCGCTTGTGGGCCGGCCCAAGGTACACCCCGAGCGCAAGGCCCGCGAAGACCAGACCGGGGTGGCAACAGGCATGTATTACACGCCGGTCGGCGGTGACATCATGTTCGTCGAGGCGAGTGTGACACGCGGCAAGGGTGAGCTGGTTCTGACCGGCCAGCTGGGAGACGTCATGAAGGAATCCGCGCGGGCGGCGCTCACCTACGCCAAGTCGCATGCCGAGCAGCTCGGCGTCCCCGCGGATGCGTTCAAGGGGACGGACGTGCATGTCCACGTTCCGGCGGGCGCGATTCCCAAGGACGGCCCCTCGGCCGGCGTGACGATGGCCACGGCGTTGGTGTCCGCTCTGTCGCAGCGGCCCGCACGCCATGACATCGCGATGACCGGCGAGGTGACGCTGCGTGGCCGGGTTCTCCCGATCGGTGGCGTCAAGGAGAAGGTGCTCGGCGCCGTACGCGCGGGGATTCATGAGATCATTCTGCCGCGTGAGAACGAGGCGGACCTCGAGGATCTGCCCGAAGATGTCCGCTCAACCGTGAAAGTGCATCTGGTCGATGAGCTCGGAGAGGCGCTGTCGCTCGCGCTGCGCGGCGCGCGGTTCGAGGCCGGACAGCTTCTGTTCGAGCAGGTGAAGGCTGGAATCGAGCCGGGTCTGGTGGTGAAGCAAAACTAGGTTTCAAGGCTGGATCGTTTTCAGCTGCAGTCATCGCGTGGCGACACCCTCCACCACGAGGCGGATCGCGGCTGACATCCATCGCTCCGATAGGGAGTATCCGTCAACGCCGAGCGGAGCGGCGCTCAACACGATCAGTGGCTCCATACTCACATATGCCAGCATCAAGACAAGGGCCTGTGCGGCCGCCAGATTGGGGTCAATGTCGTCGCGAACCTCTCCCATGCCCTGACCTTCGGCCAACAGGATCACGAGCCGATCGATTGCCGGCCCAAACGCCCGGAATTCGGGCGTACTGGCCTGGGTGAGTAGCTCGACGAGGGGGCGATGGGCTTCGAAGAAGGCGTACATGCCCTCCATCAATTGCTTCAGTCGCGGCAGAACAGCGACGCCACTCTGCGTGGCGTGCGGCAGGAGCGAGAGCGTCCGTTCCAGCTCGCCGATACACGCGGTAATCGTCGCCTGGTACAGCCCCCGCTTGGAGTGGAAGTAGTAGAAGAGGAGTTGCTTGTTGACCCCAGCACGCCGGGCGATTCGGTCGACGCGAGCACCCGACACCCCGTGGGCTCCGAACTCCTCTCTTGCCGCGCTCAAGATACGTAATGCCCTGTCATTGCTTCGTTTTGGCCGCAATGCATAACCCTCAACCAAATGGTTGAGGAAATCTGTCAGGGGCCATCAATCAATGCAAGATCCGGAGGGGGCGGAGGAACGCCATGCTGCAGGAACTCGAGCAAGAGGTGGCTGACCGTATCAGGTTGCTCTTCCTGCGGCATGTGGCCGGCGTTGGCCACAGGGGCAAAGGCGACTCTTTGGAGTGCTCGGGCAAATTCCACTCCGACAGTCCGGGGAATCCAGGGATCATGCTCGCCCCAAATGACGAGGCTTGGCGCCTCGATGGCACCAAGCCGTCCGCGCAGGTCATCGAAACGAAACTCGTGGAGCACGCCACGCAGAGCAGCCCCGAACCCAGGGCTGGCAACGGGAGCGTAGTACTGGTCGACATCGCTCGAGGTCACCTTGCGCGGATCCGCGTAGGTAGACCTGAGAATTCTGGACGTGACCCATCGGCCGCGAAGGGCAATCAGGGCACGCGGCAGGCTCGAGTGCAGCAGCCGCAAAAGCCAGGGGGCACGAACCCCAAGCCCCGCGGCATCGATCAACACGAGTCCTCGAACACGGTGTGGGTAGGCGAGCGCGGCGTCCGCGGCGATGGCACCTCCCATGGAGCTGCCAACCAAGACTGCATCGCTAATTCGTAGCGAATCCATGAAGCCGATCAGAACCCGCACGTAATCGGCATTGCTGTACCCAGAGGCAGGTTTATCGGAAAACCCAAAACCCTTATTGTCGAACGCGATGACGCGAAACCCAGCGGTTGCGAGCGGCTGGAGCATGAAACGCCACGAGTAGATCGAAGACCCGAGGCCATGCAGCAGGATCACGGGGATGCCGCTGCCCGCCTCGACGTAGCGCAGCTTCAGGCTATCGACGACCACGTATCGGGGCCGAAGCGGTGTGCCTGATGGATAGCGCGCCGAAGGGGGGATCGGATCCGCCCGGCACGCTGCAAGCACTACCGCAACGCCACAGAGGGTCGCGGCTCGCATGTCAGCCCAGCGCGTCAAGCGCACGACGTGCCAGCGCCAGAAGGGCAGGATGAGTGCTCCAGATGCCGCGCTCTCCCGCGGCAGATGGGATTACCGTGATCACCTGGCGATCGTCGATGATGAGCAGCGTGGGGAAATCCGCGGGGGCGCGCACGGTCGCAAACGATGCGATGTCGCCCGCAATACTCCCGTCGAACGTGGCCAGGCTCACGGACGTCTTCTCCATGGCGCGGCGCCAGGCGGGAAGTGTGGCGCGCAACAGTTCAGGAGCTATCACGCCCCGCACTGTCTGCGCCGCGCGCCCCACCGCTTGCAGGATCACGTTTGCCGTGGGTCGGAAGCCCTCGAGCGGTCGCGTCTCGGGCTCCCTTCCATGGCCGACCTGAGCCAACGCCTGTCCCAGCGTCTCGAGCGCCTGCCCCTGCGTGGTAGCGACTTGGGCGAGGAGGGCGTCTGGATCGATCGGGCGGTATCGGGCGGGTTTGCCGGGGAGCTTCACAGCCGCACTGCGACTCACCAATCCGTCCAGAGCACCATAGGCATTCGCGCGGGCCAAACGCGCCCGCCGCGCGACCTCATAGCCCGAAACGGGACCGGTCTCAAGCAGAACGGCATATACTCGAGATTCGGTAGGGGTGAAACCAAATGGGGTGAGATCGAGACGCCGATCCACGTAGTAGTATATACAACAACTACTGGCCCCGCTACACGACCTCGAGCGGCAGGCTCATGATCTTCGCAATGAGCGCGAGGCGGAACGTGACATCGGTTTGGCGCTGCGCCGGACTCTTGCCCGGCCCCTCGAGCGGGAAATAGTGCGCCGTCATTGGATTGTCGGACTTTGGCAGCGTCCGCAGGTTCCGCGGCGACCAGATGCCCTGCTCGTTGCATTCGTTGAATAGCCGCGCCAGTACCTTACTGGCGCTTGGCACTTGTCTCACGAGCCCGAGTCGCGCCAGGAGCTCGAGCCAGTACAATGCAAACGGGACGTCCGTCACTCGCCCCTGAGCGTCGGCGTGCAGCGGGTCACCGAGGATCTCGTAGACGGGCTCGAGCAGCTTGGTGCCGGCCAGGATCGAATAATTGCGGCGCGGGCTCGGAGTGGAGAAGTACTGCCCCAGCCGCTCGAGGAACCCTGCCCGCTCCCGCTGCAGGGCCGGAAGGAACGCGAGCATCTCGACGGCAAAAAACGTGGGGGGCGACGCGAGTGGATCGAGCACCGTTGTCCCCTGCGCCTTGCGGAACGGCTTCGTGGCCACCTCGCTGCGCAGGTACTGTGAAATGTCGTTTGCGATCCGGTGCGCCGCTCCGCGAAGTCGCGGATCTTCCTCGTAAATCCCGGCGCGCGCTAGCGCCGCGCTCGCGCCCTGGCGAGCCATGGAACGCGCCCACATCGCGAGCCCGGGATCGCTCTTGGCGGGGCGCTGAAATTCCCCCAACAGGCCCGGATCCTCGTCGCGCGACAACAACCGGAACAGAATCCGATCGGCGAGCCGAAACGAACGCTGATCCGGGGGCCAGCCCAGCTCGAGCAGGTGCCGGTACTGGAGGACAGTCCCGGGGTCACCCGCCGCCGGACCTTTCGTCATACCGAGACCAAGCAGCCCACCGCTCCACAACCCGCTACCGGCCTGCCGGCGTGCGATCGCCTGCGCCGGCTTGTACGCCAGATCCGCGATTCGCAGCTCTTCGAGTTGGCCGGGGTCCCGGTCGGTGAACGGCAAAACCTCGGTATAGGCCCGGTATTGAATCGGGACGCTCGCTGCCTCTAGCAGCCAGGAAAGCGGGAGCCGATGGGATGTGGGGAGTTCCAGGCGCTCGCTCCGAGGTAAAAAAACGGGCGCAAACTTACGGGTATGGCAGGGATATGGCAATCGCCGCCGGAAGTGCTGTGTAACCTGCTGATGCGGACCAACTTGCGACTACCCACCGAGCGCGTTGAAATTCGGAACTCGGAAGCCACTTCGGCAGCCCCGAGTCATTCGCGACTGCGCGGACCAGCCGCAACATGACCCGCACCTGTTGGACCATTCCATCCTACCTGAAGTCCGAACGGTACTCGTCGCTCGGTCGATGATACCGCTCTTTGTTGTAAATGCGGCTCTGCTCTTCGCCCCAACCCGCCGGCCGCCCCACGAAATCGATTCCCGATTCGATCGAAATTGCCGCTCGGACCACGCGACGAAATCGTCGAGATAGCGAAGGGAACGTTGTTTCTGGGCCACCCCCCACCGCATCGTGGGATGAGGCGTCAATCCAACGAGTGTTACCGGTTGATAGTAGGAGCCGTCCGCCGCGCCGGGCGCAAGGCCAAGCGCCTCGAATTGCGCCGCGATATAGCGCGCGGCGAGCTCTCCCCCACGGGTGGCGGGCGCGCGTCCCTCGAGGAGGTCGTCGGCGAGATATTTCAGATGCGCGTCCATTGCCGCGCTATTCACGGTCGGAAGGGGTGGGGCGGAGGGAGTCTGCGCCTCCGCGCTGGCCCACAGCGTGCAGGAGAGTGCTCCCGCAATTCCGAGCATGACCATGGCGCCTCGGATCATGTCATAACGAATCCGCTTGATCGACTCACAGCAAGGGGTCATCTTCACGACATGCGCGACGCATTACTCTCCCGGGTAGTCCACCGGTTGCCTGACCGCGTGCGCTTCGATGGGCGGATTCTCTACCTGACGGAGGACCCCCGGCTCGTCCGCGGCCAGTTGGATGGCGAGGACCTGGATTGGCAACCAACCGTGCCGCTGCGCGACGATATCTCCACCGACGAAATCACGCCCGCGTACATCTGCTACTACTACGACGAAACCCTGGGCGACTTCCCGTATCTCGGTCTCAAATGCGGCTCCGAGTTCCCGATCACCCGCGGGTCGGTGAAGCAGGGGGGATTCGCCGTATCCGTCAGCGGGAAACGGCGGGGCAAGGGATCGTCCCGCGAGCAGTCCCCATACGCCGAGCTGTGCGCCGGGATCAAGCTCGTGGTGGGGCGGAGCATCGAGCGCATTTACCGGGAAAATTGTCAGAACCTCGGTGTCCTCACCACGACAGATTTCACGATTCTCGAGCGCGTCAAGCAAGGGAAGGAGGTTCCGCTGGCAACCTTCGCCGCGGGTGAAGGGGAGATCACCCGGGGGATCATCGAATATGGCGGCCTCTTCAACTACAACGTGGCGCGTCGTCAGGGGCGGGTCGCGGTCGCGCCGCCCCGTACGGCGCGACGGCCGATGACCCTCGGCGAGAAAATCATCGCGCGTCACTGGGTCGTGGACGCCGCGGCGGGGAACATCGGAGTTCCCGCCGTAAAGCCGGGCGACGAAGGTTTTGTCGTCACTGATACCCGCTTCAGTCATGAGTATGTGACGCCAATGGCGGCGATTTTTTTCGAGCGGCTAGTGGGACCCGATGCCAGGGTGAACGATCCGGGCTCGGTGCTGCTGTTCCGAGACCATCTCACGTTCCTCGCCGAGGCCATGACACCCGAGCGGATCAAGGAAGGACTGCTCGACGTGGCGCTGGACCTCGAGCGCAAGCAACGCGCGTTCGCCGAACGCCAGGGCATCCGGCTGTATGGCGAGCTGCGTCTGGGCCGCCATGGCTCGGAGGCGATCTGTCACTCCAAGATCCTCGAGTCACACGCCGAGCCGGGACAGATCATTATCGGCAGCGACTCGCACACGCCGCACGCTGGCGCGGTGGGATGTATCGCATTCGGAGTTGGTACGACTGCAATCTTTAATTCCTGGATCACGAAGGATGTGCGGATCACGGTTCCCGAAACCGTCAGGATCGTGCTGCGGGGTCGCAAGCCCGAGAACGTCACGGCGAAGGATTACATGCTCGAAATCCTGCGCCATCCCTACGTGAGGACCGGCCGAGCCATCGGCAAGCTGATCGAATATTGTGGGAATGCCGTCAGCGAGCTGTCGGTGGACGAACGGGCTACGATGACCAACATGACCGCGGAGGTTGGCGGTTTTACGGGCTACGTCACGCCCGATGATCGTACAGCCGCGTACCTGGTGCAGCAGCGGGGAATGAGCGATGAGCAGGCGCGGCGCCTCTGCGCCGACCTGGTGAGCGACCCGGACGCCCAATACTGCGAGACGATCGAAATCGACGTCAGCGCCGTCGAGCCGATGCTCGCGTTGCCCGGCGATCCGGGAAACGGCATCGCGCTCACGGAACTACGATCGCGCGTCCGCGTCGATATCGCCTATGCGGGCTCCTGTACCGCGGGCAAGAAGGCCGACATGGACATGTACGCGCGTGTGCTGCGCGATGCGCGCCGGCAGGGTGCGCGAGTCGCGCCCTGGGTCCGCTTCTTCATCCAATCGGGATCGCAGGAAGTGAAAGACTACTGCGCCGCGCAGGGATATCTGGATCTGTTTCGCGAGGTCGGCGCGACTTTTCTCGAGCCCTCCTGCGGCGCGTGCATCAACGCGGGTCCAGGCGTGTCGAAAAGCCGTGACGAGGTAACGATCAGCGCGATCAACCGCAACTTCCCCGGACGCTCAGGTCCGGGCCAGCTGTATCTCGCGAACCCCTATACGGTCGCTGCTTCGGCGATTGCCGGTTATGTGACTGCGTGGGAGCCCGACCTCGTCTTCGCCGGACAATAACGTGCTATTGGCCGCCTGGCAGCGGCCGCAGCGACTCGCGTTGGTACACACTGCGCGGATTCCACAACACCCACGAATTGATCCCCAGGTCCTCTGCCGCGCGGATCTGCTCGCGTATTTCCACGGGCGTGTAGCGCGGCAGACGCCGGCCAAGCGTGAACGCCTGGAGATAGGGGCGAATCTCGGCGGCATCGGCTGATTGTGAGCGGCCCAGCGCCTCCACCAGCGCGCGATGGACGACCTTGTAGGGCTGCCCATTGGGCCACGCAAATCCGTACGCACCGGCCCGATAGTGGCTGGGATAGACCATCGGAAGGACAACGTCCGCAACCGAGCTGAAGTCCTCCCAGACCTGTCCGATCCCCATGTCGTCGGTGGCCGACGCGGTGAGCCCGAAGATGTCGAACGTCACCGGGACCCCGAGCGGCGCGAGCCGCGACTTGAGCAGCTGGATGTTACGCCGCACGCCGAAGCGCTCCGTGTCTCCCGGCCGCCGCGCGGAGAAAACCGCAGTGGCAAGCCGCTCGCGAGGCTCGTCAGGGAAGCGCACGTAGTCGAACTGCACCTCCGCGAATCCCATCTTGCGCACGGCCTCTTCCGCAAGCTGCGAGGCATAGATCCACACGGAATCGTTGTACGCGTCGACCCACGCCATCCCGATCCGGTCGCGCCACAACTCGCCATCCGCGAGATGCACCGACCATTCGCGCTTGTGCTCCGCCAGGCGGGGATCCTTGGCCACCACGATGCGCGCGATCGGGTAGATCCCGTGCACGAGCAGCGAGTCGACGCGGGCTTTGGCATCCCGGGCGCGCGTACACTGATTGGCGCCGATCAGCTGTGCGGTTGGCACGTCGGACGGGTACAGGAGGCAACCGGTATCGTCCTTCACGTCGACCACAAACGAGTTGATCTCGGTTTCCTGGGCCAGGCGAATCAGCTCCCAGAGTCGCCCCGAGCCGAATGCCCACGCGTTCACGTAAATCGCCTTCACGGCGTGGCGCGAGGGCAAGAGCTGAGGAAGGGCGGGTTGCGCATAGCGAATGTCCACCGGCCGCAGCGCCACGCGGGCTTGGTCCGCCAGACTCACATACGGCGCTGTATCCGAAACTCCCTGCGCAAAAAGGCCGCGACTCGTGAGGAGTGCGGCCCAGAGCAAGAGGACGCTTGCCTGCCGGGACAACCGCATAGGGGGGCATACGATACCACAATTGTGAAGGCAAACAAGAGACGCCCGTCACACCCGATCAGTGTTGTTGCAGGCTGTTGAAAAGCAGGGGGTAGGTAGCCAGGCTCTGCCCGCGGTACTGCGGGCGGAAAGCGAACAGCACCACCCGCCCTTTCCCGACCCGCACCTCGACCAAGGCGCCACGACCGGCGATCCGTTCCGGATGTAGGACCCACCCTGAGCGGAGTACCTTGTCCGATTCCCCCGGGAAGCGCCCGATGACCGTGGCGGTGGTGGAATCGAGCACATCGAACGCAGGGCCGTTCTCGAACCAGGCGATGCTCTGTTCGGGCATGCCGCGCGCGAGGGCCTGGGTGGTGTCCAGGGTCAGCCGGAAGATGGAGCCCGGCGCATAGAATTCGTCGTCCGCCACGCCCTCGAGAACGTTCCGTACGGGTAGCAGGAGCTGGGAGATCAGGAAACGGCTGGCGTCATTCAGCGCGACGAGGGCTCCGCCGTCTTCGACAAACGTTCGCAATTCCCGTACGCCTTCCTGCCCGATGCCGCCGCCGAACGGCGGCGGATACACGCGCGCCGGCAGGCCGTCCATCAACTCGACCGGCGACTCGTCCGGGATGACGATCACATCGAAGCTATCGTGCAGCTTGCCCGCGCGAATGGTCGAATCCACGAGCGAGGCGTACGAAATCTTCCGTTGATCGAACACCCAGCGTGTCCATCCTTCGTCCATCGAAGCGGCGTAGGAGCGATACACGGCGATGCGCGGGACGGGGGCGTCTGAGCCAAACACGGGCGGAGGAGCGCGCGGGCGTTCCGTCCCGAGCGGTGCGGACAGCGGCACCCGCAAGGATTCGGGGACGGAGATCGCGCTGATGCCGAACAACAGCGGGAGCGTGTGCGCGGTCACGTCGTACGGCGGCTGCGGCGGGCCACCGGGGTAAAGACGCAGGTCGGGGTAGTGCTGGGTTTCGAGCAGCGTCTTGGCAAACGCGGCGTAGGGCTGTCGCAGCACTACCACGTATGCGCCAGCCGTGATACGCTGGGTGCCCACGGTGAACGGTTCTTGTGCCGTCCGCACTTCGACCTGTCCGCGCTGCAGGATCGCGAGCAGCGTCGCGACCGCAAAACTGTCCTGACGCTGGCGTGGGATGACGAACGCATATGGCCATCCCTTCCATCCATGCACGGCACGTGATCCGATCGCGAGAAAATTCGCGAGCCACTGGTCGCGGAAGCGCGCCGCGTTGTCAAGCAGCGCATACGCCGCGGCGGTCTGATAGCCAACGATATCGCGAATGGTCCAACGTCCGCCCGGCCACGGGGCCGTGAAATTCCACGACCGCGTGCGGGCGTCGTATCCACGGGCGCGCGCCTCGAGCTCGCTGAACGGGATGTCCACCGGTGTGGCGAGATTCGCGCCCGCAGCCTCGGCGAGAATCCGTACGGCGCCGTGATAGTGCTCGTACGCGCGCGCGGGCGTCCAGGCATCGTAATTCGAGTTGATGGAGATGCCTGTCTTGCCCTGACCCGCGAGCTCCCAAGCTATCGCGGTCCCGAGCGCGTTGGCCCCATCCACGAGCAGTGGGTCGACATTGGGATCGATGGGATCGAGGTACGGCGGCAAGAACAAGCGCGAGCCGTCCGCCGCCTGCTGATGCAGATCCATGACAATCTGCGGGTGCCACACGTTGTACAGCGAGTCGACAGTGAGTTGCGTCTCGATCTGTGTAAACGCGTACCAATCGCGGTTGTTATCGTGCCCCGCGTAGCGGTGATACAGCTCCGGGGGGTTTGTCCCTTCGGCGGGGGTGCCGAGCGTGCGGTTGTACCAGCGGGACACGATCGTCACGCCATCTGGATTGAGCGAGGGAACGAGCAGCAGCACGACATTGTCCAGCATCGATCGAATCGCGGCGCTCGTGTCGGTCGCCAGCCGGTACGCGATGGCTACAGGGGAGAGGTGGCAGCCGACTTCGTTCGAGTGCACCCCCGACGTGAGCAGCACGATCGCACGGCCGTCTCGAAGGGCATCGCGGGATTCGGCCGGAGACCGGAGCGTGCGCGGATCCGCCAGCTTTGCGTTGAGCCGCTTCAACGCGTCGAGACGTTTGAGATTCTGCGGGCTGGAAATGACGAGCGTGATAAACGGCGCGCCCAAGGTCGAGTGGCCAAGCTCGTGGTACTGGATCCGGTTCGAGCCTTTGGCGAGCGCCTGGTAGAAACGAACCAGCATGGGCCAGTCGGCGAGCTTGCGATCGTCACCCGGCTCAAACCCGAGAATCGACCGAGGAGTTGGAATCGGCGGCCGCGCCGCGGCGGTGGCGCTGTGGATGGTGGCGGCTTTGTGTTTCGGGGGCGCGGCGCGCTGCTGGGCCATGAGCGGACTGGCACAGACGCACACGGCGAAAAGAGGCAGCCAACACCGTTCGATCACGCTGACGAAGATAAGGGGTCCGGTACCATGAGGACCGGACCCCGCTCGCTTTCAGGCGCCACGATTACGAAAGCTTGTGCAACTCAACTCGCCGGTTCTGGGCCCGGCCTGGTGCGCTGACGTTCTGGGCGATCGGATGCGCAGACCCATACCCACGTGCTGTCATGCGCGCGGGCACGACCCCTTTGCGCGCCAGATACGCTCGCACTGCCGCGGCTCTGGCCTCCGAGAGCCGGAGGTTCGCCCCCATGGGGCCGGTATTGTCCGTGTAGCCGGCGATCTCGATGCGGATCTCCGGATTCGCGACCAGGGAGCTGGCTACGAGGTCCAACGCCGCGTACGAGTCTCGGGTCAGCACCGATCGTCCGGACTCGAAATTCACGCCGCGCAGAATGAGCGTGGGACGCGCGGGAGTCATGGCCCGGCCCGGCTGCGGTGGCGGGTCCGGATGGAACAGCAACATGCACCCGTTGGCGTCGACCGGCACGCCGTGCGGTGTATTCGGGCACCTGTCGATCGAGTCCGGGACACCGTCTCCGTCCGCATCCTCGTCAACCGGGCAGCCGCTCGCGTCGACGTGAACGCCCGGCGGGGTGGTGGGACACTTGTCGATGCCATCCGGGACGCCGTCGTGGTCGTGGTCGAGCGGACAGCCCATCGCATCGACCACCGCGCCGGCCGGAGTGTCGGGGCACTTGTCCAACCCATCAGGAACGCCATCGTGATCCGAGTCCGAAGGGCATCCGTACGCGTCGACCATCGCACCCGCAGGCGTTTCCGGACAGTGATCCAGGCCATCGGGGACGCCGTCATGATCCGAATCGATCGCGCAACCGTGATCGTCGACGAGTGCTCCATGCGGAGTGTTCGGGCACGCGTCGGCGCTGTCGGGGATCCCGTCCCCATCAGCATCGCTGACGACGGGGGTGGGCGGCGGCAACGGCGGCAGCACCACGGGCGGCTGGGAATCGACACGGACCGGCGCCGTGACGACGGCAACCGGGACGGGGGCGGAGGTTTGCGACGCGGCGGACGGCGGACGGTTCCCGTTGGGAGCGAAAATGGCGAGACCCGCTGAGGCCACGATGTGCGTGACGGACTTGGTCCCGAACGAAGCATTCGTCTCGGGTGTGTAGATGGCCCGCCCCTCGAGCCGCAGCGCAAGGCGATTCGTGAGGAAGAGCTTGTCGCCTACTCCTCCGTGGAATCCTCCGTCAGTGAACTGGTAGGGCGGTGTCTCGCCGAAATCGATGCGCGAGTACCCGCCGACCACATAGAAGATGTTGCGCTGCGCGTTCAGGAGATTGAGCACGACGCTGCCGCCGCCGATCAACGGCTCCATCGTCCCCATTCCAGTTCCGAGCGGGTAATCGGGCTGAAGCAGGATATCCAGTTCCGCCCCAATGCGGGACCCGAACAGGTACCCGAGGCGTATGCCGCCTCCCCACGTATTCGCGAGATTGAACGACGCGTCGTACTTCGTGTACGCGCCGAACATGTCGAACTCGTATTCGCGGGTGTGCTGCGCCTCGAGCGGCGTACCCGTGCACAGCACCGCCAGCGCGAGCGCTGTAAGTGCACGCATCGTTTCTCCTCAGGGCGCATCGGTTTTCAGACTGCTGCGGATTCTTCCCCGCTCCCGCGCAATTCGGCGACCGTGCGCGCGAGCTCCTGCGTTGCGCGAACCAAATCGGCTGACGTGTGCCGCAGTGCCTGGACTGCCTCGGCTTGCTGCGCGGCCGTCGTCACTGGCGCGTCCGCTTCTCGCGCCGGCACGAGAGCGGCTTCCTTCTGCTGCTCGAGCGAAAGCGACAGGCGGCCCGATAGCTCAGCGATGCCCTGAGCCAGGTCGGCGACGCGCCGGCCCGCCCGCGCGGAACCTGTTGCGGCCTCGGCGATGGCATCGAGGTCCTTCACCCAGGTAGCCGAGCCTTGAACGACGTGGACGAGGTCCACTCGCATCTGCTCGAGCACCTGCACCGCGCGCTCGAGGGCTCGCCGGGCTTCCTGCGCCGACTTGCCGATATTCCGAGCCTCGCGCCCGCTTTGCTCGGCGAGCTTGTGCACTTCCTCGGCGACAACAGCGAAACCCCGTCCGTGCACACCGGCGCGGGCTGACTCGATCGTGGCATTCAACGCGAGCAGATTCGTCTGATTGGCGACGAAGCCAATGGTCTCGGAAAACCGCTCGACCTGCTCTGCCACATCCTGCAACCGCCGCACCTCGCCTGCACTCTCCTCCGCGGCCGCCCCGAGACTGACGAGTTGACGCACGGCTTCCTGCGTCTCCACCCGCACCTTGGCGGCGGTCTCCTCCATGCGAGTCCCGGCGTCCCGGGTCGCTCCGCCAGCAGCATTGACTTCCCCGGCACTTTCTTTCAGTGATCCAGCTTCCCGAAGTGCCGCGGCAAGCGATCCGGTGGAGTGCACCGTCCCTTGGCGGGAGCGCTGCGCGTCCGTATTGCCTTGCTGCAACAGCACTTCGAGGCGCTCGAGCGCAGTGTTGAATCGGCTGCCCGCTCCCGCGCTCCGCTCCGCGGCTCCGCTCAGCGCCCTGAGCGACCCCTCGAACACCAGCAGCCGGGCGACCGCTGGGGCGAGGAGCTGCAGCATGCTGGTCTCGAGCTCTCCAGACGTCTCGAGGTCGGCCCTGCGGAGGCTCCATAAACCGATGGGCTGGCCGCCATGGTAGAGCGGCACCATGACTTCCGCGCCCACCAGCACTTTGCCGTTTGCCTGCGGGGTCTGCTCGCGTGACACGACCGGTCGGCGCAATCGGAGCGCTTCCGCGCCGGCACCGGTGGTCGCATCGAGAGTCACGTCCGGGAGGCCAGCGGTGTGGACAACCACAGCGATGCGGCCGTCACGCGCCTCATAGCGGCCAATCGCCATCTCGTCATACGAAAGCACTTGTCTGGCAATCTGCTGGATTTGCTGAAAGCTCTCCGTCAGGGTAGACGTCGCTCCCAGCGTTTCGTCGAATGCGAGCGCAAGGCTTTGAACGAGCGCCCGCACCGCGCGTTGGATCAGGAACAGCGTGAGTATCGTTGCGACAATCAGGAGGGCAATGGGAGCGAGTATGGGCGGGAATTCGAGTCTCGCATGCGCCAGCCAGAGCCAGGACAGGGCGAGCAGTCCCGCTGTCGCGTTCACGATCGCGCTCCAGCGGGCGCTCGTTCCTCTGCTCCTGGCGCTGGAATCGACGGCCGTCAGCATCGCAGCCACGGCCGTGAATGTCGCGAGGGCTCCGCTGAGCGGAACGATATTGCCTGCCGAGAGTGCGCCGCCCGCGCCTTCTCCACCCCACCAGTCGTAGCAGGCTCCAGAAACCCCGACAGTCAGTGTGAGCCTCGACAGATCGCTAACCGCGGCGCGCCAGCCGGTCTTGCGAAACCCGAGATCCGCCAGCCCGGCCCCGAGAGCGCCCACGAAGGCAGCGGGTGGCCATCCGAGCTCGAGTAGCGCGAAGAGAGCGAGTCCCCCCAGAAACGAGAGGTATACCCCTCCGGGGAGCGCCACCCCGGCCCGGTGCATGAGTGCGCCGACGAGCACGAGGCCGAGCATGACTTCGAGGGTCGACAACGGCATGCCGCTCGGCACGAGCGCAGCACCGGCAACGAGCAGAATGCCGATCGCGCCTGCCGTGCTAACAGTTCGAACGGCGGAGGCGACCCGGTTGGACGGGGAAGGTACGCTGGGGCTTGGGGGGTGTTGGATGCGCCGCAAAGTTGGAGATGTGGCGCGGTGTGTCAAGCTCAGCTATCCTAAGTACATGCGCGTGACCATAGAATACTGCGTCGTCTGAAATTACGAACCGCGAGCCGCCGGTCTGGCGGCCGAGATTCGCAAGGCCTACCCCCAGGCCGAGGTGAAACTGATCCAGTCCTCCGGGGGAGTGTTCGAGGTCGAGGTGGACGGTCGTAAAGTATTCTCGAAGCGCGCTTTGGGTCGTCATGCACAGAGCGGCGAGGTCCTGAACGCCATCGAGCGGGTTGAACCACACCGTTAGGCTTGCGTCCGGGGACCTTCAAACGGCTCCCCAACAAGACGTGCACCTCTCTCGCGACCACTCCCTCCCTCCCGATCCACAAGCGTTCCTGGCCGCCGAGCCGGCGACCGGGCGCGTGATCGTGATCGCGCCCACCCGAGCGGCTTGTGAAACGATCGAGCTTGCCCTCGGCCTTCACATCGAAACGTTGCTGGAGCGGGAGCACGGCGACGACATTCGCCGCCTGGCTACGTCGGGGCGAGGGTTCGGGATCGTTGCCGGAACGGGAACCGGCAAGACGCTCGCGATCCGGTCAATGGCCGAAACCATTCTGGGCGCGAAGCTGCGTGTGGGCGTAGTGAACCGGGAACGAGAGGCCACGCCGGAAACGCCGACCTGGAATGTCGTGATCGTGACGACCGGCATCGCGCGGCGCTGGTTCGAGGACGGACTGATTACCGCACGCGACACGCTGGTGGTCGACGAGATCCACCAGACCTCGGCTGAGCTGGAGCTATGTCTCGCGCTCGGCAAACGCGCCGGTTGTCGTTTCGTTTGGTTGTCGGCCACCGTGGACCCGCGGTTCTATGCGACGTACCTGAATTCGGCAGAGGTGCTCGAAACGCGCGCCTTCGATCCCGCCAAGGCCGCCGAAGTGCGGGTGCTGCCGCTCCGGCCGCTCGCTTTTCTCGACGAGCGTTTCATTCGCCGTGTGATTAGGGAGCGTCGCGGCGTCGCCGTCTTCGTCCCGACCCGCGCCGAGGTCGAGCAAATCGCAGGGGAGCTCGGCGACCGCTGGCAGGCGCTGTCGACCGCGTTCTATCATGGCGGCGAACCCATCCGAGTCATCCGGCCGTTTCTCGACGGCTCGGTGGCGCGGCCGTTTCTGCTCGCCATGACGGCGGCGGGCCAGTCCGCGCTCAATATTCATGGCCTGGATACGGTCGTGATCTACGACGCGCGGTACGCCAACGTCGTGGAGCGGGGCAGGAACGTTCTCACACGGCTATATCTGGGATCCAACGAAATCCTCCAGATGGCGGGCCGGGTTCATGGCAGGGTGGCGAGTGGCCAGGTCTTCGTTCTGACCGATCGAGATCTTGTGTTCGACCAGCTCCGTCCCGCACCTCCCGAGTTCCAGCTCGCGGGCGACGCGGAACGTGTCGCAATCACATGCGCCGCATTGGGCGTGGACGCTCAGGACCTCGATCTGCCGGTCCCGCTCGATCGGCGAGCGTACCGTGAGGCCGTCACCCTGCTCAGCGAACGGGGCTTGATCGAGCACGGACGCCTGACGGCCTATGGGCGCGAAGTCGAAGCGATGCCGGTCGAGCGCCCGTTCGGGGAGCTGCTCTATCACGCGGACGCTCAACTGCTGCCCGTCGTTGCCGTGTGCGCCAACATCGATTCTCTGCATCGCATGACGCGCGAGGAGCGCAACCTCGCAGGGCTCGTCCTGCCCGGAAGCGACCATCTCACGAGCTACAACGTCTACGCGGAAGCCGTGAACAAACACGGATATCCGGGTGAGGTATATGGTCTGTCCCGTCACCTGTTCCACGACACGATCGACCGTTGGGCCGAGGGTCGCGGCGTCCTGGTGAAGGTGATCGAGGACGTGGCGCTGGGAATGGCATCGGTGTATCGCCAGCTGGAACAGCCGTTGCCGGAACGACTCCCCTACGCCGACCAGGCGCTACTCGCCCGGTACGCCGATCTCCTGGCGCGCATCATGCCGCTCGATCTCGTAATCGACGAGGAAACGGCCGACGGACGCGAAGCCCGCGTGAGTCGCGGGTCGGTGAGCGGCAGCTGGGGGGCGGTAGCAGGCTCGCTGCGGTACTTCGCGGACCGTTTCGGCGTACCGCGAGCGAGTATCGAAGGCACCCAGATCCCCGAGCGCCTCATCCGCCACTATGCCCAACGCACGGCACCGGACGTCGTGTTCGAACGCAACCGCCGTCACGCAGGACTCGTCGTCATTCGAACGGTCAGATATCATGGTTTCCTGCTCGACCGCGAGGCCGAGCCGCTGCCGGACCCGTTTCCGTCGGGGCTTGCAGCGGCGGCCCGGCGCGCGTTGGTGAATTCGGTCATCACGGGAGTGACGCCCCATCCGGACCAGTCGCGCGTGAAGCGCGCCCTCGATCGCATCGAGTTCTACTGGCGCCGCTCCGGCGGCCGGCTCGCCAATCTTGGGCGCGACCCGATCGCCGAGCTGCTCCTCCTGCAACTCGAGCACGTGCGCTCCTGGGACGAGTTTCTCGAAGCACGACTCACGCTCGATGTCGATGCAATCCTGCCTGCGGCGGCGCGTGGCGAGCTGGACCTGCTGCCCGCTTCCATTCATCTCCACGGTGACCGAATACCGCTCGAATACGGGGTGGAGCCGGGAGGCGGGGTCGTGCGATTGCGTCTCAAGGAGGGGCAGGCAAGGAGATTGCGCGCCACGGACTTACCTGCCTTTGACAGGCCGGTGCGGTTCATGGTCTTACGGGGTAAACGGGAGACGGTAAGGGCCGATTCGCTGGCCGACCTGGAGCGCCAGCTCCGTGGCCTCCCCAAAAGCGACCGCCAGCGTTTAGCCCGAGGCGGGGGCCGGCGGCGGCGGCGTCACCGGTAGATGTGACCGGATTCCCCCCGACGGGTCCTTACTTATATGGGAGGTTCGTGGTGGGACTGGGCACCGCCGTTCCACATCGAGCACCACAGATGCGTATGACAAATAAAGAGAAGATTTCGACTGTGCCAACTACGCTGTCTTTTACGGCTCTCGGCCAAGCCCTCATGGAATCATTCAGTGATGGCGTGGCCGTGTTCGACCCCTACGGCCGGCTGCTGTACGCGAACGAGCACGCACGTCGGATGGCCGGAATCGAAGGGGATTTCGCCAATCAGCGCGCCGACACGCTCCGGCCGCGGCTGCTGGCTCTTGGCGGCCGTGCTACACCGCTGCGCTCCGGCCCTACGAGTCTGGGTGAGGCGGTGTTCGTGCCACGTGGCGATCAGGCGAAGACCCTGGCCGATAGGGAGCGCCAGGCGATCGTCGAGACGCTGCACGGCACGAGTGGGAAGCTTGCCGAAACCGCTCGCCGGCTCGGAATCAGCCGCACCACGCTCTGGAGGCGACTCAAGGCGTATGGGCTGAAACCCGAGAACGGGGGCAGTGGGCCGGCGGGCGGAAACTCGGGGGGGCGGGGCTGACGAAAATCCTGGCGTCCGGGACCACGCGGTCCTAGCTTCTCCGGCTCCTGCTACTGGCGGGAGCGATGGCCGCAAAGCCCCACATCATCGATGAATACGTCCGCTGGTCCGATGTCGACTTCGCCGGAATAATCTGCTACGGCGCATACCTGCGCTTTTTCGAAATTGCTGAAACCGAGCTGTTCCGGGCCGCTGGGCTCGCGTTTCGCAACGTCTTCGATCGCTACAACGTCTGGTTCCCCCGCGCGGCCATTCACAGCGAATTCTATCGGCCGGCGCGTCTCGATGACCGTCTCCGCGTCGCGGCGTACGTGAGTCGCGTCGGCAAGAAATCCCTCACGCTGAATTTCGACGTCATCCGCGGCGATCCCGTGGAGCTCGGAGCCGCGGGGTACCAGGTGCTCGTGTGCGTCGAGCGGCCCACGCTTCAGTCGCGGGTCATTCCCCCTGAAGTCGTGCGCGCGCTCGTACCGTTCACGCTCTCCGTCGACGATGCCCGGGCCGAGCTGGGAGTGCCGAAACGCTGAGGATCCTTCCCCTCGCGCTCGCGTGCCTCGTCGGCGCACTGGGTTGCGCGCGCGCCCCCGCGGCGCTGCGCCTCAGGTCCGGGTCGGTGCAGATCCGGTTGCATTGGCCGCCGCACGACAGCGCGGAGGTCGCGATTCGTGCGGCGGCATATCCGTGTCGGGGCGCTGTTGGCCGCCTGCTCACCGGCGCGGAGGGCGGCAATGGTATCTTGATCTGGGTGCGGAACCGCGGGGGGGCTGCGGGCGATTATCCGATCCTCGCGCGCGGAGACAGCACCACTCCCCGGGGCGCCACAGTGTCGGTGCGCTTCATGGTGGGTGAAATCGCGCGTGGTTTCGGCCTCGACAGCGGACTGGTACAGATTACCACCGCCGGTTCGAGGCTTAACGCCACGCTTCGGGGCAGCGGGATTGATTACTCGGTCGGCCAGCGGGTGAGTCTCGTGGGCTCCGTCGCGGCGCTGCCGAGCTCGAGTGACAGCGTGAGCTGCAAAGTGCAGCTGTAGAGTGTGCTAAATTGAACGACGTGGAGCAGACGTACTTTCGCCGCGGATTCGGCCTCAAAGGCGCGATCGAAGGCGCCCTGGCGGCCGACTATCACAGCCGCTTGGTCGATGTCATTCGAAACCGGGACTACACGCTGCGCGCGGGCGCGCTGACGTTCCGTCTGGCGCGTGAGTTCGGGTTCTGCTACGGCGTTGATCGGGCTGTCGAATACGCCTACGAGACCCGCAGAAAATTTCCCAACCGGCGGCTGTTTCTGGTGGGCGAAATCATCCATAACCCCCACGTGAACGCGAAGCTGCGCGACATGGGCGTCGAATGCCTGCACCATCCTGAGGACGGTGAGTTCGATTTCGCTTCCATTGGATCGGAAGACGTGGTCATTCTCCCCGCGTTCGGGGTCACGGTCCGCGATTTCGATCGGCTGCGGGCCCTTGGATGTGTGCTCGTGGACACCACCTGTGGATCGGTCTTGAACGTGTGGAAGCGCGTGGACAGCTATGCGAAGGACGGCTTTACGGCGCTGATCCACGGGAAGTACTACCATGAGGAGACCAAAGCGACCGCCAGTCAGGTCACGAAGTACGCGGGCGGTCGCTATCTCGTCGTTCGCGATGTCGGCGATGTCGACCACGTATGCAGCTACATCGAGTGCGGCGGGGACGACGCCGAGCTGCTCCGGCGTTTCGAGGGGAAACTGTCGCCCGGCTTCGAGCCCGCACGGGATCTCGTTCGCATCGGCGTGGCGAATCAGACCACGATGCTGTCGAACGAGTCGCTCGCGATTGCCGCGCGCGTGCGTGAGACCATGATCCGGCGGTACGGCGACTCGGCCCTGAAGGATCATTTCCGAAATTTCGATACGATCTGCTCGGCGACGCAGGATCGGCAGGACGCGGTGCTCGCGCTGATCGCGGACTCGCTCGACGTGATGGTCGTCATCGGCGGCTATAATTCGAGCAACACGACTCACCTGGCCGCCATTTGCCAGCAACGCGTACCGACCTTTCACATCGAAGACGCGACGTGCATTGATCCAGACACGGCGGCGATCCGCTTCCGCCCCGTCGGGTCGGACCAGGAGGAGCGGCGGTCGCGCTGGATCCCGGACGGGCCGGTCTCGATCGGGATCACGGCCGGCGCGTCGACTCCGAACAACAAGATCGGCGAAGCGATAGAGCGGATCGTCGCCACCCGGGGCGAGTCGCTCGAGGGCGCCGTCACTTAGGTCTCGTTCCATGTCTCTGCCTGGTTTTCATCCCGCCGTCTCGCGCTGGTTCCTGAGTCGATTCGCGGGACCGACTGAGCCCCAGCGCCGCGCCTGGCCCCTCCTCCAGGAGGGCCGTCATGCGCTGATCGCCGCACCGACGGGCTCGGGCAAGACGTTTGCGGCATTCCTCACGGCAATCGACGGCCTGCTGCGGCAGGGACTCGAGGGCTCGCTGCCCGAAGGGACCCAGGTGCTGTACGTCTCGCCCCTCAAGGCCTTGTCGAACGACGTACAGAAGAATCTCTCGGAGCCGCTCGAGCAAATCCGTTCGCTGCTGCCTGAGCTCGGGCTCCCCGATGTCGAGATCCGAACCCTGGTTCGCACCGGCGACACCCCGGCCGCGGATCGGCAGGCGATGGTCCGGCGTCCCCCGCACATCCTCGTCACCACGCCCGAATCGCTGTTCCTGATTCTGACCTCCGAGCGTGCTCGGGACACCCTGAAAAGCGTCCGTGCGGTCATCGTGGACGAGATCCACGCCGTGGCGCGCGACAAGCGCGGCAGCCATCTCGCGCTCTCACTCGAGCGCCTCGAGCATCTCACCGGACGGCCGCTACAGCGCATCGGTCTCTCGGCGACACAGAAGCCGATCGAAGAGATCGCCCGCTTTCTGACGGGCGGCGCGGCGTGTGCCATCATCGACTCCGGGCATGCACGGCAGCTCGATCTCGCAATCGAAATCCCGTCCTCCCCGCTCGAGGCCGTCATGGCGGCGGAGGTCTGGGAGGAGATCTACGATCGGCTCGCCCAGCTCGTTTCCGAACATCGGACCACGCTCGTGTTCGTCAACACGCGCCGGATGGCGGAGCGGGTCACGATGCATTTGTCGGAACGGCTCGGCGCCGAGGCCGTGACGTCCCACCATGGGAGTCTGTCGCGAGAAAAGCGGCTGGATGCGGAAACCAGACTGAAACAAGGAAAGCTCAAGGCGCTGGTTGCCACGGCGTCACTTGAGCTGGGCATCGACATCGGGTCGATCGACCTCGTGTGCCAGATCGGGTCGACGCGCGCGATCGCGACCCTGTTGCAGCGCGTGGGCCGTTCCGGGCACAATCTTGGCGCAGTCCCCAGGGGTCGGATATTCCCACTCTCCCGTGATGAACTCATCGAGTGCGCGGCCCTGGTTCGGGCGACCAAGGAGGGCGAGCTCGATCGGCTCATCATCCCCGACCGTCCACTCGATATTCTGGCGCAGCAAATCGTCGCGGCGGCTGCCACCGAGGAATGGGACGAAGATGCCTTGTTCGCTCTCGTGTGCCGTGCGTATCCGTACCGCAACCTGACGCGTCGCGATTTCGACGACGTCGTACAGATGCTTGCGAACGGATTCACCACTCGCCGAGGCAGGCGAGCGGCATATCTCCACTACGATGGCGTGAACCGGCGTCTTCGCGGCCGCCGCGGTGCCCGCCTCGCCGCAATCACGTCGGGCGGCGCGATCCCGGATGTCGGTGACTACCGCGTCATCCTCGAGCCCACCGACACCTTCGTCGGAACACTGAACGAGGACTTTGCCATCGAGAGTATGCCGGGCGACATCTTCCAGCTCGGCAACAGCTCGTATCTCATCCGCAAGATCGAATCGGGGCAGGTGCGCGTGTCCGACGCTCAGGGACAGCCGCCGTCGATTCCCTTCTGGATCGGAGAAGCGCCCGCGCGCACCGATGAGCTGTCACGCGAAGTGTCGCGGCTCCGTGGGGAGCTGGACGAGCGGCTGCGTGATCCGGCGCAGGCGATCATTTGGCTCGAGCAGAGCGTCGGTCTCACGGAGGCCGCGGCGCGGCAGATCGTCGACTATCTCGAGGCAAGCCGGAAGATTCTGGGTGTCATTCCGACTCAGCAGACGCTCGTCCTCGAGCGGTTCTTCGACGAAGCTGGCGGCATGCAGCTCGTGCTGCATGCTCCGTTCGGGAGTCGGGTCAACCGCGCCTGGGGGCTGGCGTTGCGGAAGCGGTTCTGCCGCACGTTCAACTTCGAGCTCCAGGCCGCGGCGACCGAGGACGCGATCGTGCTCTCGCTGGGAGCGCAGCACAGTTTCCCGCTCGACGACGTCTTCCAGTATCTGAAGCCGGCAACGGCCGAGCAGCTGCTCGTGCAGGCTATGCTCGTGGCGCCGATGTTCGGAACGCGCTGGCGCTGGAACGCCACACGCGCGCTCGCGGTGCTCCGCTCGCGAGGCGGCAGGAAAGTCCCTACACCGCTGCAGCGGATGGAAGCCGAAGACCTCGTGGCCGCCGTGTTTCCCGATCAGCTGGCCTGTCCCGAGAACCTGATCGGCGATCGCGACATTCCGGATCATCCGCTGGTCAAGCAGACCATCGAAGACTGTCTCACGGAAGCCATGGACTTCCCCGCGTTGCGTCGCGTGCTCGAGGCGATGGAGCGTGGCGAGTTTCAGCTGGTGGCCCGCGATACGCCCGAGCCGTCGCCCTTGTCGCACGAAGTCCTGAACGCAAAGCCGTACGCGTTCCTCGACGATGCCCCGCTCGAGGAACGGCGCACCCAGGCCGTGTTGACCCGACGCGGACTCGACATCAAGACCGCCGACGAGTTCGGGCGCCTCGACGCGGCGGCGATCGAGCGGGTGCGAGACGAGGCGTGGCCTGAGGCCCGTGACGCGGACGAGCTGCACGATGCGCTGCTTACGATCGGAGCCGTCACGCAAGGCGAAGGGCAAAGGGGCAAGTGGGACGCGTATTTCGGAGACTTGGTCGCGAGGGGTCGTGCCGGGGTGCTGCCTGGTCAACCTCCGCTCTGGGTCGCCACCGAGCGCGCTCCGATGCTCGAGGCCGTCTTCCCCGGGAAAACAATGCACCCTGCGCTCGGGGTCCCGGAGCGCGAGCGCGCCAAGACGTGGACGAGAGAAGACGCGATTCGCGAGCTCGTGCGCGGACGACTCGAGGTGGTCGGGCCCATCACCGCTACCAGCCTCGCGGGCTCGGTGGGCCTGGCGCGTAGCGACGTGGAGTTCGCCCTCGGCGCACTCGAGCACGAGGGCTTCGTATTGCGGGGCCGGTGGAGCGCGGGAGAGCAGGAGCTCGAGTGGTGCGAGCGACGCTTGCTGGCGCGCATCCATCGCTACACGCTGGACCGACTTCGGAAAGAAATCGAGCCGGTCGCACCTGCCGAGTTCATGCGGTTCCTGTTCAAGTGGCAGCGCGTGACCCCGGAGACGCGCGCCGAAGGCCCGGATGGACTCGCCGCGGTGCTCGAGCTGCTCGACGGATTCGAAGCCCCCGCGGGAGCCTGGGAGCGCGACCTGCTGCCCGCTCGGGTGAGCGAGTACGATCCTCTCTGGCTCGACGGATTGTGTCTCTCCGGGCAGATCGCTTGGGGTCGCATCTCGCTGCCCTCGCTTCAGGTCACGAGCGGCCACCGGTCGGGTCCCGTGCGCACGACGCCGGTCGCGCTGTTCCGCCGCGATCGCGGCGCGATCTGGAAGGCGCTCGCGCCAGGTGTGGACGGCGCGTCCCTCGCGTTGTCACACGCGGGGCGCTCCGTGCTCGAGGCACTCGAGCAGCGGGGAGCGTCGTTCTTCGGTGACTTGGTGAATGCCACCGGCTTGTTGCGAACAGAAGTCGAGAAGGGACTGGCCGAGCTTGTCGCCTGGGGCATTGTGACGTCCGACAGTTTCGCGGGCCTCCGGGCGCTGCTCGTGCCGTCCGACAGGCGGAAACCGATCAGCACCTTCCGCCGCCGCGGCCCGAGTGCCCCATTCGGAGTCGAAACCGCCGGCCGCTGGTCTCGCGTGGACCGCACCGCGCCCGTCTCCGAAGATCAGCTTGCGGAAACCGTCGCTCGCCAGCTACTGCGCCGCTACGGGGTAGTGTTCCGCCGTCTCGTTGCGCGAGAATCGTTGCTCGCCCCTTGGCGCGATGTACTGCGCGTATATCGCCGACTCGAGGCCCGAGGGGAAATTCGCGGTGGCCGGTTCGTGGCGGGATTCTCGGGCGAGCAGTACGCGCTTCCCGAGGCGATCGGGTCACTCCGGGCGGTGAGACGGGAGGTGCACGGCGGCGAGATGATCGCGGTGAGCGGAGCGGACCCGCTGAACCTGGTGGGGATCATTACGCCGGGCGAAACGTTAGCGGCACTTGCGGGGAACCGGCTGCTCTATCGCGACGGCGTCCCCATTGCCCTACGGGATGGTGAAGGACGCGCGGAGAAGCTCCTCGTTTCGCTCGGCCCCGATGCGGAACCCGAAGTGAGGGCGGCTCTTGTGCGGCAGGGAGCAGTGCCTCTCGTCCGGACGTATCTCGGAGCCACCCGCCGCCGCTAGCTCACGGGTTGCTTGAGACGGTCGAAGTACAGCTTTCTCACTTTGGCGACTTTAGGAGCCACGACTGCTCGGCAGTAGGCCTGGCTGGGGTTGCGGCGGAAGTAGTCGCGGTGGTACTCCTCGGCCGGGTAAAATGTGTCCAGCGGCTTGATCTCGGTCACGATCGGATCGTCCCAGATCTGTTCCCTTCTGAGCTCCGCGATCACCTGTTCGGCGACAGCCTTCTGCTCCGGAGTGTGGTAGTAGATTGCCGATCGATACTGCGTGCCCACATCGGCCCCCTGCCGATTGAGGGTCGTGGGGTCGTGAACGGTGAAGAAAACGTGCAACAGGTCGGCATAGGTAATGACGTCGGGATCGAACGTTACTTGTACGACTTCGGCATGTCCCGTCGTCCCGGTGCACACCTGCTCGTACGAGGGCTGTGGGACCTTGCCCCCCGCGTATCCGGACTGCACGCGCTCGACGCCGCGCAGTTCCTGGAATGCTGCCTCGAGACACCAAAAACAACCACCCGCCAGCGTAGCGACTTCATGGTCGCGCATCGCTTCAAGGTGGCGCGGAATGCCGGCGGAGTGAAGGGGTAGACACATGCCCGAGCTTCCCGATGTCAACGTGTACGTGGAGGCGCTCGAGCAACGGATCGTCGGGCAATCGCTCGAGCAAATTCGGCTCGCGAGCCCATTTCTGGTGCGCAGCGTCGAGCCCCCGCTGCAGGATTCGCTGGGACGGACCGTTACCGGTGTGCGCCGGCTCGGCAAGAGAATCGTGATCGCGTTGGAGCCGGATCTCTACCTCGTGTTGCATCTGATGATCGCGGGGCGGCTGCGCTGGCGCGAGCGCGGAGCGGCGATTCCCGGCCGCATCGGTCTCGCCGCCTTTGATTTCCCGAACGGGACGATGATCCTGACTGAAGCGGGCACGAAGCGACGGGCGGCGCTGCACCTGGTACGCGGCGCCGCGGGGCTCGCGGAGCACGATCGCGGCGGTCTCGAGGTGCTCGGCTCGTCGCTCGACACGTTCGCCGCCGCGCTGCGCGCCGAAAACCATACCCTCAAGCGCGTTCTGACGGATCCCGTGGTGTTCTCGGGAATCGGGAATGCCTACTCGGATGAGATACTCCATGCGGCGCGCCTGTCTCCGTTCGCGCTGACCCAGACGCTGACGGATGATGAGATCGCCCGGCT
>Ga0335079_10000606_pt1 | contig 41228 bp, 39 predicted proteins | sample Lox_Sample_33_FD_206719 | JGI IMG/M metagenome (GOLD analysis project Ga0335079, IMG submission 206719) | Soil microbial communities from Loxahatchee National Wildlife Refuge, Florida, United States - Lox_Sample_3.3 | ecosystem: Environmental > Terrestrial > Soil > Wetlands | place: USA...
GTTGTGGTCGACCCGGAACAACTCGTTGTTATAAGTGTCCTGGGCATTCTTGCCCATGGTGTAATTGTTGGTGTTGTCCGCCGTTCCCTGCTGGTTGGGCAAGTCCCACAACTGCGCGATTTTTGCCGCAACCGGGTTGATCCGGTTGGACGGGATGACGTTATTGGGCAGTGGGGTGCGGCTGAACTGCCCGTTGCCCGCCGGAATGGTGGAAAAGGGATCGTAGATCTGGTAGTTGGTTCCGAGTTTGAGCAGGCTGGAGAAATCCCCGGTGCGCTCGGCGGGCGTCGGCACGGATTCCACCACCCACGGCGACGGGTCGAAACTGTAGATCCACTCGAAGGCCGCCGTGAAGAACGTCTTGTTGCGGCCGTCATAAAGCTTGGGGATATAGACAGGACCGGTCAGGCTGGCGCTCATGCGGTGAATGCGCATATCCGGTTTGCCGGACGCCAGGCGGAAGTAGTTGTTGGCATTGAGCGCCGGGTTCTGCATGAAGTAATTGGTCTGGCCGTGTAAGTCGTTGGTGCCGGTCTTCAGGGTCATATTGACGGCGGCCCCGGGCATGAAGCCGAACGCGGAGTCGAAGGTGGCCGTCTGGACCTTGAACTCCTCCACGACCGCCTGGGGCGGGGAATAGGCGATCTGCCCGCCCTGAGTGTTGTTGGAGCCGTCCAGCATGAACTCGTTGTTGAGCTGGCGAACGCCGTTGACGGAAATCGAGGATGGTGAGCCGGTATCGAACGGCCGGATATAAGCCGTGGTTTGGGGCGTAAACGTCACGCCTGGAACCATGGTCGCCATCACCAGCACCATGCTGTCCTTGGTGGGCAGATCCATAATGGTGCGGGAGTCCACGACCTGCCCCATGGACGCGGTGGACGTGTCGACGAGAGGGGCCTCGGCGGTGATGGTGACCTTCTCGCTGGCGGCGCCCAACTCCATCACGATGTCCATGGTGATGCGTTCGCTTTGCCGGACCGTCAGGCCGGTGCGGGAGTAGCTCTTGAATCCCGCCATTTCGGCCGTCAGGCTATACGCTCCGGGAATCAGGAACGGCAGCAGATAGTCGCCGGTCCCATTGGTCGTGCCGGGGTAGTGCACACCGGTGGCGACGTTGAGGGCGTCGACTTTGACGCCGACGATCACCGCGCCGCTTGGATCGGTCACGTGTCCCAGGAGCGTGCCCCGCGCCTCCTGAGCGGCCAACGGCAGCGCGCCAGCCAACAGACACAATATGATGAGCCCGGTAAGTTTTCGAGTTCGCATCGGTACGCTCCTTTCTCTCGCATTTCAAGAAGGACTAGCGCTTGATGGGCGTGGTGGTCGGCGGCGGCGGCTCCTTGTGCCCGAGCACCGTCCAGTCACGCGGCCGGCCGATGTTGTCGTAGATCTTGCCGCGCTTGATCTCGTCGTCGTGGAAAATCCAGCCGGCGATCTCGGCCACCTGGTCGGCCACCCGGCGCGGCACCACCGCTACGCCGTCGTTGTCGGCCACGATGACGTCGCCCGGCATGACCAGCACGCCGCCGACGACGACGGGCTCATTGTAGGACTCCATCCACATCCGCCCCTGGTTGATGCCGCGCGGCGCTTGCATGGGATCCTGGTATACCGGAATGCGCGTGAGGGTCAGCTCATCGGTATCGCGGCATACCGCATTGCCTACCAGGCCGCGCAGCCCTAACCCGGTCATGGTGAGCGCATTATTGGAGCCGCAGAAGCCGTTGTCATGGGCCTGGCCGTCCACAACCAGGATCGTTCCGGGCCGGATCAGTCCCGTGTAGGAAGCCCGGCCTTCGGTGCGCATCTCGGCCGGAGGCCCCCACTCCCTGGTTTCCCAGACCCGTTCATCGGCGTGAGATTTGAATTCGCGGGCGGTGGCTTGCGCCGGCACCAGCCGCACTGTCAACGCGATGCCGTGGATCCGGTGCGTGATCTTCTGCTCGTCGCGCCAGAGTGGCCGGATGCGTTTGTCCATCATGGTCACTTCCGGCAACCCGACGGCGTCCAGCGCGTCGATCACATCGGCCACCCGCAGGCCGTCATACAGCTTCAGAAGCTGCGAGTCCTCTTCCGCGCTGTATTGCTGAACTTTGAGAAATTGGTGTGAGGGCGGAGGCGGCGTAGCGCTTGGCTGGCCCCAGGCCATCCCACCCAAAAGCATCACTAAGGTTGTCGTCTTCATGGACTTTGCTCCTTTCACTGAAACGCGTTTCTATTTCTTGATCGGCTTGTCGGTGGGCGGCGGCGGCTCCTTGTGTCCGAGCACCGTCCAGTCGCGCGGCCGGCCGATACGGTCGTAGATCTTGCCGCGCTTGATCTCGTCGTCGTGGAAGATCCAGCCGGCGATCTCCGCCACCTGGTCGGCCACCCGCCGCGGCACCACCGCCACGCCGTCGTTGTCCGCCACGATGACGTCTCCCGGCATCACCAGCACGCCGCCGCTCACGATCGGCTGGTTGTAGGACTCCACCCACATGCGGCCCTGGTTGATGCCGCGCGGCGCTTCCATGGGATTCTGATAAACCGGAATCCGCGTGAGAGCCATCTCGTCGGTATCGCGGCACACCGCGTCGCCCACCAGCCCGCGCAGGCCCCTGCCGAACAAGAGCAGGCCCACGTTCGAGCCGCAGAATCCGTTATCCTTCGCCGAACCGTCCACTACCAGAATCGTCCCCGGGCGGACCAGCGAGATGAAGGCATAGCCTGCCCCCGGATCTCCACCCTTATCTCCGGGCGTCCGCAGCTCGGCCGGCGGTCCCCATTCCGTCTCTTCCCAGACGCGCTCATCGGCGTGAGACTTGAATGGGCGCGCCGTCGCCTGCGCCGGCACCAGCCGCACCGTCAATGCGATGCCGTGAATCCGGTGCGTGATCTTTTCCTCGTCGCGCCACAGCGGCCGGATGTGCTTGTCCATCATCGTCACTTCCGCCAGCCCCACCGCGTCCAGCGCGTCGATCACGTCGGCCACGCGCAGCCCCTCGTAGAGCTGCAGCATCTTCGCGTCTTCTTCGGCGGAGTATTGCTGGACTTTCAGAAACTGATGGGAAGGCGGCGACGGAGGCCGGGAGCTCTGGTTGGCCTGTCCCCAGGACAGAACGCCACCCAAAACGAACAACGCTGCTTTCTTCATAGTCGGATCCTTCCTTTTCTTGGCGGCGGCCTGTCTTGCGACGAGCCGTGCCGGGCCGCCCGGAGACAGTGCGCAGGCGTTCCCGCGCGATCCAAATCGGCGCCGCTACGGGCGCTCGATTTACCTTGCAGCAACTTTTGGATTCGAATATCATATATCCGATATCAGGCATCGTGTCAAGCCTTAGTAGTCTTGAAATCGGCGATCGTGAGAAGATAGCCGCCTGAGTGAGTCGGTGAACAGGATGGAGGCGAAGCGATGAATCGCGGGAGCTTATTTCTAAGTGCTTGTCTGGCTTGGACCTGGATAGGGATCTCGGCGGCGGCGCCGGTACACGTGTGGGAAAAGCAGGAATTGACCTTTACTTCCGTGGCTTCCTTTTCGAACCCCTATACCGATGTTGTGATCTGGGTGGACTTGAGAGGTCCCGGCTTCCAGAAGCGAGTCTACGGGTTCTGGGACGGCGACCGCACCTTCCATGTGCGTGTCCTGGCTACCGCCCCAGGGACATGGACCTGGCGCTCCGGTTCCGCACCCGCCGACGCCGGCCTCGCCGGGAAGAGCGGGGCATTCACTGCCGTGGACTGGACTGAAGCCGAGAAGCAGGCCAACCCTCTCCGCCGCGGCTTCCTCCGCGCAGCCCCCAACCACCATGCGTTGGAACAGGCTGACGGCACCCCCTTTTTCGTTCTCGGCGACACCTGGTATGCGGCTGGGGCCAACCGCTTCCGCTGGTATGACGACGATCGTGAGCGACCCCTCGGCCCCGAGGCCGGCTTTAAGGACTACGTCCGCTACCGCCAGCAGCAGGGGTTCAACTGGGTCAACATCATTGCCGCTTTCCCCAACTGGAAGACGGACGACCAGCCCTGGCACCTGGTCATGAACGACGCGGAGCGCACTACCATCCGCTCCGCCTGGCTCGAGTTCGGCACCGGCGCCGGCCCGACTGCCGGCAGCGCCAAGAATATGGACAACGAAGGCGGACGCCCCTTCGTCTTTCCCGGAAAGATCCCTGGCTACGAGGACTACTTCCCCGACATGGATCGCATCAATCCGGCCTACTTTCATTACGTGGACCGCAAGATCGACTACCTCAACGAGCACGGATTTGTGCCTTTTATCGAGGTCTCCCGGCGCGATGCCAGCCTGTGCTGGAAGAAGTACTACAAGTGGCCCGATTCGTACGCTCGCTTTATCCAGTACATCTGGTCGCGCTATCAGGCGAATAACACCGTGCTCAGCCCGATCCACCTGGACATCATCAGCGAGTCCGTCGGTCCCGAGGATTATCTCAACGCTATCCGCACGGTGACGGAGAAGTACGGCCCGCCGCCCTTCGGCACGCTGCTTTCAGCCAATGCCAACCCTTCCACGCTGGAGAACTGGGGCGAGAACTCCTGGGTGACTCTGCACCAGACCGGCAACATGCGAGAGCACAACAACTATTGGTATCTCACCGAGATTTTCAACCTTCCCCATCCCACGCCGGCACTGAACGGCGAACCTTACTATTCCGGTTACGTGGACGCCCGCGGTCTGAACGGCGGCTACCGCTACGGTGCGCCGGGCGGCACGGAGAAGGACGATCAGTTCGTGCGCTCCGCCATGTACGGCAACTTTCTCTCCGGCGGCCTCGCCGGCCACGTTTACGGCGCGGAGGGAATCTGGGGCGCGGACATCGAGCCGGCGGCGCCGATCAAGATGTGGGATGCCTTCCAGTGGAATTCCGCCGCGCAGATGAAGCATCTCCGGACCTTCGCTCTCTCCGTCGGCAGGCGCTACCAGGACCTGGTTCCCATCGCCGATCTGGTTTCGCCCAACAAAAACGGCGACCTCCGCTCCTACGAAGGTTGGGCATACTGCGCCCGCACCCCGGATAAAGAAACCTTCCTCGCATATTTCGAAAAAGGCTGCTCTCGGAGCCAGATTCGCGGGGCCCGCCTATCCAGTCTGTACCGCGCGCAGTGGTTTGACCCCCGCCATGGCACGTGGCAGGACGCAGGCGATGGCAGCGTGCGCTCCAGCGTTATCGGCATCATCATGTTGCCCGAGTTCCCCGCCGGTGTGGACTGGGGCCTGCGCCTCACCTACACCGGACCTGCGCCAGCCAACGTACGCGGTGGGCGCGCAGGTGATTGAATGGCCTTATGGAACCACTCGCTGTTGCCGTTGGCGGAGACCATGCCGGCTTTCCGCTGAAGGCGCCGATTATCGAGTTCCTGCGCAGCCAGGGACACTCGGTGGAAGATTGCGGTTCGTACGATCCCGCCCCGGTGGATTTCCCGGACATCACGCGGGCGGTGGGTGAGCGCGTGCGCGATGGCCGCGCCGCCCGCGGCATTCTGGTCTGCGGCACCGGCGTAGGCGCGTGCATTGCCGCCAACAAAATGGCTGGCATCCGCGCCAGCGTCTGCCACGACGTCTATTCGGCCCACCAATCGGTGGAGCACGACGACGTGAACGTCGCCTGCATCGGCGCGCAGGTGATCGGTTTGAAAGCGGCGGAGGACTGCTTGAGCGCATTCCTGGCCGCCCGCTTCAGCACCGCCGAAGAGTTCCGGCGCCGCGTTGCCAAGCTGGCCGAGATGGAGCGCGCGGCCGGCCAAAGATAGCCGGGGCGGGAGGCCCAATGAACGTCCACGACAACTCGCGACGGTGGGTTCTATTGGCGCTGCTGGTCGGAGCGATGGTGGTGAGCTTTTTCGACCGGGGAAACCTGGCCGTCTCGGCCCCGGTACTGGCGCCGGACCTCGGCCTCTCCTCCTGGCAACTTGGTCTGCTGCTCTCCTCGTTTTTCTGGACCTATGCCGCCTGCCAGATCCTGGCCGGCTGGCTTGCGGACCGCGTCGAGGTGCGCTGGATCTACGCGGGCGGCTTCCTGCTGTGGTCGGCGGCCACCCTTTCGACCGCGGCGATGGCTTCCTTCGCAGGCATTCTGTGCATGCGCCTGCTGCTGGGCGTCGGCGAATCGATTACCTATCCGGCCACCTCGCGCATCCTGGCGGCGGTCTTTCCGGAGCGGCGCCGCGGGCTCGCCAACTCGCTCGTGGACTTGGGCGCGCGCCTCGGTCCGGCGGCCGGGACGGCCTGCGGCGCGCTGCTGGTGGTACGCGTGGGATGGCGCGGTTTGTTCGTGGTCACCGGCTTGGGCGCGCTCGTGTGGCTCGTGCCGTGGGTGATCTATGCCCCACGCCAACTGGCGACGGCGGCCGGCGCGGACGCGCCGAAGACAGGCTGGTCCACGCTGCTGCGCAGGAGGGCGGTGTGGGGAACCTGCGGCGGGCTCTGCGGCGCAAACTACGCCTGGTATTTCCTGTTGAGCTGGCTCCCCTCCTACCTGGTGCGCGAGCGCCACTTCTCGCTCAACTCGGTAGCCTTCTGGGGCGCCATGCCATATCTCTGCATGGCCGTCTCCTCCATCACCGGAGGCGTCCTGGCGGACCATTGGATTGCCCGCGGCGCCGCGCCTGTGAAGGTGCGCCGCCGGTTCCTGGTTACCGGCCTCACGCTGACGGCCGTGCTGCTGCCGCTGGTGCTGCTGCCGCGCCTGGAATGGGCAATCGCCGGTCTCTTCCTCAGTTGTCTGACCTTCGGTATCTACGCTTCCAACCTTTTTTCCCTGACACAGACTCTTGCCGGCCCCGCCGCATCCGGCCGCTGGACAGGCCTGCAAAACGCCTGTGGCAACGTTGCCGGCATCGTCAGTCCCGCGCTGACGGGATGGATTGTGAGCGCGACCGGCCACTTTTCACTTGCCTTCGTCACAGCCAGTCTCGCCTGCCTGCTCGGGGCGTCGAGTTTCGGCTTGCTGGTGCGCGAGACTCTGCCGGCCCAGAGCGGCGCCGCTCGCCGGACAGCCGCGGTACGCTCGGGATCGCACTAACGTCACGGAAAGGATGATTGCATGAAATCCGCTTTGCTCGCCGGTCTGGCGTGGTTGCCGGCCCTGTACTCTGCTCCACCGGTTCACCTGTATGACCGGGTGGAACTCTCGTTCGAGGCCAGTGGCAAGTACCGCAATCCGTATACGGACGTCGAAGTGTGGGTGGACCTCAAGGGCCCGAACTTCAGCTCGCGCTGCTACGGATTCTGGGACGGCGGACGAACGTTTCGAGTGCGCATCACCGCGACCGCGCCCGGGGAGTGGAGTTGGGTGAGCGGGTCGAATCCCGCGGACCCGGGACTCGCCGGCAAACGTGGCAGTTATAGCGGCGTCGCGTGGACGGAGGCTGAGAAACAGGCGAATCCGAATCGGCGGGGCTTCCCGCGCGCGACCCCGAACGGTCACGCACTCGAATACCCCGATGGGACGCCGTACTTCGCCGTCGGCGATTTCTTTTATCCGGCCTCGAGCCGGCGCTACCGGTGGCGCGACAGTGACGAGAGTTATGATGTCAGCGATCCGAACGCCGGCTACAAAGACCTGTTGCAGTACCGCATCCGGCAGGGCTTCAACATGATCTTTATCATCTCGAGTTTTCCTTCCTGGGCCTATGACGGCTACCCGGCAAGGTTCCAGGACCGCTCCGGAGTGCCGATGCGCGACGCCTGGCCGAGCGGCAACGAAGACCGCGCGGAGGACATGGTCAACGAAGAGAACGAGCGTCCCTTCCTGTTCCCGGGCAAGGGCGATGGATACCCGGAAGTTGGAGCCGACTACTTCCGCATTAATCCGTCGTATTTCCGGTACCTGGACAATAAGATTGATTACGCCGCGGCACACGGGGTCGTGGTCTTGCTGGAGACCCTGAGGCGCGATATTGCGCCATACATGAAGGCGTACTATGGCGGAACCGATCCGGACATGTCGAAGAATGCAGTGTTCCACTATGTCCGCTGGATCTTCGCCCGGTACCAGGCCCATCCGGTGATCTGGAGCATCTACCACTACGACTGCGTGTGCGCGCCCTACGGATTGGAGCCGGCCGAACTGCGCATCCCGCTCGATGGATATTACCGGAAGTACGGCCATCCGCCCTTCGGCCAGTTAGTTTCCACCAACGTGAGCGGCTCCACTTACCGCGCCTGGGGCCACAGCGACAAAGCTCCCTGGCTGACGCTGCATCAGACGGGAAACAATCCGCGCGATCATTCCATCGGCGACTATGTGCTCGAAATGTACCAACTCCCGAATCCGCTTCCGATATACGGGCAGGAACCCTGGTACCTGCCAAATGATTCGGCCGAGGAGCGGCGGAAGAGCCGATCGACGTTATATTCGCAATTGCTGAACGGCGCCTTATCCGGCGTCGCCTATCAGGCGATGGGACTCACACGCGGCAATCGTGAGAACAGCAGCCAATTCGTAAACATGTGGGTGTCGATCAAGTGGCAGGCTGCCAATGAGGCACCGCTGGCCGGCCGGTTTCTCGAGGCCGATGGAGTTCGTGTGCAGGATCTAGTGCCCCATCGTGAGTTGCTTTCCGTTTCGAAGACTGGCGCCGACGCGAAGTTCGTCCATTACACGGATACCTCGAAGATTCTCCAGGAGGGCTGGGCCTACTGTATGCGGACAGACGACAAGAGACACTTCAAACTCTACTTCGAGCGCCACGCGGCGCGACCCGACCTTTCAGCAGCGCTTCCCCGTGCCAGCTACGAGGCCAAATGGTTTGATCCCCGCACGGGGGAGTGGAGCAAGGCAGCAGGCGGAACCCTGGTGTCCGACACCCTGGGCAGAATTGCCTTGCCTGCGTGCCCGACTATTGCCGACGATTGGGGGCTGAGCCTATCGGCGAAATAGGGCGATCCAGGCGCGGAATCGCGCCGGCAACTCCCTGCGGCCCTCTCTCGGCCTTCCAAAGGCTCGAGACCAGGACCTCAGTGGTTCGAATCCACTCGCCGCGACCAATTCCTTTTCAAACCGCTCGGCGCCCCACCAACAGTGCAATCAGCCAGATCACGAGAAACAGGAAGAATAGGATCTTGGCGATGCCGGCGGCTGTTCCCGCGATTCCACCAAAGCCCAGAATGGCAGCGATAATCGCGATAACCAAAAATATAAGCGACCAATGAAGCATGTTACCTCTCCAGTGGGGTAATACCTTCCGTCCCCACGCGGAAAGGAGCACGTGTTCCGCCAACGTGTTGTTTGCAACCTCTGCCGGGGTGGAAGACGTGCGCGCGGAACCTGCATCCGGAGCCTGGCGCCGGCGAAGTGTGGCGCGGAACCTTGGGCCTGCAGGTGCTTAGGTCACAGGTAGGACTCTTCGGGAAGCCCACGGCGCTAAGGCACGGCTACGCCGCATTTCGGAAACGGGCAAAACAAAGAGGCGCGTGCAAGGTTCGCATCAGGAGAGGTAAATATGGCCGCTAGATCGTCTCATTCCAGCTCACGGAGTGGCTCCGAGGGCAAACGCAAGATTCACAAGGTCATGAAAGAGCATAAGCAGGGCAACCTGAAATCTGGCAGCGGGAAGAAAGTGAAGAGCCGCAAGCAGGCCCTCGCGATCGCCCTGAGCGAGGCTCGTCGATCCGGCGCCAAGATTCCTAAGAAAAAATCAAAATCCTAGTCGGCCATATCTTGCATGTCGCATTCCAGCGAGGTCATTCGGCGATGCAAACCGCGCCTAGCGCCGGCTGAGAGGCGCTCGCCAGCCACGCGCGCGCCGCAGATGCAGCGCTGCGTACGAAACGACGGCGGTCGCGGATATCGTTACGAGGTTGATCGCGAAGCTCAGCAGCCGCTCGTTTATGACTTGCGTGGGCGGCAGGCCCGCGATCGTTGCGGCGCCGAACCACGCGGGAAAAATCGCCAGCTGGACTGCGGCGGCCACGCCGATGAGGTAACGTCGTCCTGTATCATCGGCGTTCGACAAGCCGGCCGTGATGCCGATTGCGGCGGAGAGGGCGAAGCTGGAAAGAGGGCTCTTGAAGCCCTGGAAGCGAATCGGACCTCCCATGAAGCTCGCTACGATCACGCCGCCCGCGAAAGCCAGCATCGTGCTCACCGCGATGGCACACAACCCGCGGAAGATCAGACGCCGGTCACCGCTCCAGAAGCCGAAGCTGACAGCGAGCACTTCAGCCAGGAAGGGCAGGAAGAGCGCAGCCACGACAATCGCGACGGCATTGTTCTCCACGATTCCGGTTCCCAGAATAATGCCCCCGGCGAGCGCGCGGGCCAGATAGCTCGTCGTCACGTGGCTCAACTGCCAGAGGTCCTGGATGACATCGCAAAACGGTTCGCCCATCGGTTTGGTCAGCTCCGCCAAGTCCCTTCCGTCGACGATTGCCCGCAGTTCACGCGAGGTAAGAGAGTAGTCGGCACTGGACAGTACGGGCGAGGTAAGCAACGCCTCGACGAACAGGCGAGCCTTGGGGGTGGAAGTCTCGACGCTGACGATCCGGCGGGCGACGCCGGGCCCGTGAACATAAACTTCGGCGATCGGCACCCTTTCGATTCCGACATCGTGCGCCAGGCGCGCTGTCACTTCGACGTGTTCCAGTGGAACGGTTGCCCGGATTTCGTGCATAGTCTCAAACTCCCATCGTGTGGACGATCCAAATATGGCCGATCTGACGACGCTTCCGCATCAGCTTGATACCAAGAAACGCACTTGCCGGGCCATCATAGAAACGCCCAAAGGATGCCGCAACAAGTTCGACTATGACCCAAAATCGAACCTGTTCATGTTGGGCGGCCTGCTGCCGGAAGGCATGATGTTCCCTTTCGATTTCGGGTTTATTCCGTCAACGTTGGGAGAAGACGGCGATCCGCTCGATATTCTGGTGCTCATGGACGCGCCGGCACACGTCGGCTGCTTGATCGAGGTAAGGCTGATTGGCGCAATTTCGGCAGAGCAGACCGAACACGGAAAAAAGGAAACCAATGACCGATTATTGGGTGTCGCAATCCATTCCTATGATCACCAGGACCTGAAGACGATCGACGACCTAAGCAAGACGATGCTTTCACAGCTCGAAGAGTTCTTCGTCTCTTACAATAAGCAGCGCGAGAAGAAGTTCAGGATAACAGGCACGGGTGGGCCCCGGAAAGCGCTCAAATTGTTGAAAGCTGGTATACAGAATCACAAAAGCGGCAAACATCGCTGAAAGAAACGGAGCCCCTTACGCCAGATGACCGCGGGCCTCACAAGAGTCCAACCCTTCAAGCCCCTGGCCACAGGAATGCTCCGTCCCATATCCAGGGGGTAAGATCGCGATAGAGACCTGGATCACCGGGATGGGCGCGGCCCTCTGCAACGCCATCTTCCACGCCAACGGCAAACGCATCCGCGACCTGCCGGTTACGCCGGACAAGCTGGTTCGACGACTATGACGAAACGCAATTTGTATGACTTGGATCCAGGCGATCAAGCTCCCAGCGTCGTCAGAATGATCGTCGAAATTCCGAAGGGGTCCAGCAACAAGTATGAGTACGATGCTGACTTGCAGCTATTCCGAGTGGACCGCCCGCTATATGTTCCCCTCAACTACCCCGGCGAGTATGGATTCATACCCGGCACGCTCTCTGAAGATGGAGACCCCTTGGACATTCTCTCCCTGGTGAGCGAACCGAGCTACCCGGGAATTGTCCTGTTGGCGCGTCCCCTGGGTGTATTGGATCTTATCGACCGCGGACAGCGCGATCAAAAAGTACTCGCGGCGGCCGACAAAGATCCCCGGTTCGACGAGGTTCGATCGGTGGATCAGGTATGGTCGCATTCTTTGCGCGAGATCGAGGAGTTTTTTGCCATTTACAAGAAGCTGGAAGGCGAAGAGGTGAACGTTAAGGGATGGCGCGGACTGGCTGCGGCGCGCAGCCTGATCACCTGCTGCCGCGAGCGTTACCTGAAAGCCCATCCGGCATGATGGTTCGACCCAATGGCGTATCGATTCAAACATCGCGAAACCGTTCCCGAAAATGTAAAGCGGATCGCCAGGGAGCAGCTCGATTCGGCGATCGGTCTGCTGAAGAGTAAACGCGGCCGGAGCCGCGACGACTGTTCGCAGACTCTTCGCTCTCCAGAAGCGGCAACTCGAAGAACAGGCAGCCGCGCGAAAACTTCTCCCAACCCTGGCGGCCGAGCTGCGCAAAGCACGCCAATCGATCCGGTACTGGCCCCTCGAGACGGACGGCTTCAAGGCGATTGCAGCCGGTGTGGAACAGACGTTTCGTGACGGCCGAAAAGCTCTGGCACTAGCGCGCAAGAGCAGCCGCATCGAGGATTTTCACGAGTGGCGCAAACGCGTAAAGGACCACTGGTATCAGGTTCGCCTTCTAGACAGGGTTTGGAAGGACGTGATGTCGGGATACGAGCAATCCCTGAAAGAATTGGAGGACGCGCTGGGCGAAGATATCAATCTATCGCTGCTGGAAAATCAGGTTCAGCAGTTGGCGTCGCAAGACGGCGCGCACCCACCAATGTCTTCGCTGCACAAAGCGGTCGGATCAGCCAGGCACGATTTGCGCCAGCGAGCGCTCGAAATCGGAGCCAGGGTCTATGGCGAAAAACCGCGGGAACTTACTCGTCAACTCAAGCGGCTTTGGCGGGCCTGGTGAAGTCGCGTTACGCGGTGCTCACGGTTGACGTTTGCCCTCCATGCCAGGCTCGTGCAGCGATAAAGAAAACTGGAATAGCGGGTTTATCCGATCTTTATGGCGCAATTCTCATACTTACAGCGGAGGGAGAAGTTCTGTGTTCAGGCAGCCAGCCTCCGGCGACTTCGCCCACGAAGGATGGTTATGAGCGACCCCGCCATGAAGTCGGTCTCCAGTCGTCTCGCGGAACAAGACGATGACCTGGTTTGCTACCGCTTCCGATGCACTACCATCGCCTTTGCACGTTTTGCCGATCTTCAAGCCGCCGAAGACCCGGCTCCCCAGTCTCCTGGCAGCTTCTGGTCAGAGCTGAAAGAAGTCTTTTTCCCACCATCTCCGCCCACTGTGCCGGTGGTACGAGTACCACCCGGTGCGCGGTTGCTGCTGATGGACATCCCTGAGGCTTTGCGGGAATCGTTCGGTGTCGGTCGCATCGAGGAAGTCTCGCTCGCACAAGTCAACGAGAACGACACAGTGCGTGATGCCGTGCGATTCTCCAACGGGTGTGAGTTGCTGGTCACAAGCTTACACGCGGGCCAGCGGGTCAGGGTACTGTCTGTTACGACAGATGATGCGGCGCCGGCATCGGAAATGCACGTCCACGGCTAGTACCGATTTGGCCTCAGATGGTTGTTGTGGCTGGCGAATTGCTTCCCTCATTATCGGAGGTGAACGGATGAGAGCGAGAATACTCATCGAAATCGTGATCGCCTTAGGCATTGGCGTGGTGGTTGGCTCATGGGCTACTGCCCGGATGGGGCATCCGCCATTCGTCATGGCGACGTCCGCACTGCCGGCGGCTCCCGCCAGCGCGCCGGCCGGGAACCAGGTATCTTTCGGAAGCGGGTTTGCTCCGGCGGTAAAGAGGGATCTTCCGGCGGTGGTGAACATCGCCTCGTCCAGGATCGTGCGTCCCAACCCGAACCTCACGCCGTTCTTCTCCGATCCGCTGTTTCGCCAGTTCTTCGGCGATCAATCCGGACACTTGCAGGCGCCGGCCGAGCGGGAGCACAGCCTTGGATCCGGTGTCATCATCCGGCCCGATGGCTACATCCTGACCAACAATCACGTGGTCAATGGGGCCTCTGACATCAAAGTCTCGCTTTCCGACAAGCGTGAACTTACGGGAACGGTCGTCGGCACCGATTCCAAAACAGATCTTGCGGTCGTCAAGGTCAGTGCCAACAATCTTCCAGTACTCGAACTGGCTGATTCTTCGAAAATCGAGGTGGGCCAGTTCTGCCTGGCAATCGGCGACCCCTTCGGAATCGGCCAGACGGTGACCATGGGGATCATCAGCGCTGTCGGTCGTGGAGGGCTCGGCATCGAGGATTATGAGGATTTCATCCAAACAGATGCCGCCATCAATCCCGGCAACTCCGGAGGCGCGCTGGCGGATGTGAACGGCAATCTGATCGGAATCAACACGGCAATTGTTTCGGGCGGAGGGGGTAACCAGGGTGTCGGCTTTGCCATTCCAGCGAATATGGCTCGCCGCGTGACGGACCAGATCCTCGCCCATGGAAAGGTGATTCGCGGATCTCTTGGCATCGTGATCGAGGCCGTAACGCCCGCTCTCGCCCACGCGTTTGGACTCACCGGGGAACCGCGCGGCGCGCTGATTTCGCAAGTGCAACCGGACTCGGGCGCATCGCGCGCTGGATTGCGACAGGGCGACATCATCCTGGAAGTGAACGGCTCGCCGATCGCGGACGATCGTGCGCTGAGCCTGATGATCTCCGCGATGGCACCGGGCACCCAGTTGCACCTCAAGGTCTTCCGCGACCGCCGGGAGCAGAATCTGGATGCGACTCTGGGCGAAATGACAACCGCTACGCCTAAGCCGGCGGAACCCGCTGCCGGGATTGGCGGTCCACGATTGGGACTCTCGGTGACAACCCTCACTCCGGAAATCGCACAGCAGCTTGGCGTGCCGGCTCGTACCAGCGGCGTAGTCGTGACTGAGGTTCAGGGAGCGAGCCCCGCGGAAGAAGCCCAGTTACGCCAGGGAGACATCATCCAGGAAGTGAACCGCAAACCGGTCACTAACCCGCAGGACTTTCAACAGGCGATTCGCCAGGCGGGCAACCAGCCGGTATTATTGCTCATCCAGCGGGGTGCGAACCATGTTTTCGTCGTGGTCCCGCCCAAGTAACTCCACGGATTACCAGAAACGGCTGGCATAATCGACCAGGGTCAGCGAGATCATGATGAGAAACCACGCGACTCCTGCGATCATCGCGATTCGTATCGTTCGCGACTCGTAAAACCCGTGCATGAAGAAACCCGCAATCAGGCACGCCTTGACACCGGCGAGCCCCACCGCGACCACGGTGTTGAGCGAGCCCATATCGATGAAGCCCAGCAAGGTGGTCAGCGCGGTTATGCCGAGCAGGGTTCCAAACGTCAGCGCATAAGTCTTTTTCGATACGATCGGCTGTGCCATAACTCACCACTTGTGCAGGTGTAAGCCCTCGATGTAAAAAATAGCGAACAGAAAAACCCAGATCACGTCCACGAAATGCCAGTAGAGGCCGGCAAGCACTACAGGCGTGTGGTACTCAGCTGAAAAGGAGCCGGCGCGATTGCGCAGGATCATGCTGAACAGGATTCCCTCGCCAACAAACATATGAAGGGCATGCAAGCCGGTCATGATGAAATACAGCAAGAAGAACATCTCGGCTTTGGGCGGGTCCGCAGAGGGGAAAAGAAATCCAGGGCCGGGGACGCGGTGATCCAGGTAGTGCAGATAGTATTCGGTAAATTTGATGCCCAGGAAAACCGCGCCCAGGATCATGGTGAGGGCGAGGAACAGGTTGAGAAGTTTGCGCCTGCCGACTTCGGCGCTGTGGACGCCCAGCGCCATCGTAAAGCTGCTGCAAATCAGTACAGCGGTATTGGTGGCGCCCAGCGCGATGTTCATGTCGGCGCTGCCCGCGATAAATGCTTGCGGGTAATACATTCGGTACACGCTGAACGCCAGAAAGAGCCCGCCGAAGAGCATGATCTCGGTCGAGATGAAAATCCACATCCCCAGCGTCGCCGTCTCGCGCTGCTGCTCTGGGGCGTGAAACTGTTCGCGCAGGATCAGTGCCAGGGGCTCAGCCAAGGTGCAATTCCTCTCTCATCCGCCCGAAGTCGTACGGAGGACCTTCCACGATGGGCGATACTTCGAAGTTATCCCTGGGCGGAGGCGATGCCGTCGTCCACTCGAGACCTGTCCCGCGCCATGGATTGGGACCGGCTTTCTTACCGTATTTCCACGACCAAAGCAGGTAGCACAGCGGAAAAATGTACCCGACACCCAGAATCGACGCTCCCGCGGTGGACAGAACGTTCAACATCTGGAATTCGGTCGGATATGCAGCGTAGCGTCGCGGCATCCCGAGGTACCCAAGGACGAACTGCGGGAAGAAAGTGAGATTGAAGCCCACAAACACGATCAGTGCGGAAAGGCGCGCCAGACCTTCCGGATAAAGCCTGCCGGTGATCTTCGGCCAGAAATAATGGATTCCGCCCAGGAACGCCATCACCGTTCCGCCCACCATGATGTAGTGAAAGTGCGCGATGACGAAATAGGTGTCGGTCACGTGCACATCGATTCCCAGCGCCGCCAGAAAGAGGCCGGTCATTCCGCCGATGGTGAACAGTCCCAGAAAGCCGATGGCATACAGCATGGGCGTATCCCACGAGATCGATCCCTTGTACAGGGTGGCGCTCCAGTTGAACACCTTGATGGCCGACGGCACGGCTACCAGGTAGCTGAGAAACGAGAATGCCATGGCCGAATAAATCGAAAGGCCGGCGACGAACATGTGATGGCCCCAGACCAGGAATCCGATCACCGCGATGGCCATGCTGGCGTAGGCCACGAAGTCGTACCCGAAGAGGGGCTTTCGCGAGAACGTGGGAATGATCTCACTGATCACCGCCATGCCGGGCAGCACCATGATATAGACCGCCGGGTGTGAGTAGAACCAGAACATGTGTTGGAACAGGACCGGATCGCCGCCCAGAGCCGGATCGAAAATGCCCACGTGAAAGATGCGCTCCACGCCCATCATCAGCAGCGTGACGGCCAGCACAGGCGTTGCCAGCACCAGCACCAGGCTGGTGGCGTAGTGCGTCCAGATGAACATCGGCAGACGAAACCAGGTCATGCCGGGAGCGCGCATGCGGTGGATGGTGGCAATGAAGTTCAATCCGGTTAGAATCGACGAGAATCCGGCGATGAACACGCCCGTCGCCGTGGCGGTCACGTAAGTATTCAGATAAGTGGTGCTGAGCGGAGTATAGAAGGTCCAACCCGTGTCCACGCCCCCGCGAACCAGGGCAAAGACGGTCACGGCGCCGCCGAACATGAAGATGTACCAGCTCAGCAGGTTCAGTTTAGGAAACGCCAGATCTTTCGCGCCGATCATCATGGGGATGAAGAAATTTCCCAGGGTGGTCGGAATCGAAGGGATCAGGAAGAACCATACCATGATGATGCCGTGCATGCTGAACATCTTGTTGTAATCGCCGGGATTGAACAGCCAGGCGCGGGGAGTCAGCAGCTCCAGCCTCATGAGCAGCGCGAACAGTCCGCCCAGGAAGAAGAACATCGTGACCGACACCAGGTAAAGGATGGCGATGCGTTTGTGATCCAGAGTGAAAAGCCACGACAGGATCCCCTCGCCCTGGTTGAGGTAATTTCTCTCGACGGTAACTGCTTCTGCGACTGGCGTCATATTCAATGTGCCCGGCTTTGGTCGGTCGAGATTCCGGCGGGCCCGGATCCCGATATGCCGGGCTGTCCTCCGTAAGTCGCCGGTACACTTCCGGCGCTTGATGGTTGTTGTGTACCGGGTGCGGGACCGATCGCCTTGATGTAAGCGAGCAGTTCCACCAACTGGTCTTCCGTAAGTACGTTCTTGAATACCGGCATGTAATTCGTGAACCCCGCGACGATCTTCGCTGCCGGGTCGACAATCGATTCCCGGATGTATGATTCATCGGCAACGACCGTCTGGCCGGTGGTCAGCAGGACCGGACGGAGATACAAGCCCTTCAGGTCGGGACAAGGGCCCTGGCCATCGAAGTGGTGGCAATTCGCGCAGCCGAATTGGTGGAACATCTTCTCGCCTGTGGATGCCAGCGACCCCTCCGCCGCGCCCTGCGAAAGCCACAACGCGTACTCCCGCGGCTCCATCGCGTAGATGTAGCCGATCATGCCGGAATGTTTCGCGCCGCAGTATTCGGCGCAGAACAGATGATACTTGCCCGGTTTGGACGGCTGGAACCAGACGGTCGTATAGCGATCCGGCAGCACGTCCTGTTTGACGCGGAACGCCGGCACGAAAAAGCTGTGGATCACATCCTGCGACGTCATGATCAGCTTGACCGGGCGACCCACCGGCACGTGCAATTCGTCGATTTCGCGGCGTCCGTCGAGGTATTGCGCCTTCCACATCCATTGGCGCGCGACAATATAAACCTCGGTGGCGTTGGCGGGCGGCCTTTCAATATCGAAATAGAGCGATGCGCCCCAGGCGAACATCCCAAGAAAGATGATCAGGGGAACCACACTCCAGGTGACTTCCAGTTTCAGGCTTCCCTTGATCTGCGGGGGAAGTTCGTTCTCGCTCCGGCGATGGAAGTGTATCGCGGAATAGACGACGAACGCCGCAATCCCTACCGCGACGCCTCCGCATACCACCACCAGCGACCAGAAAAGCCAATCGTATTCGACCGCGACGCGGGACGCCGGCGCTACCAGTAGGAGGGCGGGAATCATGACGATGGGGCCCTCCCGGGATCGCGGCGATACATCGCGATCAGGGTGACCGCGAGGCCAATCACGAAAATCACGGAAAAACCGCGCAGGAGATTGACCACCGCCCATCCGTATTTTCCGACCGAAGGATCGTAGTGATAGCAAAACAGGAGGATCTGATCGACCGCCGAACCGATGCGGTTCCCGGACGCCTCGATCAGTCCAAGCTCCAGGTCTTTGGGCTGGAAGTTCACACCGTAGAAATAGCGCGCCAGTTTCCCCTCAGGAGTGGCGATCATAATTCCCGCCGCATGAAAGTACATTTGCGACGCGGCGTCATACCGGTAACGGAACCCCGCAGCGCCGGCAACCGCGCGGATCGCGGGCTCGGAGCCGACCAGGAAATGCCAACCGTCGGTTCCGCCCCTCGGGTCGTACCGCCGCGAATAGAAGTTCCGTTTTTGGGCGGCATCCCGCGAGGTCTCCTCCGGGTTGATGCTGATGGCGACGATATCGAAGTCGCGGCCCGGCCGCAGGGACAGAGGCCGCAACCCGGCGACGATCCCGCTGAAGGTCTGGCTGCAGAGCATGGGGCAGGTGTAATACACCAGGGCCAACAGAACCGGACGGTGCGAGAAATAGGCGCGCAGCGGCAGCGTCTGACCGTTGGCATTGGTGAACAGCGCATCGAGCGGCAGCGACGCCCCCAGGTGCTGATCGATTCCGATTCCCTGGAGGGAAGGCGGCAGCTTGGGCGGCGCCGCGGCCGCCACGGCAACTCCCAGAAACAGCGCACATGCCAGCTCGGTTCTCATCGCGACTCCGGTTCGACTTTTCCCTCCAGCCCCGTCTGGCGCGATCCCGCAAGAGGCGGGCCGTAGGTGTTTGGCGGCGCCTTTTGCGCCGGAATTCCTTGATTGGCGATCAATTCCATCGCCCGTTCGATCGGGATGCTGACGATGCCCCGCTGCTTGTCCACCCAGCGGTATCGATTCAATTCGGCGTCCTCCTGCGCGCGCAGCCCGGCAAGGTCGCGAGTCGGTGAGACCTCCAGCCGGGGCTGAGGGGGAGCGAGTGCCTGGCCGGCGGCGCGTGCCGGTGGGGCCGCGGCAGTTGCGGCGCGGTGCCGGTCGAGCGCGTCGTAGTAGAAGTAAAGGAGCGAAACGAAGATCCAGGTTCCGAGCAGGATGCCGGCGCCGGCAAGGGCAACATGCCGGGAACTGATGTCGGAGTGCTCGTAGCGGGTCTCGGGGTTTACCGGAAGATAGGGAGGTCTAGTGGTGGCCATGGTGTATCGCCTCCGCCAGATTCGGCGCTTGCAACGGCAATAAGGGCCGGGCCTGCAATTGCCTTAGATAGGCGGCGATCCAGATCCCGCCGAGGGCCAGCGGCACCGAGAAGTTCAGCCAGTGTATGTGAAACCTGGATGGGTGGTACCCGGGCATCACTATCCAGAAAAGGTCAACCAGGCGCATGACGATGAGGAATAGCGATACCGCGCACAGCCACGCGGCGTTCCGCTTGATATCGCGCGACAGAAGAAGCAAGAAGGGCACCAGGAATTGCAGCACGATCAGCAACACGCCTACCCAGTCCCACGAGGTTCGGAAGACCGGCAGATACCACGGGATTTCAGTCGTCAGGTTCCCCGACCAGACGATCAGGAGCTGCGAGAAGTCCATGTAGCCCCAAAGCATGACGAACATGAACAGCAGCTTCCCCAGATCGTGGAAGTGCGTTGCGTTGACCACCTCCGAGAGGGGCCGCCGGCGCGCGAGGAGCGCCAGCACGGCGATGATGAAGGCCATCGCCGTCAATCCCTGGCCCACCACGAAGATAAATCCCCAGATGGTGGAGCTCCAGTGATTGACCAGCGACTCGGCCCAATCGATGGAGGCGAAGGTCACGGTGAAAACGTAGACCACCAGTCCCGGCGCGCTGATCGCAGCCAGGCGCCTCAGGCGGCTGCCACTCGCGTCTTCTTCGTCCGACCACCTGGACAGAAAGTATGCGATGACGAGCCAGATGGCGAAATATAGAACTGCCCGCACGATGAACATGGCTGAGTTCATGTACCCCTGACGGTGTCGTAAGGCGGCATCCGCGGCAACGATTCCGGAGTGGAACCAGCCGTAGAGCGTGGGCATTCCGATGACAACCGGAATGAAAAGGATGCCGAGCAGCGGCAGAGTGCGCATCGCCGATTCGAGCGGCCGGCGGGTGACCACGCCCCACGCGCCGCCCGTGAGGTACTGAATCATGATCAGCGCCATCGACCCGAGCGGCAGCGAGATCCAGAAAAGAAAGGACATCAGGTAGGACTGGAAGAACTGCGCCGGATTGAAAATTCCTCCGATGATGGATCCGATGAGCAGGATGCCGCCCCCGGCGATCGCCGGAACTTGCCATCGGCGAAGGTCGCGGTTCAATTCGGGCGACACGGAAAATGATGGAGTCAAGGCTGAACCCCTAATTTCGATTGCTCTTCAGAAGGCACGTCCGTGAGTGTAGCCTTGCGGCTCAGTTCGAGAGCGCGGACGTACGCCACAATGGCCCACGCGTCGGCGGCGGAAACCTGGTCGCGGTAATCGCCCATGGCGCCATAGCCGTTGCGGATCACCTGAAAAATGTAACCGGGCGGAGCGTTCCGGACACGATCGGAACCGAGGTCTGCCGGCGCGCGAAAGCCCCGGCGCGCTACCATGCCGTCGCCATCCCCCAGGCGTCCATGACAGGGGCTGCAGTAGATGTCGAATCGTTCCTGGCCGCGGTGCAGGAGCGCGGCATTCACCGGCATTGGAATGGAATCGAGAAAGCCGCGGCCGTCCGAGCCGGTATGAAACGGGTCGATGTCCTCGAATTCGTCGCGGGCGACCGTGTACTTCGGTTCCGGGCGCGCGGCGCGGCCGTCGGCAAAGAAACTGCTCGCGGCCAGCGGCTTGTACTTGGGCTGATCGTGCATGTCCTGGCGGCACGCGATCGGCAGCATCGCGGCACAAATCGAAATGGCCAGCCTAATCTTCATAGACCTCGCTGACCTCCAGCGGATCGAGCCCGGCAAGCAGGTCCGCGACTTCCAGGACCTCGAACAGTGGATCGGCGGCCTCCACACACAAGAAAAACCTATTCTTCGAACAGAGGGCGAAGCGCCGCAAATTGAATAGAGGATGGTGCGGCAACGGTAATCCGCACAACCCGAGCATTCCGAAGAAAGCCGTGAGCGAGGCGAACAGGATCGTCAGCTCGAACATGATCACGATGAAAGCCGGCCAACTGTTGAGCGGCCGTCCGCCGATATTGAGGGGGTAGTCGATGGCGGCGATGTAATACTGCATTCCCCAGGCGGTCAGTGTTCCGAGGATGCCGCCGGCCAGCACGAGGCGTGGGAGACGCCGCTCCGGACCGGGTTCGAGAATCTCTTCGACCTCGTGAATGGGATAGGGAGTATAGGTTTCCACTTTGCGGTAGCCGCGGCTGTGCACTGCAGCAACCGCAGCCACCAGAAGGCCCGGGTCTGCGAATTCGGCGACGATCCCGTAAATGGGGTTCTCCGTCATTTTTCACTTCTTCCATCCGGTGCGGAAAAGGGCAGCAGCGTGCGTACTTCGTACATCGAGATCATGGGCAGGAAGCGTACGAACAGCGCGAACAGGGTGATGAACAGGCCGATGGAGCCGAATAAAATGGCGTTGTCCCAAATCGTCGCCGTGAAATTGAACCAGGCCGACGGCACGTAGTCGCGGTGCAGGCTGGTGATGATGATCATGTACCGCTCCAGCCACATGCCGTAAAGAACCGCCAGCGAAATCACGAACAGAGGCTTCGGGCTGATCCGGATTCTGGGGATCCAGAGCAACTGCGGGATCGCGACATTGCACGCGATTACCAGCCAGAAGGCCCATGCGTAAGGGCCGAAAGCCCGGTTATGAAAGGCGTAGATTTCGAATTGGCTCCCGCCGTACCACGCCGTGAACGGTTCGATGAGATAGGCGTAAGCAAGAATCAACCCGGTGGCCAGCATCAGCTTGGCGCAATTATTGATGTGACGTTCGGTGATGAGATTGTGCAGGCCGAACACCGCGCGGATCGGCAGAGCCAGCACCAGCACCATGGCAAAGCCTGAATAGATCGCTCCGGCGACGAAGTAGGGCGGAAAGATGGTGGAATGCCAGCCCGGCAGGATCGCGATCGTGAAGTCGAAGCTCACCACCGTGTGGACCGACAACACCAGCGGAGTAGCAAGACCGGCAAGCAGGAGCGAAGCCGATTCGTGCAGTCGCCAGTGGCGCGAGCCGCCGCGCCAACCCCAGCAGAGGACGCCGTAAAACGCGTATTTCAGCCTGCTGGTGCTCTGGTCGCGGAGCGCGGCCAGATCGGGTATCATCCCCAGGTACCAGAACACCACTGACACAGTCGCGTAAGTGGAAACGGCGAACACGTCCCAGACCAGGGGACTGCGGAACTGCGGCTGCACGGTCATGGTGTTCGGATAAGGCAGGATCCAGTAAAAGAGCCAGGGCCGGCCAAGATGCAGCAGCGGAAACATTCCGGCGCAAGCGACTGCGAAGATCGTCATCGCTTCGGCAAACCGGTTGATCGAATTGCGCCAGCTCTGGTTCAGAAGCAGCAGGAAGGCCGAAATGAGCGTGCCGGCGTGGCCGATTCCGATCCACCAGACAAAATTCGTGATTGCAAACCCCCAGGCGACCGGGATCTGGATCCCGAAAATCCCAACCCCCTTGCCGAAAAGGTAGGTCGCCGAGATCAGAAGGACGAAGACCAGGAGCAGGCCGATTCCGAAGGTAATCTGCCAGAGCAACGGCATTTTCCGGCGCAAGGGCACCGAAGAGATCTGCTCGGTTACGATGCTGAACGTCTGGCTGGGCCCGATCACCGGGAGGGTGACGTCCGGATCGGGCCGGCGCTGTGCGTGCCTTTGTTGTTCCTCGATGATCACCGTGCGCTAGACTCTTTCCCCTTTCAGAACGGGATTCGGATTCCGCAATTCGGCCAGGTAGGTGGTGCGAGGCCGGGTATTCAATTCGGCCAGCAGAGCATAATTCAGTTTTTCCGCTTTCAAGCGAGAAACCTGGCTGTCCGGGCGATTGATATCGCCGAACACGATCGCCTGCGTCGGGCACGATTGCTGGCAGGCCGTTTGAATCTCTCCCTCACGGATCCTTCGGTCCTGGGTGGTCGCGCGGATCTCGGCCTCGCGAATGCGCTGCACGCAGTAAGTGCATTTCTCCATCACCCCCCGGCTGCGCACGCTCACATCGGGATTGCGTTGCATTTTGATGGATTCGGTGACCCAATCCTGGAAGAGGAAGAAGTTGAAGCGCCGCACTTTGTACGGACAGTTGTTCGAGCAATACCGGGTGCCGACGCATCGGTTGTAGACCATGTCGTTGAGACCTTCGGAGCTGTGGTTGGTCGCCTGCACCGGGCACACCAGCTCACAAGGGGCGTTTTCACATTGCATGCAGGGAACCGGCTGATAGTAAAGTGTGGGGCGTTCGGGATCGCCCTTGTAATAGGTGTCGATGCGGATCCAGTGCATGGCGCGGTGCCGCAGCACTTCCTCCTTGCCGACCACCGGAATGTTGTTCTCGGCCTGGCAGGCAGCCACGCAGGCGTTGCAGTTGACGCATGCCGTAAGGTCGATCGACATGCCCCACGCATGCTCTGCGTATCTCCACGTGGGGTAAAGCGACTCGTCTTTGGGCGGCTCGGGCTGGGTCCGGCTGACAAAATCGGGGTCGCGCCTGTAGCCCTCAGGTGTGTTCTCGAGGATCAGATCTCTTCCTGCCATCTCCTGCTGCGGCTGGGTCGTGGCCAGGCGGTACGTGCGGCCGGTTTTGTCGATCGCGAGAGGCGCACCCGCCCACATTGCGTCCGACGTGCGCAGCAGGTAAGCGTTGAAACCGGCGCCATTGGCGGCCCGTCCGCCGCGCGTGCGCCCGAACCCGAGGTGAACCGTGACGCTGTCGTCCGGCTGTCCCTGAGAGATCCATACGGCCCCTTCCACGCTGCGCGCGCCGCATCGCAGGCGGACCAGGTCTTCATTCTTGAGAGACAGATTCCGCGCGGTTGTCGGGCTGAGATGCACCGCGTTGTCCCAGGTCAGTTTGGTGATGGGGCGGGGAAGTTCCTGCAGCCAGTTGTTGTTCGACCAGGAGCCGTCATGAATGTATGGATCCGGGCGAAAGACGACTTCCGGCCCGCCCGGTTGATCGGCGGCAGCCTGGGGCTGCCACGCCGTAAGCCCCGGTTCGATCGGTGGCATGGCAGAGTCGGCCACCAGCCCGTCGCAGACCGACTTCCGCCACCACGCTTCGAAATCCGCCCCTTTGTGCTGTCCGGCCCAATAGGCGCGCACGATTTCATAACTGCTGCGCGGAGGGTACTGCCGGATCCCATCGAGTAACGCCAGGATCGACCGGGTTTCGTACAGCGGCTCGATCATCGGTTGCAGAATGGTCACCGTTCCGTCGAAAGCCCGGGTGTCGCTCCACTCTTCGAAGAAGTGCGATGCCGGAACGTGCCAGTCGCACAATTGCGAAGTTTCGTCGAAGTGCAGCCCCGCGTGCACCGCGGTTTTCACTTTGCGCAATCGCTCGGCGAAAGCGAGATCCGCGGGAGCGTTGTACACCGGATTGCCGCCCACGATCAGGAGTACTTCCACTCCTCCCGCATCCATATCGCGCATGAGGGCTCGCAGCGATTCGATCTCATCTTCCGGCCGGACTTCCAGCGGCTCGGTGTAATTGACGGTCTTGCCTACGTTGCCGAGGGCCGCGTTCATCTGATGGGCCAGGGCGTGGACCACGGGGGATTGCTGTTCGCCGGCAATAATTGCCGACCGGCCACGGTGAGCGAGCAGGTCTTGGGCGGCCGCGGCGATCCAGGCTGAGTTTTTCCCGGACGAGGGCGGAGCGCCCTTCGAGGTCAAAGCGTTGGTCAATTCGCGTGCGACCGATTCCACCTCGGAATACCGCACGGGCAGCCGATGATCGGCCTTGCCCCCGGTCGCCGACACCGTGCATTCCACGGCATAAAGACGATTCATGTCCAGCCGGTTGCCTTGCCGGCGCCGCGTTGCGAAGTCGCGCGCCATGCGGGTCGAGTTCCTCCCGCACGCAAGAAAATCGGAATCGAGCGCGAGTATCACGTCGGCGTGGTCCAATCGGAAATAGCAGTTCAACGGCCGCCCAAAAGCCAACTGGGCGCCGGCCCGCGCCGAATGGTCGCCGGCAGGCTCGTACTGGTGCCAGACGGCCTCGGGAAATGCCGTCAACACCGCCTGAATCTGGGCACCAAGGGAGGGCGAACATACCGTCTCCGTGAGCAGCCGGAAGCCGGCTCCGTTCCGAGGCCTTAATGGCTCGATCCTCAGCCGGAATGCGGACAGGAAATCGTCCCAGGTTCGCGTCGACCCAAGGTAGGTTACTTCGCGGGCGCGATCCGGATCGTACAGATCCAGCACGCTCGCCTGAGAACGCACGCTGGCCGCGCCGAGACTGGCCGGATGCGCCGGGTTTCCTTCCACCTTGGTCGGACGCCCAAGGTGTGTTTCGACGATTACACCTTCTGCACCGCCGAAGGCCGGTACCGCCGTCGCGTAGTACCGCGGGCGGCCGGGAATGGCGTGTTCCGGAGGTTCGACATAGGGAAGAATGAATTCGGGCGGCTGCCTCGTACAGCCGGACGCACCGGCCAGCGCCAGCGATGCCCCCATCAGTTCGAGGAAGCGGCGCCGGCTTGTCTCGGTAGGGCGTTCGTCGCATTCGCGGTCGCCGCCAGTCAGATTCTCAACCGGAATGAAGTCGCGCTCTATCGATGGCATGTGGAGCAACTCGTCAAACTCTGGATTCCGTAATCCGCGACCAGCCGCCTGCCTAAGACCTCCTGGTTCTTGGGCGCGACATAGCTCATATCAAAGACCCGGTTGCGGGGCCGTACATATCCCGCCGGATTGCGATGACACTCCAGGCACCATTCCATTCGCAAAGATGCGGCCTCCCACGTCAGGGGCATCTGATCGACCGGGCCGTGGCAGGTCGAACACCCGATTCCCTGGTGAATGTGAACGCTATGATCGAAATAGACAAAATCCGGCAAATCGTGCACTCTCGTCCACTCGAGCGACTTACCGGAGCGATAACTATCCCGAACCGGCTGGAGCACGGGCGCTACCGCCCACATCTGGGAGTGGCAGTTCATACAGATCTTGGTGGGCGGAATACCGGCAAAGGAGGACGTCTCTACTGTCGTGTGACAATATCGGCAGTCGATCCCCAAGCCACCCGCATGATGGGCGTGACTGAATGGTACGGGCTGCTCTCGCGCAACGTTCTGGCGCGTTTCGTACGGAGACTCCACGATCCAATATCCGAAACACGCCAAACCGCATGTTCCACAGACCAGAGCGAGCAGTGTCAATCGCGCGACGGAATTGGCAGCCCGTGGAAAGAATTGCGGCACACAGCACCTTGAGAAGCAACCGGCGAAAGCACGCTCTTTGTTGAAAATAGCAACTGGATATCAATAACTTATAAAAAGGACATTATGACTTTCTTAATGTCTCCGACCCATGTGATAGACGCCTCGATGAAAAAAGGAAGAGTGAGGCAGTTCCTTGACGACACGATAGTAAGCGCGGATACTCGGAGATGAGGACGGCATGGTAAGTCCCAGACTGATCCGGTCCATCGAAGCGGCGCAGGCCGAGATCGCTCTCTCCGCGGCGCGGCATATTCGTCAGGACAGCGACGTGCCGCACATGGCCGGGCTTTCCGATCAGGACTTGCGCGATTGGGTCCACACCATCTTGTCGTTCTTATTGTCCTGGCCCACTGCCAATCTGAACAAGGTCATGGCCGCGAGGTTTCAGGAATTGGGCCGCAGGCGTTTCGAAGAGTCCATACCGCTGCAGGAGTCGGTTCGCTGCCTGCATATTTTGAAGCATGTGCTTTTCGATTTCACGCGCAGCAGGGGATTTGCCCAGAATGCCATTGAAGTTTACGCACAGGAAGAACTGGAGCACGAAGTCGGCTTGCTGTTTGACCACCTCGTGTATGCGGTGGTCCGAGGCTACGAGGAGGCGCGCAGCCGGGCGGCACGAAAAGCAACTTAGCGCGCCTCCCTGCGATCACGATCGGTTCGCGGTCGTATCCTGTCTGAGTTCGCCTTCCGCTCGGAACCAATCCTCTTCCGGAGACCCCTCGGGAGAGCCCCTCTGCCGCCAAAGTTCATAGGCCCGCGCCGCGACTGAGTCCGGAGTTAGTGCTTGGCGCGGCCCCGCTTGATCGGGTCGGCCGAAGGGCGGAGAACCACCTGGTTGCTGGTAGCGGACCTGCTTCATCGCATGTTTGGACATGTTGAACCTCCTTCCCGCTGATAGCGCGCTAGGCTTGCCCTCGAATCACACCGGGCTCCCCAATTCCTGTTGAGATCTGCGGCATCTGTCGTGCCTGGACGCTCCGCCCCAGCGCCCAAACCTCCCGGCCGAACGCTTCGTTGAGCATCAATGCACTGGCGGTGTACCATGCCGCGATTGCACAGATGATGAAGAGGTACCCTGCAAGAATCATCAGTGACTCGGCGCCGGTGAAAAGCGCGATCGCGGAAATGGTGGATCCGGCCGCGAGAAACACCAGCGTGGTCACCAGCGATTTATTCTCCGCGGTTGCGGCCCCTACACATACCCAGGTAACAGCGGAAAGGACGATGAACCAGAATCCCAGGGCGGGAACGAACGGGGTCGTGGGCTCGGCGGCTTTCCCCGCCATCAGAATCAAAGCCAGAATCCCGAAAGCTATCCAGAACGCGCCCCACATACCGTGCACGGCGGTGGCAACGGCGTCCCTCGCCTTGTAGGCCCACATCCCTGAGAGGAATTGAGCGAGACCGCCGAATAGAGCCGCAAACGGCATGAGCAGCAATGTCGTTTGACTAGACCCGTACCAGTGCGTCATCCAGGCCGCCACCATGAAAGTTGCTCCTGCCAGGCCATACAGTCCTAGCACCGATGGCGCCGCAATAGGCTGCAGAAATACCCTTGGCTGCGCATCCGCTTGCGGTCCTTCCGAAATCATATGCATTTCTCCTTTCTCCCCGGCCATCCTGGCCGGTAAAAACCTTCTTCAATTTCAATATGTGGCGCTGGCCGGCCTGTCCTCAATGAGGAGTTTGTCACGCAGCCTAGGACAATCCAATCAACGGTGCGCAACAGAACGGCGCGGAAGATCAGGCACCGCACGGACGTCCGGGCCGCCGACGCTTTCCTGCAATTCTCCGGATCGGCCTATAGCTCCGCCGCCCCCTAAAGCAGGCTGCGGCGCATGGCTTGCATAACCGCTTCCAGACGGCTATGGGTTCCCAACTTCTGGTTAATGCTATGTAGATGATTCCGCAATGTAGGAAGGGAAATGCCCAATTCCCTCGCGATCCCCGAGGAGGTCTCGCCTTTGGTGAATAAACGAAGAATACGTCGCTCCTGCTCGGAGAGATGCGCGGCATGGACGTTGCCGTCCCCATCCGCGGAAGGCACTGTCAGTTCGTGCGTCACTTCCAATATTTTGGCTAACGCCGCTTCGTTCCTCTTGTAGTGCGAGATGTCCCGCATCAGGTGAACCATCAGCCGGCGGTTCAAGCGTGGCTCTTCGAAGACGATCGTGGACACGTTTACCCACAACCGGCGGCCCGAGCGGGTTCGCACCTGTAAGTTGAAATCGGGAACTTCCAGATGCCGGGCAACGCAGTTCTGAACGCTACAGCCGGCGGCACAGACTTTTGTTCCCAGTGACCCAAAACCGTCGAGCAGATCGTGACACGTCCGCGTCACGGCCTCTGCTGCTGAATATCCTAAAAGCTTCTCGGCCGCCTTGTTCCACGCCCGGATATCTCCTTCTTCGGTGACGATAAACGCCGCGTCCGAAGTGTGTTCGAAGAGTGAAAATAGTTCCGCCTCGAGCATTCTTCGCCTCGGGAGTGTTCTGCCTGTGCTTCAATTATCCTGCGGTCGGGAGAGCCCGGGATGTGAGCGGCTCGACAAGACACACACTCGGCGTGTGAAAGCCAACGAGGATGCTCAATGTGGCACGCCGATTGCCTGACTTACTAATGATGCGCAGCATCCGGGCTCTTGCCATCACCGTTTGCGTCCTTTCGGCAGCCACTTTGCCCAACGTCGACGATATCATTCGACGTTCCGTAGCCAATACGCAAGCCGATTGGAACGATGCGCCCAAGTACGATTTCACCGAACGTGACGTAATTACCAGGAACGCAAAGACGGAGAAAAAGACCTATCGCGTGATGATGATCGACGGCTCCCCATACAACCGGCTGGTCGCAACGAATGGAGAGCCTCTCGCCGCCCCCCAGGCTGACATCGAGGAGCGGAAGCTTCAGCGGGAGATCGCGAACCGGCAACGCGAGACGGCCAGCCAGCGGCAGCGGCGAATCGCCCGCTATTCCCGCGAACGCCGCCAGGACAACGAGCTGCTTCAGCAGATGATAAAGGCCATGGACTTCAAGCTGGCCGGCGAGGAAAATGTCGATGGCAGGCGTTGCTTTGTGCTGGAGGGCACGCCGAAGCCGGGGTATCAACCGATCAGCCGCGATACCGAGGTGCTCAAAGGAATGCGCGGAAAACTGTGGATCGATGAACAGTCATACCAGTGGGTGAAGGTGACGGCGGAGGTGTTCCGTCCGGTGACTTTTGGCTTGTTCATCGCGCAGGTCCAACCTGGGACCGAATTCGCGTTGGAGCAGGAACCCGTAATAGGCAACGGCAACCTGTGGCTGCCAAGTCACTTTTCTATGCGCGTGTCTGCGAAGATCCTGAGATATTGGTCGCGGAATTACACCGACGATGAAACCTATTCTGCCTACTCAACTGCTTCGGCAGAAAAGCTCCCGGGCGGGCGAGGCAACTGAGGCAGCCTGTCAGCCTACCCGCCCGGAGGCCGCATAGATCAGTGCGCTGCTTCCTCGGGCCACGCGATCGTCAGAAGGAACGCGCTGTCCTCATCGGCGACAACGTCGTAAGGCACGGCGCGATCCAGCACCAGCACGCGCCACGTTGGAAGGTCGAACCGCGTGCCTCCGGCGTGCATTTGCAGGTGACCCTCGATCGTCTGCACCGAAATGCGGCCGGCCGTGCGGTGTTCGTGTATCGTGCTTTTCGCCTTGATGGCGGTCAACACAATGCGAAGATCCTCGTATTTGACGAGGGTCTTGGAGTTCCGGCCGCTTTGCCAATATGATTCCTGGCGAAGTTCGCGAATCTGTTCGGTGAGATCGAAGGTCAGAAATGGACCGGCGGTTGCTTCAGGCGCGCGGGCGGCGCCGCGAGATGTGTCGAATTCAAACATGATTTCTCCTCTTTCTTTGGCTCATGTGAGCCTCGAGATATTCCTTCAACGCGACCGCGTTGTTGTGTTCGGTATCGTGCGCGCTGTATCCGAGCGTCACCCGGCCCTGGCGGGCGGCAGTTCGGACCCGCTCCCAGCCTTCCGGATGGCTGTTCAGTTCGGCGAAGTATCGCCGGCGGAACTCCGGCCATTTCTTGGGATCGTGTCCAAACCAACGGCGTAACGCATCGCTCGGTGCAATATCCTTGAGCCAGCCCTCGATAGGCAAATCGGCCTTCTACTCCACGCGGCCACAGCCGCTCCACCAGGAAACGGCTCCCATCCTCTCGCCCGGCCTTTTCATACACCCGTTTCAGCGTGAGCATCGTCACCCCTCCTTTGCGCTTCGAGAGCCAATCCTTCGCGATCGAGCCTTGCTTGCATCGGCTTGGTCACGGGACTTCTCGTTCTCGTCCTTGTAAGTCAAAATGCGTCCCCATGTGGCGGCTGTCCCCCAGAGGCCTGATCGCAGGCACTCCAGTTGCACGATTTGGCTGTGATCGACGAACAGGTTCACTTCCGGTCCGTAGTTGCGAACGTACCAGGAGAAGACATCCGGGTCGGCCGCTTCGAACATCACCTTGCCGAGTCCCAGCGAGTCCGCAATGCGCGCGGGAACATCTGTGCGCCAGGCGCGCACGCTCTCGGTGATCCCTTCCGATTCGATCATGATCTGGTAGGCGCCCGCGTTCAAGAACCTCTGCGCCAGTTTGATGCACCATTGCGGATCTCTGGTGCCTTCGGTCTCCAGTTCTTCCGCTTTTGTCGCACCGCCCGCACCGAACTGGATGCCGACTTCCGGCTTGGCTTTCAACCCGGCCTGTTGCACCTTCTCGATGAGGCGAAGCCAATCATCCACCGGAATCGTGATGAATCCGCAAGAGACTTCGATGATGTCGAAGCCTACCTCGCGGCATTCGTGGATGTAGCGCTCGACAGCCTGCGTGCCGAGCGTGAGTACGCGTTCCAGAAAGCCGCCGGTCGATACCAGAACGTCATGCCGATGACACAAAGCGATCAGGTCGGCCAACGCCGCGCGCGGCATGAGAGTGAAGGAGCCGCCCGCAAACTTGAGAGCGTCTACGTACTCCCCCATCGTCTCCAGGACGTCCGTCAGGTAGCCCTTGCCCATCGGCGTGTAGTACGGTCCGCGGATCTCGGTCACGCCGCAGGAGCGCGGCTTGCCTTGGCGCCGGTTCATTTCCAGAAACGAAAACGCTCGCTCAGACACTCTCCACCTCCCTCTCTCCGCGCGGCACGCGGACACTCCCCAGCAGCCGCATCAAATCGGGAACTGAGGTGTTCTCCAGGTGGAAGACCGCCTCCACAATGGCGCGCCGCTCAGGCGCGGTTGTGTATGGCCCCGCCAGGCATTCGAATTTTGCCAGAGCCATGTCCCAACTCATTGGCTGCGTAAAGAAGCCCGGGTAATCGTGCACTTCCTTGCTCAACGTGCGCCCGTCCCGCAGACGAACCGTGATTCGACAGGGCATTTCGTTCGGAAAACGTTCTGAATAGCTGGCATTCGGCTGTACCGTCACCCGCCGCAGCAGCTCCTGTACATCCGATTGCTGGATTCGTTCTGTTCTGTATTGCTCCGGCATGACCGCGCCGTCCAAAAGGGCGACTGCAAGGATGTAGGGGAGACTGTGGTCGGCTTGCTCCTTCACGGCGATACCGGACGTTTTGTTCCCTTCGTCCCCGCCGCCGATGATGTGATAAGCAACGTCGAACGTTTCCGCGCTGATCTGCTCCACTTCTTCCGGCCGGAATGGATGCAGCTGTCTCAGCGCCAGTAAGCCTTCGATGGCCGTCTGCGAATGAATCTCCGCGTTGTACTTCTTCAGGATGGTTCGCTCGACCCGATCGAGGTCTTCTCGGGACCAATCGATCTCGAACGAGCCTGTGATCGCATCCATCAGTCCTTTTTCGCCTTCGATGACCTCCAGTGGTCCCGTGATCCCAAGACGCGCCAGAAAGACAAGTGCGGTCGAGCATGCCGCCATATGGGGATAGGCCAGGCCTTTCCAGTGCGAAAGCTTCCCGGTGCGGGTGACCCTCAGGGCATTCAGGGCAGTGCCGCTGATCGCAATTGCATTGGCGGCTTTGCAGGCATCCAGGCCAAGGGCGCGCGCCACTCCGGCTGCGACAGCGTAGGCGCCTTGCACGGTGTGATCGAAGCCGGCCGCGCGCACGGGAGCGGCATCGCTCAGCCGGCACTGAACCTGGTATGCGACGGCGAGAGCCACCATCAGGTCGCGGCCGCTGGCCTCAGCGTAATCGGCAGCCGCCAGCACCGGGGCCAGGTTGTCACTGGGATGGCACGTCTCGCCTTTTGCGAGGTAGCTGTCGTTAAAGTCCAGGTAGCGGACTGCCGCGCCATTGTAGAATGCCGCGTGTTCCGGATTCGCCGTCCCGCCGCCGATCAGGCAGCATTTGCCGCCTGCATCGAACTCGCCGGCATAGCGTCGAACGAGTTGCACCGGCTTCGCTTCGGAGGCTCCGATCGCGCAGCCCAGCGCGTCCAGAATCCGGATCTTCATTTGCCGGCGCGCCGTTTCCGGCAAATCCTCGTAGTTCGCGCTCACAGCGAATTGAGCAAGGCGTTCGACGGCAGTCATGAGTCAGTAAAGCCCGAGCAGCCCCGGCGGAGCGTTCAGCGGGGCTTCCGAAATACAAACTCCATTGCTCCGGTTCGGCCGGCCTCAAAGCTCAAGGCCGATCCGGCCAGGTACAGCAGCCACGTGCGGAACTGGCATGAACCGACCTCCCGTTCGCACGCGGCCTTGTCTTTCTGCAGCCCTCGGACCCACTCGCGGCAAGTCCTGGCGTAGTCCAGCGTCTCGCTCTCCGCCGAAACGAGGGCGAATCCAGCTTCCTCGGCCTCGCGGACCACGTCCGACGGATGAATCAGTTCGCCGCCCGGAAATACGCGCGTCTGCAAGAACAGGGTTTCTGGTCCGTCGTGAACTGTCTGGGGGCGGACAACCCCGCGATTGAGAAACAGGCCTCCCGGAACCAGCAAAGAATAGACCTTTCGAAAATAACCGCGCAGCCGGCTGTGACCGACATGTTCGAACATTCCGATAGAGGAGACGCGATCGAATGCGCCGGTCAGGTCGCGGTAGTCGGTCTGGCATACCGAGATCCGATCGTCCAGGCCCAGGTCACGAAACCTGGCGGTGGCGAATTCGAGTTGGCGCCGGCTCAGGGTACAACCTAGCCCCCCAGCGCCGAAATATTCGCCTGCGAAACTCAAGAGCCCGCCCCATCCGCAACCGATGTCCAGCAAGCGATCGCCGGCATGCAAGTGGAGCCGGCTGCAGATGCGGTGGAGCTTGGCTGCTTGCGCCTCTTCCAGCGAGCAGTCGGGTGTGACGAAGTATGCCGCCGAGTACTGCATTCGGGAATCGAGAAACAGTCCGTAAAACTCGTTGGAAAGGTCGTAGTGGAATTGAATGTCGTGAGCAGTCGCGCGCCGGTCTCCGCGGATCGCATAGACAATCGACCGTATCAGCCATGCGGTGGCGCCGCGGAGCCATCCCCGGACGTTCCAACGCCCCTCGGCGGTGAAGAATCGAATCGCGGAGTAGATGTCGCCCAACACCTGCAGATCCCCTTTCACGAAAGCCACGGCGGCGGCGTACGGATCCATCCCAACGAGCGCGCTCGGCTCGCCCTGGCCGGCCATGGTGATGCGGCAACCTGAGTCGACCGCAACGCCTTGCTCGAGCTCGCGGACATCGAATCGCAAAGGTTGCGATTCTTTTGTGGTCATACCCTTCTCACCCGCACGTTGCCGTCCACAGAGCCGCCGCGGCCAGATAGAGCGTTCCTCGAGATTGCTCGGATTGACGAATCCGGCACCTGAATTGCTCACACGTTTGTCTGTGAGTTCCGTCTCAAAGAGGTGTCCCGTATCGTCTCAGGACCACAAACATGCCGCCACGGACCGGAAATAGCCCGAAACCGGCGGCGCTTGGTCGCCTTGATTTGTTTTTTCAGAGCCTCGGCCCGGGGTTGATTACCGGATGTGCCGATGATGATCCGTCCGGAGTCTCGACGTACTCCATTGCCGGCGCAGCCTTCGGCTACGCGACCCTTTGGACCGCCCTGATCTCGTTCCCGCTGATGGCGGGTGTGCAGATGATGTGCGGCCGGCTTGGAATGGTCACGGGACGCGGCCTCGCCGCCGTCATCCGCCTGCATTATCCTCGCTGGGTTCTCTGGGGTGCCTGCCTGTTGCTGGTTATTGCAAACGTCATCAATATCGCCGCCGACCTTGGAGGCATGGGCGAATCCGCCGCCATGGTGACGGGCGTGAGCGCGAAGGTCTGGACTGTTTTCTTTACCGCCTTGATTGTGAGCTTCCTTTTTTGGTCGTCCTACCGCCGGATTGCACGTGTCTTCAAATGGATCACGCTGGTGTTGCTCGCTTATGTGGCTACTGCCTTCTTCGCGCATGTCGACTGGCACGCAGCCCTTGCGGCAACCTTCATGCCGCGGATTTCCTGGTCACGCGACTTCCTCTCGGTGCTCGTTGGCATTCTTGGCACGACCATTTCTCCATATCTTTTCTTCTGGCAAGCGGCGCAGGAAGTCGAAGAGGAACGCGCAAAGGACCGGAGTCTCGCGAGGCGAAAACGGCCGACACGAACCGGGTTGCGCAAGGCGCGCATCGATATCCTGACCGGCATGTTCGCTTCGAACTTCGTTATGTACTTCATCATCGTGACCACGGCCGCCACGCTCCATGCGCATGGAGCGGCGCATATCGAGTCGGCGCGTCAGGCCGCCGAGGCGCTTCGGCCTCTCGCAGGCAAGGCAGCTTATTGGCTGTTTACCCTCGGCCTGGTCGGAACCGGGATGCTGGGCGTGCCGGTGCTCGCGGGTTCCTCTGCCTATGCCGTTGCGGAAGCTTCGGCATGGCGAGGTTCGCTGGAAAAGAAGCCGCGCGCCGCCCGGCAATTCTATTCCATTCTCGCCCTCGCCATGGTGGGCGGCCTCACCATCGATTTCCTCGGTCTTGACGCAGTGAGAATGATGTTCTGGTCAGCCGTGGTAAACGGTGCGCTCGCTCCGCCGCTGATCCTCCTGGTCGTCCTCCTGACAAGCGATAAGCGAGTGATGGGGGAACGCACGAATTCTCCGTTGTTGCGCGTCCTCGGATGGAGCACCTTCGTAGTAATGACCGCCGCGACAATCGGCATGTTTGTGGGATGAAATTCTACGCGGTCTCAGTCTCAGCTGAATCGGAACAGTGACAGGTCGGTCGCCGCTCGACCTGCGTCCTCCGCCGGTAACTCGAATTGAACGGTTAGTCCCGGACCATCGTTGAACTCGGCCCATATCCGCCCTCCGTGCGCCTCGATAATCGTTCTGCTGATGGCCAGTCCCATCCCCATACCATCGGGCTTCGTTGTAAAAAATGCATCAAACAGCCGCGGCATGTCTTGAGGACTGATGCCTGTTCCGGAATCTCGAACCGCGATCACAACGCCGGCGTTGGCGGTTGTCTTCGACTCCACTCGCAGTTCTCTCGCTCCCGCCACCGACGCCATGGCCTCGACGCCGTTCAGCAGTAGGTTCAGGATCGCTTGCTGCAATTGAATCCGATCGCCGCGCACGCGCGGAATATCGCCTGCGAGTTCAATCTGGATGGTGACCCGCTGCTTCTCCAGATTGGCTCGCGCCAGAACCACTGTTTCCTGAACCACCTCGTTGAGGTCCAGCGAGTCCGTTACCTGGGTTTCCTTCGTCAGGGAGTCGCGAATCCGCCGGATAACCGCGCTTGCCCGATTCCCGTCGCGGGCGACCAGCGCGAGCGATTCACGGGCCTCGTCGACGTTGGGCGGTTCGCTGCCCAGCCAGCGAAGTCCCGCCTCCGCGTTCAGGACCACGCCGGCGAGCGGCTGATTAATCTCGTGTGCAATGGAAGTCGCCAACTCACCGGCTGACAAAGCCCTGACCACACGAGCGAGTTTGGACTCCGCCTCGCGTGAGGCCCGTTCGGTGGCCAGCGCCCGCTCTTTGGCGATTAGCTCCATTCGCTGCTCTTCGAGGCGCTTCTGCTCGGTTATGTCCCGAACGATCTTCGACGCCCCGGCAACGCGCCCGTTCGCATCGTGAATCGGCGACCACGTGATCGACACGTCTATATGAGAGCCGTTCTTCGCCCGGCGAATTGTTTCGTACTGCTCGATCGATTCTCCTTTTTCCGCGCGTTCGAGTATCATGGTTGCCTGGTCCGCGTAACCGTGAGGGAGCAGGACCGAAATCGGACGGCCAATCATTTCCTCGGCGGTATACCCGAACAGGCGCTGGGCGCCGCGGTTCCAGCTCGTTATGACCGCATTCAGGTCCAGGCTGATAATCCCAAGGGCGGATGACCGCACAACCGATGCAAGCAGACGGCTGGTTTCCTCTGCCTGCCTCCGTGCGGTGATATCGACGATGGAGTTCAAGACGAGCGTCTCGTCGTCCGCAACCATCGGGCTCAAGCCGATTTCAATCGGAAACTCGCTGCCGTCTTTCCGCAAGCCGCAAAGTTCGCGCGCGGCGCCCGTCTGGCCGGCTTTCTGCTGGCTCAGGAACGAATGCAGATACTCCCGATGAAGGGCGCGAAACCGCTCGGGAAATAACATCTCGACTCGTTTACGGAGCAGTTCGTCCTTGCTGTAGCCGAACTGCGTCCCGGCGTGAGAATTGACAAGAACGATTTCGCCGTCCGGTTTGACCACCACGATACCGTTCGGAGCCGCCTCGACAGCCAGGTGGTACCGCTTTTCGCTCTGCTGGAGACGAGTTTCGGCTTGCGACCGCTCGATCAGGTCTGCCACCAGTCGCGCCAGCACATCCAGGCTGTGGAGTTCGCTCGCGGAGAGCTCGTGCGGCTCGCGCCAGTGCGTGGAGAACACGCCCAGCAAGGCGCCTGAGCGCGAGAGCAATGGCGTCGTTTGCATTGCACGGATTCCGGTCTGGCGGTACATCTCGAGGTCTTCCGTTCCAGCCATCGCTTCGCAGCCTTCAACGTCGGGAACAACCGCCCGCTGCCAGGTGCGCAGCGCCACGCCGCACGAGGTGTTGGATACAGGACGGATCCACTCCCACGAGGCGGCAGCCAGTGCGCTGAAGCCGCGATGACCCAACAGTCGCAGCTCTCCTTCGGCTCCCCGCTCGGGGTGAAAAATCTGAATGCTTGCAAAATCCGCATGGAGTGTAGCCATGGCTGCGTCCAGAATCTGATCGTAGAGCGCACTTCCGTTGCCGGCGCCGATCAGTTGCGTGCTCACCTGCTGAAGCCGCTGTGTTGTTTCCAGGTCCGCCGCGATCGTCCGCTCGCTTTTGTGCAGCGCCTCATTGGCTTCTTCGAGTTCCTTGGTTCGTTCACGTACCAACCGTTCCAGTTCCCCATTGATCCGCCGGAAGGCGTCTTCGAAGGCTTTACGTGTCTTCGCCAATTGCAGGTGCGCGTTGACGCGGGCCAGCAATTCGCGCGCGCTGAACGGCTTGATCAGATAATCGTCTGCGCCGTGCGCGAGGCCGTCGACTCGTGCCGCCTCGCCGGCGCGGGCGGAAAGCAAAATGATCGGCACCCTGGCTGTTTGCGGATGCGCACGCAGCCTCTCCACGAGTTCGCATCCATCCAGCCGCGGCATCATGACGTCCACCAGGATCAGGTCGGGCTGGTGCTCGCATGCTGCCTCGAATGCTGCTTCGCCGTCGGGCGCCACAATTACGTCGTATTGCTCCGCAAGCAGGTGGCGCAGGTAGCCGCACATATCGGCGTTGTCGTCCGCCACCAGGACTCGGTCGGGTTTTCTGTCACGGTCGTCCGGGGCCGGCATGGGGCCTGCTGCTCCTCCCAAACGCTTTCCGTTCAGGTTGGATGATGGCCCCGCTTGGGATTCCGGCAGCCAGCGTAGCGCTTCTTCCAGGAACGGCATCGCGCTCCACGCTGTCGACGCCAGTTTCCGGGCATCGCTGATCCGCTCCTTGGCCAGGTGCCCCGTGCCAAACGGGATGGAAACGCTGAACGTCGTCCCGCGATCTTCGGCACTCTGTGCGGTGATCTCGCCGCCATGCAGCTTTACCAGTTCCTGTACCAGCGCCAGGCCGATGCCGGTCCCTTCGTCTGTGCGCGACCGCGTGCCCCGGACCCGATGAAATCGTTCGAACACACGGGGCAGTTCGGCGGCCGGAATTCCTACGCCGGTATCGGCAATAGAGAGTGTTGCGTGTTCGTCGAAGTGGCGCAAGCTTACCGTGATCTCGCCCTCGAAGGTGAACTTGAACGCATTGCTGAGCAGGTTTAACACGATCTTTTCCCACATCTCGCGGTCGATATAAACGTCCTCGGGGAGCGAAGGGCAGTCGACAAGGAGGCGCAGCCCTGCCTTCTCGATGGCGGAGCGGAAGACGCTGGCCAATTCCTCCGTCAGAGCGCCGAGATCGGTCGCTTCATATAAGGCCTCGATGCGTCCGGCTTCGATGCGGGAAAAGTCCAACAGCATGTTTACGAGCTTGAGGAGTCGTAGCGCATTGCGGTACGCGATGGTCAGACGCTCGTTTGGTGCCGCTTGTTCTCGCAGTTCCTCCTCGATCAGCCCCAGCGTCAGGGTGAGCGGCGTACGAAATTCGTGACTCACGTTGCTGAAGAACGTTGTCTTGGCGCGGTCGAGTTCGGCCAGGGCTTCCGCGCGGCGGCGTTCGGCCTCGTAGGATTCGGCGTTGCTGATTGCCGTTGAGATCTCGCCCGCGGCCAGTTCCATGAAGCGCTGATAGCCCTCGTCGAACAATCGTAGCGGGTTGAGGCCGGCCACCAGGACCGCCTCGATGCCTGTGTCACCCGTTGCCGCCACCGGGAGGGCGACCGCTTGTTTGACAGGATACCCGCGCACTCGGGGCAGTTCTTCCGCTCTACCTGTCAGATCGGTTATCAGACACACCGACCGTTTACGGAGCGCCTCTTCCAGCGGCCAACGGTCGGGCATATCGAGGGTGAGCGCTTCGGGCACAGCCGCAGCCAGAGTCGCGCTCCCGGTCTTCTTGTCCACCCTGTAAATCAGCGCGAACGGCAGATCGTGGGGGTCTGTTGCCAGCGCGGTGGCCGAACGCAAACAAGCGTCGCGCCACGTGCGCGCATCGGCCGTTCTAGTCGCCAGGTCCCGCAGCAGTGCTAACTGGCGCTCGCCGATGATGCGCTGCGTCTCCTCGGTCACCGGACAGAGAATGCCGCCGAAACCGCCGCGATCGTCGGGGATGGGACTATACGAGAACGTGACATACGTTTCTTCCGGATACCCTTTTCGCAGCAGGATGAATGGAAGCGCTTCATCGTAAGTTCCCTCGTCTCGATGCATGGCGAACTCGGCGCGAGGGCCGATTTCGTGCCAGATCTCCGGCCACACGGCAGCCGCCGGCTGCCCCAGCGCCGACGGGTGCCTTGCCCAGAGGAAGGACGCGTAGCTGTCATTGTAGAGGTTGATGAGATGCTCGCCCCACCAGACAAACATCGGTTGACGCGATGTCAGCATGATTCTGACACTGGTCCTGAGATTCAGGGGCCACGTCCAGGGGGACCCCAGGACAGTCTGCGACCAATCGAAGGAGCGCATCCGGCGTGCCATCACGCTGCTTCCGGGAAAGATACGGTCCAGTTCGTCGCCGTGGTTCGGGGATGCCATAAGGGTTCACCATCACACCCAAAGCACCCGGAAGACCAGTCGCTCGACTTCGGCATTTTCGCAAGCGAAACAGCGGGTTCCTGTTGCCGGCAGTACCGATCGGCACAGTGACTTGGCCCCTTGCGTGACCCGCACGCTCGCGTGCCGTCTCACGGTTCGATTGCGGTACACTCTGCTCGCGCCGTGAACCGCTCGATTTGGCAAGAATTGTACACATCGAATACGGAAGCGTGAAAAAAGTACGACCGCCCTTCGAGAGATGCTCGGAAAGCCGCGAACCATCGGCGACCGCCGGCCGCCGGGCGCAAGCCACCTACAATGGGAGTCTATGTTCCGCCTCTGCTGGGTGTGGGTCGCCCTCGCCGCCGTTCCCGCCGCGCCCTGCTCCGACTGGCTGGTGCACCCTCCCGCCACACACGCCGCGATAGAGCCTTCCCCCGACGGCCGTGATGTCTCTCTGGCCAATGGCCTGATCCGCCGCGCCTGGCGACTCAAGCCCGATTGCGCCACCGCTAGGTTCGACAATCTGACCACCGGCGCTTCCATCATCCGCGGTGTCAAGCCGGAAGCTATCCTCACCCTCGACGGCGCGGAGACACCGGTCGGCGGACTCTTGGGCCAACCCGAGTACGCGTACCTCCTCCCCCAGTGGCTCGACACGATGACCGCCGATCCCAAAGCGCTG
>Ga0335079_10000607_pt1 | contig 41212 bp, 34 predicted proteins | sample Lox_Sample_33_FD_206719 | JGI IMG/M metagenome (GOLD analysis project Ga0335079, IMG submission 206719) | Soil microbial communities from Loxahatchee National Wildlife Refuge, Florida, United States - Lox_Sample_3.3 | ecosystem: Environmental > Terrestrial > Soil > Wetlands | place: USA...
GGCGGGCGCGTCCCTGCTGGACGAGGCGAGCGCCGCCGCCGAGGCGATGACGCTCGCGCGCAGGCAGGCGGGCAAGGGCAGCATCTTCCTGGCCGACGCGGACTGCCTGCCGCAGACGCTCGCGGTCCTGGCCACCCGCGCCGAGCCGCTCGGCATTGACCTGGTCGTCGCGCCCGTCACCCCCGAACTGGTGACCGCCCAGCCGGACGGGGAGCTGTTCGGCGTCCTGCTGGCCTATCCCGCGGCCAGCGGCGAGATCACCGACCCGCGGCCGGTCATCGCCGCGGCCGGCGCCCGGGGAGCGGTGGCCGCGGTCGCCGCCGACCTGCTCGCGCTGACCCTGCTCACGCCGCCGGGGGAGCTGGGCGCCGACATCGCGATCGGCACCACCCAGCGGTTCGGCGTCCCGATGGGGTTCGGCGGGCCGCACGCCGCCTACATCGCGGTCCGCGAGGGACTGCGCAGGCAGCTGCCGGGCCGGCTGGTGGGCGTGTCCCTGGACGCCGACGGCCACCCGGCCTACCGGCTGGCCCTGCAGGCCCGGGAGCAGCACATCCGCCGGGAGAAGGCGACCAGCAACATCTGCACCGCGCAGGTCCTGCTGGCCGTCATCGCCGGGATGTATGCCGCCTACCACGGCCCGGACGGGCTGGCCGCGATCGCCCGCCGGGTGCACGGCAAGGCGGCCACGCTGGCGGCGACCCTGCGGGCCCAGGACATCGTGGTGGATTCCGCCGCGTTCTTCGACACCATCGCCCTCCACGGGCTGCCCGGCGGGGCAGCGGCGGCGGTGGAACGGGCGCGCCGGGCCGGGTACAACCTCTACCTGGCGGGCCCGGACACGGTCCAGGTCGCCTGCGACGAGACGACCACCGACGACCATCTGCGGGAGGTCGCCGCCGCGCTGGCCGACCGCCCGGCCGGGGAGGTGAGCCTGGCCGAGGGCCGGGAGGAGCTCCCGGCGGCCCTGCGGCGGACCTCGCCCTACCTCACCCACGCGGTGTTCCACGAGCACCGCAGCGAGACGGCCATGCTCCGTTACCTGCGCCGGCTGGCCGACCTCGACATCGCCCTGGACCGGTCCATGATCCCGCTGGGCTCGTGCACGATGAAGCTGAACGCGGCGGCGGAGATGGAGGCCATCACCTGGCCCGAGTTCGCCGACCTGCACCCCTTCGCCCCGCCGGAGCAGGCCCGCGGCTACGCGGAGCTCATCGGCGGCCTGGAGGCCTGGCTGGCCGCGATCACCGGCTACGACGCGGTGTCGCTGCAGCCGAACGCCGGGTCACAGGGGGAACTGGCCGGCCTGCTGGCGATCCGCCACTACCACCGCGACCGCGGCGACGCCGGCCGCGACGTGTGCCTGATCCCCGAGTCGGCGCACGGCACGAACGCGGCCAGCGCGGTGCTCGCCGGACTGCGGGTGAGCGTGGTCAAGTGCGGCGGCGACGGCGCCATCGACGTCGGCGACCTGCAGGCGAAGCTGGCCGAGCACGAGGGGCGGGTGGCCGCGATCATGCTGACCTACCCGTCCACGAACGGCGTCTTCGAGACGACCGTGACCGACGTGTGCGACCTCGTGCACGCCGCGGGCGGCCAGGTGTACGTGGACGGCGCCAACCTCAACGCCCTGGTGGGGCTGGCCCGGCCGGGCCGGTTCGGCGCCGACGTCTCCCACCTCAACCTGCACAAGACGTTCTGCATCCCGCACGGCGGCGGCGGCCCCGGGGTGGGGCCGGTCGCGGTGCGGGCGCACCTCGCCCCGTTCCTGCCCGGCAGCGCCGCACCGGGCGCCAGGCGCGAGACCGGCACCGGCCCGGTAGCGGCGGCGCCCTACGGCTCGGCGGGCATCCTGCCGATCTCCTGGGCCTACATCGCGATGATGGGCGCCGACGGCCTGCGCCGGGCCACCCAGGTGGCGATCCTGGCCGCCAACTACGTGGCGAAGCGGCTGTCGCCCCACTTCCCGGTGCTCTACACCGGCCAGGGCGGGCTGGTCGCCCACGAGTGCATCATCGACCTGCGCCCGGTCAGCCGGGAGAGCGGCGTCACCGTGGAGGACGTGGCGAAGCGCCTGATCGACTACGGGTTCCACGCGCCCACCATGTCGTTCCCGGTGGCGGGCACGCTCATGGTCGAGCCGACCGAGAGCGAGAATCTGGCCGAGCTGGACCGGTTCTGCGCGGCGATGATCGCGATCCGGCAGGAGATCGGGCGCGTCGAGAGCGGCGCCTGCGACCCGCAGGACAACCCGCTCCATAACGCCCCGCACACGGCGTCCATGCTGCTCGCCGCCGACTGGAAGCACCACTACGAGCGGGAGGAGGCGGCGTACCCGCTGCCGGGCGACCGCCGGGCCAAGTACTGGCCCCCGGTGCGGCGGATCGACCAGGCCTACGGCGACCGCCACCTGGTCTGCGCCTGCCCGCCACCGGAGGCCTTCGAGGACTGAAGGTGCCCGGGCAGGAGATCACGGCCGTCGTCTTCGACCTCGGCGGGGTGCTGCTCGACTGGGACCCGCGGCACCTGTACCGGCGGCTGTTCGCCGACCCGGCCGAGATGGAGGACTTCCTCGCCCGCATCTGCACCCCCGACTGGCACCGTGCGCACGACCTGGGGGAAAACGTCACCCGGTCATGCCGCCGCCTCGCCCGGCAGCACCCCCGCTACCGGGACATGATCATGGCGTGGGCGGACCCGGCGGACGAGATGGCCGCCGGGCAGATCGACGAGGCGGTCGGCGTGCTCGCCGAGCTGAAGGAGCGCGGCGTGCGGTGCCTGGTGCTGTCCAACATGGAGCCGGCCACGTTCGCCGCCCGGCAGGGCCGGTTCGCCTTCATGAACTGGTTCGACGGGTATGTCATCTCCGGGCTCGAGGGGGTGGCCAAGCCGGACCCGCGGATCTTCCAGCTGCTGCTGAGCCGCTACCAGCTGGCGCCGGCGGCGACCGTCTTCATCGACGACTCACCGGTCAACATCCGGGCCGCCCGCGCCCAGGGCATGATCGCCGTGCAGTACCCCCCGGCCGGCGGGCTCAGGAACCAGCTGCGCTCGCTCGGCGTCACCGCCCTGAGCCCGGCCCTGCCATAGAGTTGCTGCGTGACGGATCCGCACGCCTACCGGCCGGCCCCGGGCTCGGTCCCCGAGTCCCCGGGGGTCTACCGGTTCCACGACGGCCGCGGGCGGGTCATCTACGTCGGCAAGGCAAAGAACCTGCGGGCCAGGCTCAACTCCTACTTCGCCGATTTCGCCGGGCTGCACCCGCGCACCCAGTCGATGCTCACCTCGGCGGCGGGGGTGGACTGGACCGTCGTCGGCACCGAGGTCGAGGCGCTCCAGCTGGAGTACTCCTGGATCAAGGAGTTCGACCCCCGTTTCAACGTGCGCTACCGGGACGACAAGAGCTACCCCTACCTTGCGGTCACCATGGACGAGGATTACCCCCGGGTCATGGTGATGCGGGGCGCGAGGCGGCGCGGCACCCGCTACTTCGGCCCCTACTCCCACGCCTGGGCCATCAGGGAGACCGTCGACACGCTGCTGCGGGTGTTCCCGGTCCGGACCTGCTCGGCCGGGGTGTTCAAGCGCGCCCGCCAGATCGGGCGGCCGTGCCTGCTGGGTTACATCGGCAAGTGCTCGGCGCCCTGCGTGGAGCGGATCGGCCAGGCCGAGCACCGCCGCCTGGCCGAGGAGTTCTGCGACTTCATGGCCGGCCAGACCGCCCGGTTCACCCGCAGGCTGGAAACGGAGATGCGGGCCGCGGCCGCGGCGCAGGAGTACGAGCGGGCCGCCCGGCTGCGCGACGACATCCGGGCCCTGGAGCGGGCGCTGGAGAAGCAGGCGGTGGTCCTGCCCGACGGCACCGACTGCGACGTCATCGCGCTTGCCGGGGACCAGCTTGAGGCCGCCGTGCAGGTCTTCTACGTCCGCGGCGGGCGGGTCCGGGGGCAGCGCGGATGGGTCGTGGACAAGGTCGAGGAGGTCAGCGACGGCGAGCTCGTCGAGCACTTCCTGAGCCAGGTGTACGGCGGGGACAGCGTGGCCGGCAACGGGTACCTGCCCGGGACTCCTGCGTCTGGCCGGAAGGGAACCTTCCGGCCAGACGCGGACGGCACGGGCCCCACCGTCCCGCGCGAGGTGCTCGTCCCGGTGCTGCCGCCCGGCGCCCAGGCGGTGGAGGAGTGGCTCGCGGCCCGGCGGGGGAGCCGGGTCAGCCTGCGGGTGCCGCGCCGCGGTGACAAGAGGGCGCTGCTCGACACCGTGGCGCGGAACGCGGCCGAGTCGCTGGCGCTGCACAAGACGCGCCGGGCCAGCGACCTGACCACCCGCAGCCTGGCCCTGAACGAGATCACCGACGCGCTGGGGCTGGAAGCGGCCCCGCTGCGGATCGAGTGCTACGACGTGTCGAATCTGCAGGGCACGCACGTGGTCGCCGCCATGGTGGTCTTCGAGGACGGGCTGGCGCGCAAGAGCGAATACCGCCGGTTCAGCGTCCGGGGGACCGGCGGCGAGGGCGACGTCGCCGCCGTGCACGAGGTCATCACCCGCCGGTTCCGCCGGTACCTGGAGGAGCGTGAGGCCACCGGCGAGCTCGATGTGCTGGGCGATCCGGTGGGCGGCACCGGCGACCACGAGCTCCGCCAGCGGAAGTTCGCCTACCAGCCCAACCTGGTGGTGATCGACGGCGGGCCGGCCCAGGTGGCCGCGGCCGTCTCGGCGCTGGCGGAGCTGGGCATCGACGACGTCGCGGTCTGCGGGCTGGCCAAGCGGCTGGAAGAGGTCTGGCTGCCCGGCGAGGACGCGCCGGTGATCCTGCCCCGCAGCAGCGAGGGCCTCTACCTGCTGCAGCGCGTGCGGGACGAAGCGCACCGCTTCGCCATCACCTACCACCGGGCCAAGCGGTCGAAGGCGCTCGCCGTCAGCGAGCTTGACGGTGTGCCGGGCCTGGGCCCCGCCCGCCGGGCTACGCTGCTACGGCGCTTCGGCTCGGTCCGGCGGATCGCCGCGGCCACCCCGGCGGAGCTGGCGCTGGTGCCCGGCATCGGGCCGCACCTGGCCGAGGCGGTCCTGGCCGCCCTGCGGCCAGTGGCGGACAGCGCCGGGACCGCCGGGAAGGGGACGCCGTGACAGGCAGGGGGATGCGGGGATGGGCCAGGGCATGACCGGACGCGAGCCGCCAGGGCCGGGCAGCGGCGCCCCGGCCACCGACATCGTGATCATCACCGGGATGTCGGGCGCTGGCCGGAGCACGGCCGCCAAGGCGCTGGAGGACCTGGACTGGTTCGTCATCGACAACCTGCCGCCGGGCCTGCTTCCCACGATGATCAGCCTGGCCCGCCGCGCGGAGGGGGCGCTGCCGCGGATCGCCGCCGTGATGGACGTGCGCAGCCGCGCCTTCACCAGCGATCTCCAGTCCGCCATCAGCGAGCTCGCCGCGCGGGGCGTCCGGCCCCGGGTGGTCTTCATGGAGGCCGCGGACGACACGCTGATCCGCAGGTTCGACAGCGTGCGCCGCCCGCACCCGCTGCAGGAGGACGGCCGGGTGGTGGACGGGATCGCGGCCGAGCGGGAGCTGCTGCGGACCCTGCGGGGCGAGGCGGACCTGGTGCTCGACACGTCCGCGCTCAACGTGCACGAGCTACGGGCCAGGCTGCAGGACTTCTTCGGCGGCGGCCCGGCGGAGGGCCCCCGGGTCAGCGTGGTGTCGTTCGGCTACAAATACGGCCTGCCGGTGGACGCCGACCTGGTCGCTGACTGCCGGTTCCTGCCCAATCCGCGCTGGATCGAGGCGCTCGCCCCGCTGACGGGGCAGGATGAAAGGGTCAGGGAGTATGTGCTCAGCCAGCTGGGCGCCGCAGATTTCCTCGACGCCTACCTCACGGCACTGCGGGTGACCCTGGCCGGCTACGAGCGTCAGGGGAAGAAGTACGTGACTCTCGCGATCGGCTGCACCGGCGGCAAGCACCGCAGCGTGGCGATGGCCGAGCACATCGCCGAGCGGCTGGAGGAAACCGGACTGGGCATTCAGGTGGTGCACCGCGACCTGGGGCGTGAGTGACGGCGAGGGGCAACGCGCACAGGCCGGGCGGGGGAGGCGGCGGCGATGAGCCCGGGGCAGCGGTGACGGCGGCCGGGCCCGGCCGGCCAGCGGGCGTGGTCCCGGCCGTGCGGCCGCTGAACCCGCGGGTGGTGGCGCTCGGCGGGGGCCACGGGCTGTTCGCCTCGCTGTCCGCGCTGCGCCGGGTGACCCGCCAGCTCACCGCGATCGTCACCGTGGCCGACGACGGCGGGTCCAGCGGCGTGCTCCGCCGCGACTTCGGGGTGCTGCCCCCTGGCGACCTGCGGATGGCGCTGGCCGCCCTGTGCGGCGACGACGCCTGGGGCACCACCTGGAGCCGGGTGGTGCAGCACCGGTTCGCCGGCGACTCCGGGCTTGGCGGGCACGCCGTCGGCAACGTGCTCATCGTGGCGCTGTGGGAACTGCTCGGGGACACCGTCCAGGGCCTGGACTGGGTGGGCCGGCTGCTCGGCGCGCACGGCCGGGTGCTGCCGATGGCGTCGGTCCCGCTGGACCTGGCCGCCGAGGTCCAGGGGGCCGACCCCGCGCGCCCGGGCGCCCTCAGCACCGTGCGGGGCCAGGCGGCCTGCGCCGCCACCACCGGGCGGGTCCGGTCCATCTCGCTGATCCCGGCCGACCCGCCCGCCTGCCCGGAGGCGGTGGCCGCGATCCGCAGCGCGGACTGGGTGATGCTCGGGCCTGGCTCCTGGTTCACCAGCGTCCTGCCCCACCTGCTGGTCCCGGAGCTGGCCGACGCGCTGCTCACCACCCCGGCGCGCCGCGTGGTGGCGCTGAACCTGGTCCCGCAGCCGGGCGAGACCGAGGGATTCTCACCGCATACGCACCTGGAAGTGCTCGCGGACCACGCGCCGGAGCTTACCGTGGACATCGTGCTGGCCGACCGCGGCGCGGCGGGCGGGACGGTGCCACAGCTGGAGAAGGCGGCCGGGCTGCTGGGCGGCAGGCTGGTGCTGGCGGATCTGGCGATGCGGGACGGCTCGCCGCGCCATGATCCGCGGCAGCTGGCGGGGGCGTTCGCGGAGATCTTCGAGGGGGAGTGAGCCGATGGCCATGACCAGCCAGGTGAAGGACGAGCTGAGCCGGGTGACCGTGCTCAAGCCGTGCTGCCGTAAGGCAGAGGTCTCCACGCTCCTGCGTTTCGCCGGCGGCCTGCACCTGGCGGCCGGCCGGATCGTGGTCGAGGCCGAACTGGACACCGGCGCCGCGGCCCGCCGGCTGCGGAAGGACGTGGCCGAGGTGTTCGGCCACTCCTCCGAGCTGATCGTGCTGGCCCCGAGCGGGCTGCGCAAGGGCAACCGCTACCTGGTCCGGGTGCGCAAGGACGGCGAGAGCCTGGCCCGGCAGACCGGCCTGGTGGACAGCCACGGGCGGCCCGTCCGCGGCCTGCCCCGGCAGGTCGTGGCCGGCACCACCTGCGACTGCGAGGCCGCCTGGCGGGGCGCCTTCCTGGCCCACGGCAGCCTGACGGGCCCCGGCCGGTCGATGGCGCTGGAGGTCACCTGTCCCGGCCCCGAGGCCGCGCTCGCCCTGGTCGGGGCGGCCCGGCGGCTGAAGATCCACGCCAAGGCCCGGGAGGTGCGGGGGGTCGACCGGGTGGTGGTGCGGGACGGGGACGCGATCAGCGCGCTGCTGACCCGGCTCGGCGCGCATGACAGCGTGCTCGCCTGGGAGGAGCGGCGGATGCGGCGTGAGGTCCGGGCGACCGCGAACCGGCTGGCCAACTTCGACGACGCCAACCTGCGCCGCAGCGCGCGGGCCGCGGTCGCGGCGGGCGCGCGGGTGGAGCGGGCGCTGGAGATCCTGGGCAGCGACGCGCCGGAGCATCTCACCGTGGCCGGCCAGCTGCGGATCGAGCACCGGCAGGCCAGCCTGGAGGAACTTGGCCAGCTGGCGAGCCCGCCGCTGACCAAGGACGCGATCGCCGGCCGGATCAGGCGGCTGCTGGCCATGGCGGACAAGCGCGCGCGCGAGGAGGGCATTCCCGGCACCGAGGCGCACCTGACGCCGGACATGCTGCTGCCCTGAGGGACCTTCGGCCCGGCACCGATGGCCATGGGCCTTTCCGGGCTCCGGGCGGCTCGCAGGTAGGGTTTCCAGCAGCGGGAATTGTGTCCGGTAGGGTCTACTGCTCGGGGCGCGCCCGGACGACATCGCAGCTACCGATGAGGAGATCAGGACCGTGACCATCCGCGTAGGCATCAACGGCTTCGGCCGGATCGGGCGCAACTTCTGGCGCGCGGTGCACGCCGCCCCCGGCCGTGATATCGAGATCGTGGCCGCCAACGACCTCGGCAACATGGCCACCTTCGCGCACCTGCTCAAGTACGACACCGTGCTGGGCACACTGGATGTCGACGTCCACGCCGCCGACGGCGCCATCGTGGCGGGAGACAAGCGGATCAGCTGGCTCGCCGAGCGGGACCCGGCCGCGCTGCCGTGGCGCGATCTGGGGGTCGACGTGGTGATCGAGTCGACCGGCCACTTCACCAAGGGCGACGACGCCCGCAAGCACCTGGCGGCCGGGGCGAAGAAGGTCATCATCTCCGCCCCCGCCAAGGGGGAGGACATCACGCTCGTGATGGGGGTCAACGACGACGCCTACGACCCGGCCCAGCACGACATCATCTCCAACGCGTCCTGCACCACCAACTGCGTGGCGCCGCTGGCCAAGGTGCTGCTGGACAACTTCGGCATCGTCAAGGGCCTGATGACCACCATCCACGCGTACACCAACGACCAGGTGATCCTGGACTTCATGCACAAGGACCTGCGCCGGGCCCGCGCCGCCGCGCAGAACATCATCCCCACCACCACCGGGGCCGCCCGGGCGACCGCGCTGGTGCTGCCCGAGCTCAAGGGCAAGCTGGACGGGATGGCGATGCGGGTGCCGGTGATGGACGGCTCGGTCACCGACCTGGTGGTCCAGGTCGGCCGGGAGGTCGCCGTGGACGAGGTGAACGCGGCGTACCGGGCGGCCGCCGACGGCCCGCTCAAGGGCTACCTGCACTACACCAGCGACCCGATCGTGTCCTCCGACATCGTCGGCACCCCCTACTCGTGCACGTTCGACTCCGGGCTCACCATGACCTTCGGCGACCAGGTCAAGGTGATCGGCTGGTACGACAACGAGTGGGGCTACAGCGCCCGGCTGGTCGACGTCACCGCGCTCGTCGGCGGGCGGCTCGGATGACGGCTGACCGCCGTCCCCGCGGCCCGGCCGCCAGGTGCACAACGGGATCGCGGGGCCGATGAAGCGGGCCGACGATCTCGACGTGACGGGCCGGGTGGTCCTGCTGCGCGCCGACCTCAACGTGCCGCTCGACGGCGAGGTGATCACCGACGACCGCCGGATCAGGGCCAGCCTGCCGACCCTGACCGCCCTGCTGGGCCGGGGCGCCCGGGTGGTCGTGTGCGCCCACCTCGGCCGGCCCAGGGGCAGCGGGTACGCGGCCCGCGCGGCCGGTGGCCCGTCCCTGCGGCCGGTCGCGGGCCGGCTGTCGGAGCTGCTCGGCCAGCCGGTCGCGTTCGCCGCCGACGCGGCGGGCGGGTCGGCCACCGCCACCGCGGCCGCCCTGGCCGACGGCGAAGTCGCGCTGCTGGAGAACGTGCGCTTCGAGCTCGCCGAGACCAGCACGGACGACGCGGAGCGGGCGGTGCTGGCGGGCAGGCTGGCCGGGCTCGCGGACGCCTACGTCGGCGACGGGTTCGGCGCCCTGCACCGCAGGCACGCCAGCGTCTACGACCTGCCGCGGCTGCTGCCGCACGCGGCCGGGCAGCTGGTACTGGCCGAGGTCTCCGTGCTGCGCCAGCTCACCACCGACCCGGCACGGCCCTACGTGGTCGTGCTGGGCGGCGCCAAGATCTCCGACAAGCTGGCGGTCGTCGGCAACCTGGCCAGGATCGCCGACCGGCTGCTCATCGGCGGCGGCATGGCCTACACGTTCCTGGCGGCCCAGGGCCACCAGGTGGGGGACTCGCTGCTGGAGACCGACCAGATCCCGCAGGTGTCGGCCGTGCTGGCCGAGGCCGACCGGTCGGGGGTGGAGATCGTGCTGCCGGCCGATCACGTGGTGGCCGGCCGGTTCGGCCGCGACGCGCAGCCCGAGACCGTCCCCGGCCCCGACATACCGCCGGGCCGCCTGGGCATGGACATCGGGCCCGCCACCCGGGAGCTGTTCGCCCGCAAGCTGGCCGACGCGAAGACCGTGTTCTGGAACGGCCCGCCGGGGGTGTTCGAGTTCCCCGCGTTCGCCGCCGGCACCCGGGCGGTGGCCCAGGCGATCAGCGCCGTGCCCGGCCTGACCGTGGTGGGCGGCGGTGACTCCGCGGCAGCGGTCGCCCTGCTGGGTTTCCCCGACGACGCGTTCACCCACATCTCCACCGGGGGCGGGGCGAGCCTGGAGTACCTGGAGGGCGCGGCGCTGCCCGGGCTGACCGCGCTGGAGGCACCGTGAGCCGCACCGGCCGGATGCCGCTCATGGCCGGCAACTGGAAGATGAACAACACCCACCTCGAGGCGATCGCGCTGGTGCAGAAGCTCGCCTTCACGCTCACCGGCAAGGACTTCGACGCCACCGAGGTGGCGGTGCTGCCGCCGTTCACCGCGCTGCGCAGCGTGCAGACGCTGGTCGCCGGGGACAGGCTGCGGATCCGCTACGGGGCGCAGGACATCTCCGTCCACGACCGGGGCGCCTACACCGGCGAGGTGTCCGGGCCGATGCTCGCCAAGCTCGGCTGCGCCTACGTGCTGGCCGGCCACTCCGAGCGGCGCCGGTACCACGGCGAGGACGACGCGACGGTGAACGCGAAGGCGGTGGCCGCGCTCCGGTCGGGGATCACCCCGATCGTGTGCGTGGGCGAGGATCTGGCCGTCCGGCAGGCCGGGGATCACCTGGCCCACACCCTGGCCCAGCTGGACGGCGCGCTGAGCGGCATCGGCGCGCCGCAGGCCGCCGGCCTGGTGGTCGCCTACGAGCCGGTGTGGGCGATCGGCACCGGGGAGGTCGCCCGGCCGGAGGACGCCCAGGAGATGTGCCACGCGATCCGGGAGCGGGTTTCCGCGGTTCACACCCGCGATGTGGCCCTCGGTATGCGTATCCTGTATGGCGGGTCGGTTAAATCCGACAACATCGCTGCGATCATGGCGCAGCCAGATATCGATGGTGCGCTGGTCGGCGGGGCCAGCCTCGATGCCGGTGAGTTCGTCCGGATCTGCCGGTACCGGGAACTCGCCGTCCACGCCTGAGAGCCCCCAGCGCCGTGCCATGAGCCGCGCAGTGCCACAGCAGCGGAACACCTGGAAGGACGAGCATCGGCAGTGGTTATCGGAATTTCTGTCGTCCTTATCATCACCAGCCTGCTCATGGTGCTGCTCGTGCTGCTGCACAAGGGCAAGGGCGGTGGCTTGTCGGACCTGTTCGGCGGCGGCATGAGCTCCTCGCTCGGCTCATCGTCGGTGGTGGAACGGAATCTGGACCGGCTCACCATCTTCACCGGGGTCGTCTGGTTCCTCTGCATCGTCGGCCTCAACCTGTTGCTGAATCACTGACGGCCACAGGGCAGCGGAGAGGGCAAGGGGTGGTCTGTGGGTAGTGGCAACGCCATCCGGGGAAGCCGCGTGGGAGCGGGCCCCATGGGCGAGGCGGAACGCGGCGAGTCGGCACCGCGGGTGCGGATCTCGTTCTGGTGCTCCAACAATCATGAAACCCGGCCGAGCTTCGCGAGCGACGCCGCCGTGCCGGAGACCTGGGACTGCCCCCGGTGCGGATTCCCGGCCGGGCGCGATCAGGCGAACCCGCCCGGGCCGCCGCGCAGCGAGCCGTACAAGACCCATCTGGCCTACGTGAAGGAGCGGCGCAGCGACTCCGACGGGGCCCAGATCCTCGCCGAGGCGCTGGAGAGGCTCCGCAGGAACGCGTGAGATCCCGGCACTGACCGGGACGCTGCCTGTTCCTTACCTGCCCGGGTGCAAGTCATGGCCCTGGGCTGACTCAAGCGCGCCAGCTACGGATCCATGACGCATTTCTGCCCGACATTTTGCCTGCTCGCAGGCGCCTGCCGGAACTCCGGCCCGGCCGCGGCACGTTCTCGATCATGAGCTTGGCCCGCCGGTGGGCGGTACCCGCCGCGGGCGCACTGAGGAGCCTTCCCGAGTGGCGATCCGCCCCGTCGGTGATCAAGTCGTGCCCGCGGCCCGGGTATGCGGGCGTCCGGCAGACCGGAGCGTGGACCATCAGCGAGCAAGCCGCGGCCGCAGCCGTGCCCCTGAGGTTCCCCGGACCCGTCACTCACCGGCACAAGCTTCCCGGCCGCCTGTCGGCGGCCTGCATCGGGTTCTCACTGCTGATCATGATCGTGGTCCCGGCGGCCGGGCCGAGCATGGCCGTGGTGAGGATGCGCAGGCCCGTCGCGGGACCACCGTGGTGGTTCACCCTGCACCCCGCGGCGTGGCTGGTGACGGTCGCGCTGTGGGCGGCGGCGATCGCCGGCACGGCGGGCGTGGGGGCCGGCCTGGTGGCGATCGGGCGCGGAGCCCGGCCGCCGGCCCGGCTGCTGGTGGTGGCGGCGCTGGCCGTCACCGCCGTGCTGGCCGTGCTCCCGCCCGCCGGTTCCACCGACACGCTCGACTACGCCTCCTACGGGCGGATGGTGGCGATCGGCCGCGACCCGTACGTGATGACCCCCCAGCAGCTCCGGCTGACCGGCGACCCGGTCGGCGCGGTCGCCCCGGTCCCCTGGGAGGGCATGCACTCGGTCTACGGCCCGCTGGCCACGATCGAGCAGGGCACGGCGGCCATCCTCGGCGGCACGTCCGCCGCGAGGATCACGTTCTGGCTGAAGGTGTGGAACGCGCTGGCCTTCGGCCTGGTGGTGCTGGCGCTGGACCGGCTGCTGCGCGGCGACCCGGCGGCCCGCATCCGGGCCCACCTGCTCTGGTCGCTCAACCCGCTGCTGCTGTGGGGGCTGGTCGCCGCCGGGCACGTGGACGCGGTCGCCGCGGCGGTGGCCTTCCTCGGCCTGGCCCTGGTCAGCCCCTGCCTGCTGGGCCGGGAGCCGGGCCGGAGCCCCCGGGCGGCGGCCGGGCTGGCGGCGGGCGCGCTGGTCGGGATGGCGGCCGACATCAAGATCACCTTCGTGCTGTTCGGGCTGGGGATCGCGATCGCCGCCCGGAGGTCCCCGCGCACGCTGCTCGCCGCCGGGGCCGGGGCGCTGGCCGTGCTCGTCCCGTCCTACCTGTGGTTCGGGCCGTCAGCGGTCAAGGTGCTCTTCGACCGCGACGCCAGCGCCACCAGCGACAACTTCTATCAGCTGCTCACCCGCCCGTTCGGGCTGGCCCCGCTGCCCGACCTGGCCCTGGTGGCCGTGCCGCTGCTGGTGGCGACCGGCTGGCTGCTGCTGCGGCGGCTGCCGGATGGCCCGCCGGGCTGGCCCGCGGTCCGTCCCGTGCTGGCGCTGAGCCTGGCCTGGCTGCTGGTGTGGCCCTACCAGCGGCCCTGGTACGACGCGATGGTGTTCTGCCTGCTCGCGCTCTTCCCGGCATCCCGGCTGGACTGGCCGGTCCTGGCCCGGCTGGCCGCGGGCACCCTCTACTCCATGCCGGGCATGCCCGGGGCGCTGCCCGCGGTGTTCTTCGGGGTGCTGCCCGCCGAGCAGCGCTGGCTGGTGCCGGCGGCCAGGCTCGCGGCCCTGCTGGCCGTCATGGCGCTGTGCCTGACCGGCGCCTGGCACGCCCGGCGGCGGGCGGGGCCGCCCGGCCCGCCCAGGGGATGGCCACGCCGCCTGCTCAGTGCGCGAACCCCTGCCGGAACGGCTCCGGCGCGAGCGGCATATGCGCCCGCGGGTGCTGTGCCAGCGCCCGGGAATGGCGCCGCAGGTCGGCCAGGAACACATCAGCCAGGTCACGGCTGAATCCGTTGCGGACCACGATCCGCATCACCGCGGTGCCGGTCAGGTTGGCCGGCAAGGTGTAGGCGGGCACCAGCCAGCCGCGCGTGCGCAGCCGCTCCGACACGTCGAACACGCTGTAGCCGGCCTGGTCACCGGCCAGCTTGAAGGCGAAGACGGGCAGCTCACCGCCGTCGGTGAGCAGCTCGAACGGCCCCATCCCGGCGATCTGGGACGACAGGTGCAGCGCGACGTCCTGGCAGGCCTGCTGGACCCTGCGGTAGCCGTCGAAACCCAGCCGCAGGAAGTTGTAGTACTGGGCGGCGATGGGGGCGCCGGAGCGGGAGAAGTTCAGCGCGAAGGTGGGCATCTGGCCGCCGAGGTAGTTGACCTTGAACACCAGATCCTCCGGCAGCGCCCCGGAGTCACGCCACACCACCCAGCCGACGCCGGGATAGACCAGGCCGTACTTGTGCCCGGAGGCGTTGATCGAGGCCACCCGCGGCACCCGGAAGTCCCAGGCGAGGTCCGGGTGCAGGAACGGGGCGATGAACCCGCCGGAGGCGGCGTCCACGTGAATGGGCACATCGGGGCCGCCAGCGGCGGCGAGGCGGTCGAGCTCGTCGCTGATCCCGGCGACCGGCTCGTAGCTGCCGTCGAGCGTCGAGCCCAGGATCGCGACCACGCCGATGGTGTTCTCATCGCAGCGGGCCGCGGCCTCCGGCCCGGTCAGGTGGAGCCGGCCCTCCTCCAGCGGCACCTGGCGCGGCTCGACCTGCCAGTAGCGGCAGAACTTGTCCCAGCACACCTGGGCGTTCGCGCCCATCACCAGGTTGGGCCGTCCCGTGCTGGGCCGCCCCGCGCCGCCGCGCCAGCGCCACAGCAGCGCCATCCCGCCGAGCATGCAGGCCTCGCTGGAGCCGGTGGTGGAGCACCCGGTCGCCTGCGAGCCGCCCCCCGCGTGCCACAGGTCCGCCAGGATGCTGACGCAGCGCGATTCGAGCTCCGCTGTCTGCGGGTACTCATCCTTGTCGATCATGTTCTTGCCGAGGCACTCGGCCATGAGCAGCTCCGCCTGCGGCTCCATCCAGGTGGTCACGAAGGTCGCCAGGTTGAGGCGGGGGTTGCCGTCCAGGATGAGCTCGTCCCGCACCACCTGCAGCGCGGTGGCGGGCAGCATGCCCCGGCGCGGGATCATGTGCCGTGGCACCTCGTGGCCGGCCTCCTGCACATAGATCGGGTTGATGTCCACATCGGGCTCGCCCGAGTAGTCGGCTTTCCGGTGCAACGCCATGGCATGCTCCCGCGGGATAAGCGGCGATCCTCCGACCAGCATGCAACCACGGGACGCCCAGCGTGGAAGATGGAGGGATGCACCTTCCGGTCAACCCCCCGGTCTCGCCGATGCTGGCCAAGGCCGTCAACCAGCTTCCCGACGGCCCGTACAGCTACGAGCCGAAGTGGGACGGATTCCGCTCCATCGTCTTCGCCGACAACGGCGAGGTGGAGTTCGGCAGCCGCAACGAGCGGCCGATGACCCGGTATTTCCCCGAGCTCGTGGCCGCGGTCACCGGGCAGTTCCCGCGCCGGTGCGTGATCGACGGGGAGATCGTGGTCCCCGGATCCGACGGCCGCCGGCTCGACTTCGAGGCGCTGCTTCAGCGGATCCACCCCGCCGCCAGCCGGGTGACGCTGCTCGCGACCCAGACGCCGGCCCACTTCATCGCGTTCGATCTGCTCGCCCTCGGCGACGATGACTTCACCGGGCGGCCGTTCGGGCAGCGCCGGGCGGCGCTGGAAGAGGCGCTGGCCGGCGCGACAGCACCCCTCCACGTGACGCCGGCGACCACCGACCACGCCCTGGCCCAGCAGTGGCTGGCCCAGTTCGAGGGGGCCGGGCTTGACGGGATCATCGCCAAGCCGCTGGCGGGCGTCTACGAGCCGGACCGGCGGGTCATGTTCAAGGTCAAGCACGAGCGGACCGCCGACTGCGTGGTGGCCGGCTACCGGACGCACAAGTCCGGCCCCGACGCGATCGGCTCGCTGCTGCTCGGCCTGTACCGCGACACCGGGGACCTGGCCAGCGTCGGCGTCATCGGCGCGTTCCCCATGCAGCGCCGCCGCGAGCTGTTCACGGAGCTGCAGCCGCTGGTCACCACGTTCGACGGGCATCCGTGGAACTGGGCGCGCCAGGAGGCCGGGACGCGGACCCCGCGCGCGGCCGAGCACAGCCGGTGGAACGCCGCCAAGGACCTGTCCTTCACGCCGCTGCGGCCGGAACGGGTGGTGGAGGTCCGCTACGACCACATGGAGGGCCCGCGGTTCCGGCACACCGCCCAGTTCGTGCGCTGGCGGCCGGACCGCGAGCCCCGTTCCTGCACCTATGAGCAGCTGGAGGAGCCGGTGAGCTTCGACCTGGCTGAGATCCTGTCCGGCCAGGCACCGGCGGTGGGCCAGGGGTAGGGCTGTCCTCGTCAGCCGGCGGCGGGCCGCACGTACCGGCAGATGAGGTGCCCGTCGTCGGCCAGCACGTGGGCCAGCTGGAGCTGGCGGGCAGCCGCGCCCGCCCCGGCGGGCGCCGGCGGCCCGGCACCGGCCACGATCCGGCCGCCCGTGGGCCCGGCCAGCAGCGGGCTGAGCGTCAGGCACAGCTCGTCCAGCAGGCCGGCCTCGACGATCTGGCCCAGCAGGTGCGGCCCGCCCTCGGTGAGGATCTGCCGGTAGCCGCGGCCGGCCAGCGCGCCGACCGCCGCCCGGATGTCCACGCTCTCCCGGCCGGCGACGATCACGTCCGCCCCAGCGGCCGCCGCCGCCCGCCGCGCGGCCGGCGCCGCCTCGGTGGTGATCACGATGGTCCGGGCATCCGCCGGTGACGCGGCCAGCAGCCGGCTTTCCAGGTCGAGGTCGAGCCTGCGGGTGACCACGGCGATCGGCGGGGCAGGAGTACGGCCGGCCCGCAGCCAGGCCCAGCGCACGCCCTCCTCGCGCGGCCGGACCGGGCGGTACCCTTCCACCCTGGCCGTCCCGGCGCCGACCACGATGACGTCGGCAAGGGCCCGGAGCATGGCGAACACCTGCTGGTCGGCCCCGCCGGACAGGCCACCGGAACGGCCCGCGAGCGTGGCGGCCCCGTCGAGGCTGGTGACCATGTTCGCGCGCAGCCAGTGCGGGGCCAGCCCAGCCCGCCCGGCTTCCCCGGTCTCCCCGGTCTCCCCGGGCTGGTCCGGGTGGCGGTACCGGGCGGCGAGCTCGTGGTCGGCCAGGTCGGCCGGTTCCGGATAGATCTGCCGCACGGCCTGGGACTCTAGCCGGCCTCGGGCGCCGGGTCGGTCCGGCGCAGCGCCATCATCGAGTGCCCGGCCAGCACGATCTGCGCGCCGGGCAGGTGCTCGGTGCCGCTGCCCTCCGCCGCGCTGCTCTCCGCTGCCTGGCCAGACGCGGTGTCGAGCGTGACCGACCAGCGGCGGCCGAACTTCGGCCCGGGCAGCGTGAACGTGACCGGCTCACGGTTGGCGCTGAGCAGGATCAGGAAGGTGTCGTCACGCACCGGCTCGCCGCGCGGGCCTGGCTCGGTGATGGCATCCCCGTTGAGGAAGACCATCATCGCGCGGGCGTAGGGGGTGTCCCAGTCCTGGCCGGCCATTTCCTGGCCGGACGGGGTGAGCCAGGCGATGTCGGCCAGGCTGTCCCCGCCGTCCGGGCGGCCGCGGAAGAACCGGCGGCGGCGGAAGACCAGGTGATCGCGGCGCAGCGCGGCCAGGTCGCACGCGAACCCCAGCGGGGCCGCCTCGCTGCCGGCCAGGCTCCAGTCCACCCACGACACCTCGTTGTCCTGGCAGTAGGCGTTGTTGTTGCCGCCCTGGGTGCGGCCGAGTTCGTCACCCGCCAGCAGCATCGGCACCCCCTGCGAGCAGAACAGGGTGGCGAGCAGGTTGCGCTGCTGCCGGGACCGCAGGGCGAGCACGTCGGTGTCGGTGACCGGCCCCTCCGCGCCGCAGTTCCACGACCGGTTGTCATCGGTGCCGTCCGCGCCGCCCTCGCCGTTGGCCTCGTTGTGCTTGCGGTCGTAGGAGACCAGGTCGGCGAGGGTGAACCCGTCGTGGCAGGTGATGAAGTTGATCGAGGCGACCGGCCTGCGCCCGCTCGTTTCGTATAGGTCGCTCGAACCGGACAGCCGGGAGGCGAACTCGGGCAGGGTGGAGGCCTGCCCGCGCCAGAAGTCCCGTACCGTGTCGCGGTACTTGCCGTTCCACTCACTCCACAGCGGCGGGAAGTTCCCCACCTGATAGCCGCCCTCGCCGACATCCCAGGGCTCGGCGATGAGCTTGACCTGCGAGACCACCGGGTCCTGCTGGACCAGGTCGAAGAACGCGGACAGCCGGTCCACGTCGTGCAGTTCCCTGGCCAGGGCCGAGGCGAGGTCGAACCGGAACCCGTCCACGTGCGCTTCCAGCACCCAGTACCGCAGCGAGTCCATGATGAGCTGGAGCGCGTGCGGGGAGCGGACGTTGAAGCTGTTCCCGCAGCCGGTGTAGTCGAGGTAGTAGCGCTTGTCCTCCTCGGCCAGGCGGTAGTAGGCGGCGTTGTCGATGCCGCGGAACGACAGCGTCGGGCCCCGGTGATCGCCCTCCGCGGTGTGGTTGTAGACCACGTCCAGGATGACCTCGATGCCCGCCTCGTGCAGCGCCTTCACCATCGCCTTGAACTCGCCGACCTGCCCGCCCGGTGTGCTGGCGGAGGCGTAGCCGTTGTGCGGGGCGAGGAACGCGATGGTGTTGTAGCCCCAGTAGTTGGTGAGCCCGCGGTCGGACAGCTCGTGCTCGGGCACGAACTGGTGGACCGGCATCAGCTCCACGGCCGTCACCCCGAGCATGACCAGGTGATCGATCACGGCCGGGTGCGCCAGCCCGGCATAGGTGCCGCGCTGGTCCGGCGGGACGTCCGGATGGCGCAGGGTCAGGCCCCGCACGTGCGCCTCGTAGATGACCGTCCCGTGGTAGGGCGTGCGCGGCGGCCGGTCGTCGCCCCAGTCGAAGAACGGGTTGATCACCACGTTGGTGGGCATGTACGGGGCGCTGTCGGCCGTGCTGGCCCGCGCGGGCTCGGTGAAGCGGTACCCGAACAGCGACTCGTGCCAGCGCACCTGGCCGTCCACCGCCTTGCCGTACGGGTCGAGCAGCAGCTTCGCCGGGTTGCAGCGGTGGCCGCGGGCGGGCTCGTAGGGCCCGTGGACACGGTAGCCGTACCGCTGGCCGGGCCCGGTGTCGGGCAGGTAGCCGTGCCACACGAACCCGTCCATCTCGGTCAGCTCGACCCGTTTCTCGGTGTGCGGGCCGTCGCCGTCGCTGTCGAACAGGCACAGCTCCACCCCCTCCGCCACCTCGGAGAACAGCGCGAAGTTGGTGCCCGCGCCGTCCCACGTCGCGCCCAGTGGGTAGGGAGTTCCCGGCCAGCGGCGCATCAGCCGGCCCCGGCGGCACGGGCGCGCTCCAGGATCCCGGCCACCTCGAGCCCGTCCGGCAGCGTGCCGAACGGGGTGCCGGGGCCGCCGGGCGCGGCCGGACCGAGCCGGGAGGCGCAGAAAGCGTCCGCGACCGGGCCGCTCACGTGCCGTACCAGCAGCGCGGCCTGCAGGGTGACGGCGATCAGCCCGGCCAGCCGCCGGGCCCCGGCCTGGCCGGTGGCCGTCTCCGGCTCGGCCAGCAGCTCCCGCAGCCGGCCCACCGCCACATCCAGCCGCCGGTCGCCGCCAGCGGCCAGGCCCAGCTCGGCCAGCAGCGCGCCAGCGGCCTCAGGGGCGCGGGCGAGCGCGCGCAGCACGTCGAGCGCGGTCACATTGCCCGACCCCTCCCAGATCGAGTTCAGCGGCGCTTCCCGGTAGAGCCTGGGCATCCCGGACTCCTCCACGTAGCCGTTGCCGCCCAGGCACTCGAGCGCCTCGGCCGCGTGGGCGGGCGCGCGCTTGCACACCCAGTACTTGGCGGCGGGCAGCGCGACCCGCAGCAGCGCGCGCTCGGCCGTGTCACCGCGCACGGCCCGGTCGGCGGCCCCGGCCAGCCGGAGCGCGAGCACGGTCGCCGCCTGCGACTCCAGCGTGAGATCGGCCAGCACGCAGCCCATCAGCGGCTGCGCGATCAGCTCCTTGCCGAACGCCTGGCGGTGGCTGGCGTGGTGCACGGCCGCGACCGTTGCCAGCCGCATGCCCGCGGCGCTGCCCAGTACGCAGTCGAGCCTGGTGGCGGACACCATCTCGATGATCGTGGCCACCCCGCGGCCCGGCTCGCCGACCTGCCAGGCCAGCGCGGCGTCGAGCTCGATCTCGGCGGAGGCGTTGGACCGGTTGCCGAGCTTGTCCTTGAGCCGGGCGATGCGCAGGCCGTTGCGCTGGCCGTCCGGCAGCACCCGGGGGAGCAGGAAACAGGTCAGCCCGCCGGGGGAGTAGGCGAGGGTGAGGAACAGGTCACACATGGGCGCGGAGCAGAACCACTTGTGGCCGGCGAGGACGTGAGCGCCGGGGCCCTCCGCCGGGGCCGGCTCGGCGCGGGTGGTGTTCGCCCGCACGTCCGACCCGCCCTGTTTCTCGGTCATGGCCATCCCGGCGAGCAGGCCGTCCTTGGTCCCGGGCGGGCGGAGGCCCGGGTCGTAGCTGCGTGCGGCGAGCAGCGGCTCGAACCGCCCGGCCAGCTCCGGCGCGTGCCGCAGGGCCGGGACGGCCGCGTAGGTCATGGAGACCGGGCAGCCGTGGCCGGGCTCGGCCTGGGCCCAGACGTAGAACCCGGCGGCGCGGGCCACGTGCGCACCGGGCCGCTGGCCGGCCCAGGGGGCGGCGTGCAGGCCGTGCCCGACGGCGGTGCGCATCAGCTCGTGCCAGGCGGGATGGAACTCCACCTCGTCGATCCGGTTGCCCCACCGGTCGTGGCTGCGCAGCACCGGCGGATGCTCGTTGGCGAGCCTGGCCTGCTCGCCGGTGACGGCGGAGCCCGCCAGCTGGCCGAGGGTGTGCAGGTCGCTGGCGGCCCAGCCGGCCCCCTCCCGGCCGACCGCTTCCAGCAGGGCGGCGTCGTCCGCGACGTCGTAGCCCGCCAGCGGCGGTACCTGGTTACTCAGGTGTGCAGGCCGCACTCGGTCTTGCCGGTGCCCGCCCAGCGGCCGCTGCGCGGGTCGGCCCCGGGCTCGACGCGCATGGTGCAGGTCGCGCAGCCGATCGACGGGTAGCCCTCATCCACCAGCGGGTTGACAAGCACCCCGTTGTCGGTGACGTAGGAGTCCACCTGGTCCTGGGTCCACCCGGCGATCGGGTTGACCTTGACCATGGCCCGCCGGGCGTCCCACTCGACCACGTGGGTGTCGCTGCGGGCGTTGGTCTCCTCCCGCCGCACCCCGGTGATCCAGGCGTCGTAGGGGTCCAGTGCCCGCTCCAGCGGTACCACCTTGCGCAGGTAGCAGCACAGGTCCGGGTTGCGCCCGTACAGCCGCGGCCCGAGCTCGGCGTCCTGTTCCGCCACCGTCCGGGAGGGGGTGATGCTGATCAGGTTCACCGGGTAGACCGCCTGCACGGCGTCCCTGGTGCCGAGCGTCTCGGGGAAGTGGTAGCCGGTGTCGAGGAAGATGACGTCCAGGCCCGGCTTGACGGAGGCGGCGAGGTGGATGATGACCGCATCGGTCATCGAGGACGTGATGCACAGCCGGCCGCCGAACGTCTCGGTGGCCCACGCGATGATGTCCCGCGCCGGGGCCGTGGCCAGTTCCCGCGCCGCCGTGGCGGCGAGCTCGGCCAGCCGGTTCGCCCGCCCGGTATCTTCCATGCCATCAGGCGTGGTCTGGCCTGCAGCTGCCGTCCAGGTCGCGCTTGATCTCACAGGAAGGGCTCCCATCCCGAAATCGTAGCCGGAGTCCCCGCTGGCCAGCGGGGGACTCACCGTCCCGTTACCTCCTGGTTATCCAGCCAGCACCGTGGTGGCAGGCATTAGCAGGGAACCACAGCAGATCCGGGAAATGTTCCCCGCCACACGAACTTCATACCGCACGCGGTGGCGGCGCAGGCATCAGCCTCGGGCCGCGGATGGCAGAAGGCCAGCTCAGCCCTGCCGCAGCCAGGTCAGACGGGGCTGCGGCGCCGCCGGGGGCGGCTGATGCTGGCAGTCACACCAGGTGCCACCCGGGCACCGCTCGTGATGCTGAGCGCGGCATGCCGGGCAGACCATCATGCAGCTCCGGGAACTCCCAGGATCAGGCGGCGTTCGCCCGGCGCATCCTGCGCCGGCGCTCCGAGGCACGCTCGTCCTCGTTCAGCCCGCCCCAGGTGCCGTACTTCTCGGGCCGGGAGACCGCGTAGGTCAGGCACTCCGCGCGGACCGGGCAGGCGGCGCAGACCGCCTTGGCCTTGCGCTCGCGGATCTCACGCTCGGGCTGGCGCTCCCCGTCAGGGCCGAAGAAGAGAACGACCTCCTTGCCGCGGCACGCGGCAGCATCCTGCCAGCCCCAGTTCGGCCGGGGAGGCAGTGCCACCTGCCGACGTACCTCAGACATGAATCGATCTCCTCATCCCGTGCTGTGTGTTCCTCACCCAGCGTCCCGCTGGGCACGCGGGCCCGCGCCCTTCAGCTTTTGCCCCGTCGCATCATCCAACGCACTACCGGGCTGCCGTGTTCCCGGGCGACGTCGACCTAGGGAACGGCCCGCAGTGCCAATTAAGATCCGGGAGGCAAATCATGCTGCCGGACAGGCCGCGGGCTGAGTGCACGCCGACCGTCCTGGCGAAGAGCGCCGGTTCAGCGAACCGACGCTCAATGATGCCACCCCGGTGGGCGGGTCCGCAGCCGGGCGCGAGAATTTACGGCCACCGAATGTGCTTCTCCCCCCGAACGGGGGGTTTTCATGATCACCAACTGGACAAAGCCACGGGTCCGGGTTCACCATGGGCAGCATGTCAGCGTCGGACGCGGCGCCTTTGCCCCGGCTGGGAGAGGTCTTCTTCGACGTCAGGGGCGAGTCCCGCACCATGCGGCTGAGCTGGTACGCCGACACCGAGGTGGCGGTGTTCAGCATCTGGCAGGGCGGTACCTGCACGGGCACATTCCGCCTGCCCATCGCCGATCTGCCGCGGATGGTCGAGGCCCTGCAGCGTGGCCCGCGCGCGCGAGACGACCTGGTCACGGGGGAGCAGCCGGGAGCGCGTGAGCAGCGCCAGCCCGCCGCTCCCGGCCCGCCCATCCGGGCGAGGCCAGCCCGCCCGGATCTGCCCGACACGGATATCGAGACCGGGCAGACCACGGCCGCTGTCTACTCGCCGCCCGCGGAACCAGAGGTCACGGGCTACCGGCCGGAGCCGCCATTGGCCGGCTACCCGCCCGGGCCGCCATTGGCCGGCTACCCGGCAGAGCCGCCATTGGCGGACTACCCGTCCGGGCCGCCGCTGGCGGACTACCCGGGTGAGGAGCCATTGACCGGCTACCCGCCGGAGCCGGCATTGGCGGACTATCCCCCCGGGGCGCCATTGGCGGACTACCCGGGTGAGGAGCCATTGACCGGCTATCCCGCCGAGCCGCCCGGCGGCTATTCCGGCGACCCGCTGGCCGACGGCCCGGGTTACCAGGCCGCCCCGCCGGCCGAGCCGGGCCACCGCGGCAAGACCGCCCGCCGGCGGCGGGGATCGCGGGCCACGCCGGAGTTCGCGGACGAGCCGCGCCCGGGCCGCGGCGATGAGGATCTGCCGGCTGACCCCGGCGGGTACCCGGCCGAGCCAGCCCGCGAGTTCGGTGAGCAGTACCCCGCCGAGCCGGCCCGGAAGCCCGCCGGAGAGCACGCGGCCGGGTCACCCGGCCGCCGCGGCTCCCGGCACCGCAGCCGGGAGCGGGGCGGGGAAACCGCCGGGTACCGGGATGAGCCGCGGGCACCGGAGACGCCGCGCGAGCCGCCCGCCCGCCATTCCAGGCAGCCCACCAGGCGCCGTTCCAGCGGGTACCAGGACCCGCTGGCGCCCGGGTACCCAGGCGACTCTGCCGGGTACTCAGGCGACTCTGCCGGGTACCCGGGCGAGGAGACGCTGTCGGCGCCAGCGGGCTATCCAGCGGGCCACCAGGACGCCCACGTGATCCCCGAGCCAGCAGGGCCCGGGGATGACCCGCTGACAGGCGGCTACCCCGGGGAATACGAGCCCGCGGACCCCGGCGACCGGTACCGGGCCGGGGACTACCAGTCCTATCCGGAAGAGCTGGCCGCCACCGGGTACGGATCACCCACGCGGCCCTATATCCCCGATAGCGGCGATACCGGGGAGCCCTTCGCCGAGGACCCGCCGGAACGGCGCAAGCCGCGCGGGCGGCGCCGGGCCGAGCCCTCCCCGGATTCCCATCCCTATGGCCCGCCACCCACGGTTGATGAGCCACGGCAGCGGGGACGCTATCCTGGCCGGCATTAACCTGTGCCTTGAGCGAGGAGGATGATCCCCGGATAGCCATGGCGGCCGGTGCCCTTCCGCCACAACATCTGACCTGGATGTCGTTGCGCTGAATGGTCGCCGTGAGGTTATATTGGCTACAGGGGAAGGGGGGCTTGAAGTGGCACAGAAGGTTTCGGTCACATATGCGTGTGACTACGACCGGAAAGAGATTCCACCGGGCCAGCACCGGTTGCGGCGGTTCAGCTTCGACGGCCGCGACTACGAGATAGATCTGTGCGTCATGCACAGCGACACATTCGACGAGACCATCAGCCTGTTTACCCAGCATGCGCGCAGGTCGGCGGCTCATCAGCCGCCTGTCAAACGCAGAACGGCCGCACACCGCCAGCACAGCGCCAGTGTCCGGGCATGGGCGAAGACGATGGGTATCGCGGTCGGCGACCGCGGCCGGATTCCGTCCGATGTGGTCGCCCAGTATGAGGCAGCCCACCCCTGAGCGCGGGCTGCTTTTGCGGCGTTCTCATTCGGTGGCCGCTGGCCCCGGGGGCGCGTTCCCCGGGGCGGCCCCACCGGCCTTATCTGCCCTATCGGGCCCACCGGCCTGACCGGGCGCTGCGGCCTGCCCATCCTCCTGGGCCGGCGCTACCGCCGCCGCGAGCACCTGTGAGTTCGGCAGGTGAATCATGCCCTCAGAGGTTTCGACCCGCACATAGCTGATCCCGATTTCGGTGACCATTCCCTCGATCCGCCCGCCCAGCGCACCGGACCGGAAGCTGACCATGTCGCCGACCCCGAACGGGTGGGAGAACAGCAGGACCAGGCCGGAGAACACGTTGCTGAGCGACTGCTGGGCGGCGATGCCGAGGATGATCGATGTCACCGCGCCGCCCACCAGCAGCTGGTCGAGCGGGACATGGAGCAGCCCCAGCGTGATGAAGAGCGCGGCGATGCTGCCCACCAGCACGATGGCGTAGCGCACGACCGCGGCGTGCGCCCGGCCGGTGACCGGCTGCATGACGTCACGTGACTTACTGGCGAAGCCGACCACCGCGATGACCGCCAGCAGGCAGAACGTGATCGCCGCCGCGATGGCGATCACCTGATCCAGCACGCTGTCCGAGGTGATGTCGCCAGCGGTGAAGGAAAGGACGGCCGCCACCACCGCGAGCACCAGGGCGATGATCGAGCGCCACGGCCGGGCCTGCCTCTTCACCCTGGCCATTTGCCGTGCGAGGTCGAGCTGGTGCTTCTCCTGCAGGTCCACCGGCACCGTCCTCCCGGGCACCCGTCCCGTCATGGCTGCCGCATCATCCCACGCTACCCAGGGCGCGCGGGGAGCCCGGAGCACACATAAGTGATCCCGGAGGCCGGCGGCCTCCGGGATCACGCGAACCGGACCGATCAGGCGGCTTCCCTGGCCGCCCAGAACGCCTTGCCCACCGGCAGCGTCGGCTTGCCGCCGCGTATGGTGTTGACCACTATGGCCGCCGAGGTGTACCAGGCCACCAGCGCGGTCAGCACGCCGATGTAGCCGCCGATCTTGATGACCGAGGTGTTGCCGCCGAAGAAGCCGATGAACAGGACGATCTCGGTGGCCTCCAGGGTGAGGAACACGGCGAAGATCGCGGCGTTCACCAGCGTGCTCCACAGCAGCATGTAGGTGTTGAAGATGGCGAAGGCGAGCAGGATCCAGCCGAGGTCCTTGACAGTCGCCGCCGCGTGGGCCGCGGCTGCCACCGGCCCCGCCCCGGCCGGCGCGGGCGCCACCAGCAGGGCCCACAGGCCGAGCCCGATCCAGAACCCGCCGTAGGTGGAGAACGCCGTGGCGCCGAACACGTTGCGGTTGCGGAACTCCCACATGCCCGCGAGCAGCTGGCACAGACCACCGTAGGCGAACGCGTAGCCCAGCCAGGCGTCGCCGGTGGCGGTGTTCATCCACTTCGCGTTGGCCGCGGACAGCAGGAACGTGGTGAGGGCAAAGGCCGCCAGGCCAAGTGGCGCTGGGTCCGCGGCCGGTGCCGTAGTGACCAGTCGGTCGTCGTTAACGCTCAATTGATTCCTCCTGATAAGGGAGAGCGCCGCCTCGCTGCAGCCTGCGGTCTGGCGGTCGCGTGGATTGAACGAAGGACACAATGGCCGGCCGGATGAGTTGGCTCGCCTGGTCTTGGCACCAGCCAGGCAGCCCCTGAGCGGGGGACGATGTGTGTTCACCGCGGGCCAAGGAGACCTTCTTCCGTCTTCACAGATGGCTCAGCAGAACCAAGCGGAAGATCTGCACTGAGCGTAACCCTGGACACCCTAGTTGGGGGAGGCCCAGGTTTTGCCGACGCTGCTCAGGGCTGCACGGGCTGGCTGCGGGCGAGGATGCTGCCGAGGCCGGCCCGGGTGGCGAGGACATAGACCCGGTCCTGCGGCGCGAGCTGGCGCCGGTTGCCCGGGGACCAGTCGACCTGGTCCGTGCCGGGCCGCCGGACGGCGATCACCCGCACCTGGCCGGTCTGGTGCACGTCCTCCAGCGGCCGCCCCGCCAGATCCGACCCGGCGGCCACCCGGAGGTCGGCGATCAGCAGCACGTGCCGGCCGACCGGGATGGTCCGCAGCACCTGGTGCTCCAGCATCGCGGCGGCGAACGTGGGCGCCGCGAGATAGGACACGCTGCGCGAGATCGTGTTGCTGACGCTTCGCTGCACCCGCTCGGCGAGATCGTCGTCGCCGAGGCGGAGCACGATCCGCGGGCCGCTGGCGAGCGCCCGGGCGTGCAGCGCCGTCTCCAGGTTGACGATGTCGCTGTTGGTCACCGAGACCAGGGCCTGGCAGGTGCCGATCCCGGCCGCCCGCAGCGTCTCCTCGCTGTGCGTCTCACCGATGACGACCCGCAGCCCGAGCCGCCGGGCCAGGCCGATCCCCGCCGCGCTGTCGCTCTTGTCCACACAGACCACGCCGACACCCAGGTCGTGCAGCTGGCCCACGATCCGGGTGCCGACGTTGCCCAGCCCGGCCACGATGACGTGCTGGCTCAGCGGCCGTTCCGTGGCCCGCAGGGACCCGGTCAGCCGGACGCTGACCACGGCGGCGGTCGCGACCGGGATGAACGCCATCCCGGCGAAGGTCTGCAGGACCTGCGCCACCTTCACCGAGGTGTGGTCGCTCGGCTCGGTCAGCGCCGCCCCAGCGGCATTCATGAACGTGAGATAGAAGGAGTTGCCCAGCGATTTGTGCGCCAGCGTGAACAGCAGCGTGAACCCGGCCGCGAGCAGCGCGAACAGGGCGAGGAAGGCGACGCCCAGCTTGTGCAGGAGCAGCGCGTGGAGCACGCCCCCCACAGCCCGTACCGGCCGCCGGCGCTGCCGGGTCAGCGGGTCACGTGGCGCCCCGTCCGCCACCGCGAGCACCAGGTCCGCGTCACCGGTGTCGGGTGGCAGCAGGGCGGGGGAGAGCGGGTCGTCGGTCATCGCCAGCCCGCAGATGACGTGCCCGGGTTTGACGTCGCTGCTTCTCGCCACGTACAGGGTGCGGCCCGCGACCCGGATGTGGCTGGGCGCGGGTTCCCCCAGCGCCGCGGCGGCGAAGGACGGCGCGGCCATCGACGAGCTGGACAGCACGGCGCAATCGCGGAAGAAGGAGTCCATCCGCTCGCCCAGGCTGGTGTTGAAGATCCTCACCACCAGCCGCAGCTCCGGGTTGAGCTCCTGCGCCCGCAGCGCGGCATGGAAGTTACCCAGGTCGTCCTGGTCGAGCAGCGCGAGTGCCCGGGCGGAGGCGAGCCTGGCCGCGGTGAACGCATCGCTGTTCAGCTCCGGCCGCTCGATCACCCGCACCCGGGGCAGGGCCGCGATCCGCGGGCCCAGGCCCTGGCCGGCGGACCGGAGCAGGACGGTCACGAACTGGCCGTACCGGGTGGTCAGTTCCTCGACCACCCGGCAGGCGAGCGCGTCCTCCCCGCAGACGACGAGATGGTCGCGGCGGCCCGCGACCAGGGAACGGGGAGGCACGGCGTGATCCTAACGGCAGCCGCCGGCCGTCACCACAACCACCGCGCAGCGCGCCGGCCGGGCCGGCATGAGGGCAGATGCCCGGCGGGCGCGGTGACTCCCGCCGGGTTCGGGGTATTCTCCCGTTATCAGCAGGGACGCCCCCCGGAGGTCCGGCGATGCCCACTGACGACGCGATCCGTGCCTCGGACGCCGACCGTGAGCATGCGGTTGGCATGCTCCGCGAGGGCTTCGCCTCAGGCAGGCTGACCCTCGCTGAGTTCGATGAGCGCACGACGGCCGCCTTCACCAGCCGCACCTGGGGCGAGCTGCGGGCGCTGACCCGGGACCTGCCAGCTCCCGGGCAGCGCGGATTCCTGCCGCCCGCGCCGGCTGCCTCCCGCCAGGTTCATCCGAACGGCGGCCGCCTGCCCGCTGGCACGCGTGCCAGCGGGCCAAGGCTGATGCCGGTGCTGGCGATCGGCCTGTTCTGGGTCATGCTCACGATCTCCGCCCACGCCGACGGGCTGCTCATCCCGGTGGTGTTCCTGCTGCTGATGGCGGTGCGGTCGGCGGGCCGGGTCCGGTGCGGCCTGGGCAGCATGGGCCGCCGCCCGCCGGGTGAGTCCCGCCCATCCGGCCGGCCGGGCGGCGGCCAGTAGGCCATGCCTGGCTGATCTCCAGCCCGTCAGCTGGTCCGGGCGAGCTGGGGCGGCAGGCGGCTGGCCGCGGCCCGGTCGAGCAGGAACAGCGTCCGCTGGCGCCCCCGCGCCCCGGCCGCCGGGACCTGGACCGGGCCGACGCCGGAAAGGGCGAGCCGGATCGCGCTGGCCTTTTCCGCGCCCGCCGCGAGCACCCACACCTCACGGGCGCACTGGATCGCCGGCAGGGTGAGCGTCAGCCGGGTGGGAGGCGGCTTCGGCGCGCCGCGGACCGCGACCACCGGCCGCTCGTCGTACAGGGCGGGCAGCCCTGGGAAAAGCGACGCGACGTGGCCATCGGGCCCGATGCCGAGCAGCAGGACGTCGAACGAGGGAACCGGCCCATGATCTTCCGGGCGGGTCGCCTGCGACAGCCGGGCCGCGTACCGGGCGGCGGCGGCCTCCGGGTCATCGCCGTCCGGCCCGTCGGTGCCGGGCATGGCGTGCACCCGCGCCGGGTCCATGTCGAGATGGCACAGCAGCTCCCGCTCGGCGCCGGTCTCGTTACGCTCCGGGTGCCCGGTGGGCAGGAACCGCTCGTCCCCCCACCAGATGTCCAGCCGCCGCCAGTCGACCGCGTCCCGGGCGGGCGCGGCGGCAAGCTCGGCCAGCACGGCGGTGCCGATCCCGCCGCCGGTGAGCACCAGCGACGCGCTGCCGGCCGCGGCCTGGACGTCGACCAGCCGGGTCACCAGCCTGGCCGCGACCGCCTTGGCGAGCAGGCCGGGCTCGTGGTGGACCAGTACCTCCGGTGTGCTCACACCGGTCCGAGCAGGGCCAGGGATTCGGCGTACAGCTCGTCAGGGTCGAGCCGGCGCAGTTCCTCCGCGAGCAGCTCGGGTGTGTCGCGCCGGTGCAGCGCCACCCGGCGCTCGGGCTGGCCGGGGCGGCGCAGCTGGGCCACCCGGCCGTCGGGCCGGGTCACGGTGATCTCGCCCTCGCTGGTGGCGAAGCTGACTTCGGTGATGCCGGGGCCGGGCGAGACCTCGCTCAGGACCGGGATCGCCAGCCGGGAGGCGAGCCAGACGGCGATCAGATCGGCGCTGGGGTTGCCCTGCTCGGCGCGGACCGTGCCAGACTCGATCGTGCCGTGGTCCTGATCGAGCGTGGCGGCGAGCAGCGACCGCCAGGGGGTCGCCCTGGTCCAGCTCAGGTCGGTGTCGCCCGGCTGATAGCCGGCCGCGAGCGAGGTCAGGCACTGGCGTGGCTCGTCGACGGCCGCCGCGTCGGTGATCCGGCGCTGGGACAGCAGGCCGATCGGATCGCTGCCGGGCATCGCTGGCGGGTTCCCCGGCCACCAGGTGACCACCGGCGTGTCCGGCAGCAGCAGCGGCGCCACGACCGAGTCCGCGTGCTGGCCGACCGGGCCGTACATGCGCAGCAGCAGGGTCTCGCCGGGGCTGGTCTCGCCCATCCGGATCTCAGCGTCCAGCCGCGGCCCGGCGGCCGGCCGCCGGGTGATCACCACCAGCACCCGGCACGGGTGCTCGCGGGCGGCCTCGTTCGCCGCCCGCACCGCATCGTACTGCGCCGTCTCGTCGGTCACGATGACCAGCGTGAGGACCATCCCGCTGGCCGGGCCGCCGAGCCGCTGGCGGGCCTGCTGCAGCGCGCTGGCGATGGCGCTGGTGCTGGTCTCGGTCAAGTCGATGGTCACCATCTGCCTCCTGCCACCGCTGGGACCCGGATGCGCCGGGCGGCCCCGGCCGGCGCCGTCACAGCCGCCGCCACGCGCGGCCGTCCTTGGCCATCAGCGCCTCCGCCGAGGCTGGCCCGGCCGAACCGGACGGATACTGGTCGGGCTTGGTGTGCTCGGCCCAGAACTCCTCGATCGGGTCGAGCACCTCCCAGGACAGTTCGACCTCCCGGTGCCGGGGGAAGAGCGGCGGGTCACCGACCAGGACGTCGAGCAGCAGCCGCTCGTACGCTTCCGGGCTGCTGACCGTGAACGACTCGCCGTAGGCGAAGTCCATGTTCACGTCCCTGACCTCCATCGACGAGCCAGGCACCTTGGAGCCAAAGCGGACGGTGACGCCCTCGTCCGGCTGCACCCTGATCACCAGCGCGTTATGGCCGAGTTCCTGGGTGTCGGTGGCGTGGAAGGGCAGGTGCGGCGCGCGCTGGAAGATCAGCGCGATCTCGGTCATCCGGCGGGTCAGCCGCTTGCCGGTCCGCAGGTAGAACGGGACACCGGCCCACCGCCGGGTGTCCACCCCGAGCTTGATCGCGGCGTAGGTCTCGGTCCGCGAGTCGGGCGAGATGCCGTCCTCCTCCAGGTAGCCGCGGACCTCCACGCCCCCCTGCCAGCCCGCGGCGTACTGGCCGAGGGCCGTCCCGGCCGCCAGGTCCCCCGGGCACCGGATGGCCGAGAGCACCTTCTCCTTCTCGGCCCGTAGCGAGCGGGCGTCGAAGGACACCGGCTCCTCCATAGCGGTGAGCGCGAGCAGCTGCATGAGGTGGTTCTGGATGACGTCGCGGGCGGCGCCGATGCCGTCGTAGTAGCCGGCCCGGCCGCCAATGCCGCCGTCCTCGGCCATCGTGATCTGCACGTGGTCCACGTAGCTGCGGTTCCAGACCGGCTCCCACAGCGTGTTGGCGAACCGCAGCGCCAGGATGTTCTGGACTGTCTCCTTGCCCAGGTAGTGGTCGATGCGGAACACCGAGTCGGGGCCGAACACCGAGTTCAGAACGTAGTTCAGCTCCTGCGCGCTGGCCAGGTCATGGCCGAACGGCTTTTCCACCACCACCCGCCGCCAGGGCCTGCTCCCGTCCGGCCGCGGCTGCGGGGTGGTCAGGCCCGAGCGCTTGAGCTGGTTGACCACATCAGCGAAGTACTTGGGCGGCACCGACAGGTAGAAGGCGTAGTTCCCGCCGGTTCCGCGCTCGGCGTCGAGCTCGGTGACCGTCTGCGCGAGCCGGTCGAAGGCCGCGTCGTCGGCGAACTCGCCCGGCACGAACCTGACCCCTTCCGAGAGCTGCTGCCAGACGGTGTCGTTGAACGGGGTGCGCGCGTACTCCTTCACGGCCTGGTAGGTGACCTGCGCGAAATCCTCGTGCGCCCAGTCCCGGCGGGCGAACCCGACCAGGGAGAATCCCGGCGGCAGCAGGCCCCGGTTGGCGAGGTCGTAGACGGCGGGCATCAGCTTCTTGCGGGCGAGGTCCCCGGTGACGCCGAACATGACGAGAATGCACGGGCCCGCGACCCGGGGGATGCGGCGGTCCCGCGGGTCACGCAGGGGGTTGCCCACCACCAGTTCGCTCATGGCTGCGATCCTTTCCGGCTCCGCCGGGTGCTCACCCCTGGCTCGCCGCTGGGTTCGTCGCTGCCAGTTCGGTGCTGAGCGTGTCGAGCATCTCCTGCCAGGAAGCCGCGAACTTGGCCACCCCCTCCTCCTCCAGGACGCTCACCACGTCCTGGTAGCCGATCCCCAGCTGCTCCAGGTCGGCGAAGAGCTGCCGGGCCTCGGCGTAGCCGCTGGCGCCGGTGCCGGGCCGCACCTGGCCGTGGTCGGCCATGGCGTGCAGGGTGGCCTCCGGCATGGTGTTCACCGTGCCGGGCGCCACCAGCTCCGCCACGTACATGGTGTCCGGGTAGGCGGGATCCTTGGTGCTGGTCGAGGCCCACAGCGGGCGCTGCGGCCGCGCGCCGGCCTTGCGCAGGGCCTGCCAGCGCGGGGTGGCGAACCGCTCCTCGTACAGCTCGTAGGCGAGCCGCGCGTTGGCGATGGCCGCCTTGCCGCGCAGCGCCTCCGCCTCGGGCGTGCCGAGCTTGTCCAGCCTGCCGTCGACCTCGGTGTCCACCCGGCTGACGAAGAACGACGCCACCGACGCGATGGCGGACAGGTCGCGGCCTGCCTGCCCGGCCTGCTCCAGCCCGGCCAGGAAGGCGTCCATGACCTGGCCGTACCGCTCCAGCGCGAAGATCAGCGTGACATTGATGCTGATCCCCTCGGCCAGGCACTGCGTGATCGCGGGCAGGCCCTGCTCGGTCGCCGGGATCTTGATGAACAGGTTCGGCCGGTCCACCAGCCACCACAGGGCGCGCGCCTCCGCGACGGTCTTGGCGGTGTCCCGGGCGATCCGGGGATCCACCTCGATGGAGACCCGGCCGTCCACGCCGCTGGTCGCGTCGTAGACCGGCCGGAGCACATCGCAGGCCCACCGGATGTCGTAGGTGGTGATGGCGCGGGAGGCCTCCTCGAGCCCGACTTCCCGCACCTCCAGGTCGGCGATCTGGCGGTCGTAGGCCGAGCCGGACGACAGCGCGTGCGCGAAGATGGTCGGGTTGGAGGTCACCCCGGCCACGTGCCGGTCGCGGATCAGGCGGGCCAGGTTGCCGGTGGCCAGCCGGTCCCGGCTGATGTCATCCAGCCAGATTGACACGCCCGCGGCGGACAGCTGGGCAAGGACGTCGGGCTGTGGGGTCATGGTGCTGCTCCTTGTCGATCCGCACGCTTTCTGTCAATTCTGGCCGTCTCCGGCCGGCTCGGCCAGCCGGGCGGCCCTGGCCATGCTGGTGCGCGCCGCCTCCGCCACCCGCTGCGGTGTGATCCCGAACTCCTCGAACAGCACCCGGTAGTCGGCGGAGGCGCCGAAGTGCTCCAGGCTGACGGATTCGCCCGCGTCGCCGGTGAAGGCCCGCCAGCCCAGTGCGATGCCCGCCTCGACGCTCACCCGCGCCCGGACCAGCGGCGGCAGCACCTCCTGCTGATAGGAGGGCTCCTGCGCGGTGAACCATTCCACGCACGGCATCGAGACGACCCGTGCGGCGACCCCCTCCTGTGCCAGCAGCTCGCGTGCTGCGAGCGCGATCTGCACCTCGCTGCCGGTGGCGATGATGATCACCTCCGGCTTGCCGCCAGCGGCTTCGGCCAGCACGTAGCCGCCGCGGGCGGTGCCCTCGGCGCTGGCCAGCCCCTCACCCGCCCGGGCCCGCTCGGGGCTGGCGCCGCGGTCCAGCACCGGCAGGTTCTGCCGGCTCAGGCAAAGGCCCGCGGGCCGGTCGGTGTGGCCGAGGATGGCCCGCCAGGCGACCACGGTCTCGTTGGCGTCGGCCGGGCGCACCACGTCCAGGCCGGGGATGGCGCGCAGCGCCCACAGGTGCTCGACCGGCTGATGGGTCGGGCCGTCCTCGCCCAGCCCGATCGAGTCGTGCGTCCACACGTAGGTCACCGGCAGCTTCATCAGGGCCGCCAGCCGGACGGCGCCCCGCATGTAGTCGCTGAACACCAGGAAGGTGCCGCCGTAGGGCCGGGTCAGCCCGTCCACCGCGATCCCGTTGCAGATCGCGCCCATGGCGTGCTCGCGGATCCCGAAATGCAGGGTGCGGCCGTACCGGCCGCCGGGGAACAGCCGGGTCTGGTGGTCGGGCGGGATGAACGACGGCTCGCCCTTCATCGTGGTGTTGTTGCTGCCCGCCAGGTCGGCCGACCCGCCCCAGAGCTCGGGAAGCACGGGGGCCAGCGCGGTCAGGACCTCACCGGAGGCCTTCCTGGTGGCCATCCCCTTGGCGTCGGGCGGGAATTCCGGCAGCACAGCGGTCCAGCCGTCCGGCAGCTGCCGCGCGGACATGCGGGACAGCAGCGCCGCCCGCTCCGGGTTGGCCGCGGACCAGGCGCCGAAGGATTCCTCCCATTCCGCCCGTTCCCGCTTGCCGCGGTCAGCGACCTGGCGCGCGTGGGCGACCACGTCCTCCTCGGCCGGGAAGGACACATCCGGGTCGAAGCCGAGGATCCGCTTGGTCGCGGCCACCTCCTCGGCGCCGAGCGCGGACCCGTGCGCCTCGCCGGTGTTCTGCTTGGTGGGCGCGGGCCAGCCGATGATCGTCCGCAGCGAGATGAGCGAGGGCTGGACGGTGTTGTCCCGGGCGAGGATCAGCGCATCCGCCAGCGGCTCGATATTCTCCTGGTAGCCCTCCGCGTGCCGCCAGCTCACCCGCTGGACATGCCAGCCGTAGGCCTCGTAGCGCGCGGCGACATCCTCCGACTTGGCTATCGCCGTGTCGTCCTCGATCGAGATCGAGTTGTCGTCGTAGAGCACGATCAGGTTGCCGAGCTCCTGGTGGCCGGCGAGCGCCGAGGCTTCGTGGCTGATGCCCTCCTCGATGTCCCCGTCCGAGGCGAAGACGTACACGTGATGGTCAAAGGGGCTCGTGCCGGGGAGCGCATCCGGGTCGAACAGCCCGCGCTCGCGGCGGGCGGCCATCGCCATGCCGACCGCGTTGGCGATCCCCTGCCCGAGCGGCCCGGTGGTGACCTCCACCCCGGGTGTGAGGCCGTGCTCGGGATGCCCGGGGGTCAGGCTGCCCCAGGTGCGCAGCGCCTTGACGTCGTCCAGGGTCAGGCCGTACCCGGACAGGTAGAGCTGCAGGTACAGGGTGAGGCTGGAGTGACCGCAGGAGAGCACGAACCGGTCCCTGCCCAGCCAGTGCGGGTCGGCCGGGTCATGCCGGAGGATCTGCTGGAACAGCAGGTAGGCGGCGGGAGCCAGGCTCATGGCGGTGCCCGGGTGCCCCGACCCCGCCTGCTGGACCGCGTCCATGGCCAGCACCCGGATGAGGTCAACGGCGCGCTTGTCAGTGGCTGACCATGCCATGCCGGCACCAGAGGTTGTCACGGTGAGATCAGCGCTCCCCTCCGGGGCGCGGTCGCCGACCACGCCGCCGGTGTGTGGTGTGCCAGGCCGAGGGATGCCTTAGCTGTCTTGACCCTACCGGGCGCCGTCAACGGCCATCTGCCGGGCGACGCCGGCCGGCCAGTGGAAAAAGGACCAATCTCCATTGGGGCCCCCAGGTGTTCACCGGGCCGCCCTGCGATGTTCACGCGGCCAGGGCGGCCACTCATGGCGGCATGGACGGCCCTTCCCCGTTTGCCGCGGCCCATTCGCTGGCGGCGGCACCGGCCTGGCACGGCGAGTACGCTCCCTGCATGGCGACCCCCCGGCGAGGCCTCGATCCGAGGGCGGTGATCGAGGGCCGCCCGGCCGGCCGGCCGCGGACCGGGCTCGTCATCGGCATCGCCGCCGGGCTGGCATGCGCGCTCATCGTGCTCGGTCTCGACCTGCTGGAGAGCATCGCGAGCGCTGGCCACAGCGCCGCTCCCTTCCTCATCGCGCTGCTGCTGGCTCTGCTCCCCGTGCCGTTGCTGATCGCGGTGGTGCTGCTGCTGGACCGGCTGGAGCCCGAGCCGCGCGGCAACCTCGTCCTGTGCTTCGCCTGGGGCGCGGGCGTCGCCGCCCTGCTCGCCGCGGTCATCAACACCGCTGGCCTGCTGTTCATCACCCAGCCGGAGCTCGGCACGAGCAACGGCGAGTTCTTCTCGGCGACGTTCGGCGCGCCGCTGGTGGAGGAGACGCTCAAGGGAGCGGTGCTGTTCTGGCTGCTGTGGCGGCGCCGGCCGGAATTCGACGGCCCGACCGACGGCATCATGTACGCCGCCATGACCGGCCTGGGCTTCGCCATGATGGAGAACATCGGGTACTACATCTCCGCGCTGGTCCGGCCGGAGGTCGGCGGGGCGCAGCTGCTCGGCTACACCTTCGTCTTCCGCGGGCTGCTGTCGCCCTTCGCGCACCCGGCGTTCACCTCCATCACCGGGATCGGCGTCGCGTACGCAGCCACCCACCGGCGGGCCGGATGGGCCGCGGCCGCGGGCCTGCTCGGGGCCATGACCTTGCACGGGCTCTGGAACGGGCTGTCGAGTTCCGGCGGGACCGGGGTCGGCGCCGCCTACCTGCTGGTGATGGCGGTGCTCATCGCGCTGGTGGCGGTGGTGATCGCCGACCGGCGCCGGACCGTCCGCCTGATCTGGCGGTTCCTGCCCGCCTATCAGGACTCCGGCCTGGTCACCGGTGCCGACCTGCGGATGCTCGCCACACTGCTCGGCCGCAGGCAGGCCCGGCAGCGGGCGCGCCAGGCCGGCGGCCAGGCGGCGGCCCGGGCGATGACCGACTACCAGCTCGCCGCGACCGAGCTGGCGCTTGTCCATCAGCGGGCCGAACGGGGCCTGATCGGCGCGGCGCGGTTCGGCGAGCGCCGCCGCGACCTGCTCGCGCTGATGGCGGTGACCCGCGCCGCGTTCTCCGGGCAGCAGGCCGGGCGGGAGTCCCCGCCATGGGCACGGCAGGGGCCCAGCGGCCCGGATTAGCGGGCCGGCGCGGGCTGGGCCTGCGGCAGATCGGAGGCGGCCGGCCCGCCCGGGCTTCCCGGCGGCGGCGGGATCAGCGGGCCACGGTCGCGCACCGCGAACATCAGCCGCAGGGCGGCGATCCAGATCAGCAGCGAGCCGGTGACGTGGACCCAGACCAGGCCGGCCGGCAGGCCGGTGAAGTACTGCGTGTAGCCGATCACGCCCTGCGCGCCGATCAGCCCGAGCAGCAGCCAGCCCAGATTCATCACCCGCGCCGGTGCCCTGGTCGCGCGCAGCCCCACCACCAGCGCCACGGTGAGCCCGCCCAGCAGCCAGCCGATGTCGGCGTGGAACTGGGTGACTCCCTCGAGCGGCAGGTGATAACGGGGGACGTCGCCGGCGCCCGCGAGCGGCCCGGTGCCGGTGACCACGGTCCCGGCGGCCAGCATCACCGCCGCCACCGCCACCACGGCCCAGGCGAGCACCCGCAGATCGGGCCGGACCAGCGGACGCGCGGGCTCGGTGCCCTCGGTGCATCTGACGTGCAGCGTCACCGCGGCCGCCACCACCGCGACCGACACCATGAAGTGCAGGGAGACCGTAACCGGGTTGAGGTCGGTCAGCACGACGATCCCGCCGAGCACAATTTGCGCCACCACCCCGGCCGGTTGTGCCGCGGCCAGCCAGACCAGGTCCATCCGGCGGCGGGCTCCCGGCGCGCCCGGCCCGCCGGGCCGGAACCGCCAGGCCGCGATCAGCACCGCCACCGCGACGATGGTGACCAGCACGGTCACCATCCGGTTGCCGAACTCGATCCAGGTGTGGAACATCGGGTCGCCACGGGTGTGCGCCGCCACCAGGCTGCTGCGGGTGCACTGCGGCCAGTCGGGGCAGCCGAGCCCGGACTTGCTCAGCCGGACGGCCGCGCCGGTAAGGATGATGCCAGCGGTGGAGATCACCCCCGCCAGCGCGATCCGGCGCATGGAGACCGGGCTGGGCTCCCAGACGGCGTCCAGCCAGCGGCGGGTGCGCGGTCCAGGCGGTCCGGGTGGCGGGCCGTGGACAGGTGCGGGCCCTGCGGCGGCACCGGGCGGGGCGGGGTCGGCTGGCACGCCCCCATGGTAGAGCCAGTTACGCCTGCGGGGCCTGGGATGGCCGCGCACTGCCGCGGGCCGCGCCAGCGCAGGCGACCATCACGCAGACGATCGCGGCCCACTCGCTGACCGCCAGCGCCTCGCCCAGCATGACCAGCCCCACCAGGGCGGCGACCGCCGGCTCCAGGCTCATCCAGATCCCGAACACCCGGGCAGGCACCCGCCGCAGCGCCTCCAGTTCCAGCGAGTAGGGGATGATCGAGGACAGCAGCCCGATCCCCAGCCCGGTCACGAGGATGCCGGGGCGCAGCAGCGCCCCCCGGCCGGCCGTGACCCCGGCCGGGATCATGACGATCGCGGCGACCAGCATCGCGATCGTCAGGCCCGACGCGCCGGGAAAGCGCCGCCCGGTGGCCCGGCTGAAGATGATGTACGCGGCCCAGGCGGCGGCGGCGAGCAGCGCGAACGCCAGCCCCGCCACCTCCACCCGGTGGCTCGTGCCGGCCGGGTCCCCGGCCCGGGTGAGCAGCGCGACCCCCGCACCGGCCAGGCCGACCCAGAGCAGGTCGATAACCCGGCGGGAGGAGGCGACGGCCACCGCGAGCGGGCCGAGGAACTCGATGGTGACCGCGATCCCGAGCGGGATCCGGGCGAAGGCCTGGTAGATCGAGTAGTTCATGACTGCGAGGGTCAGCCCGAAGCCGGCCACCACCGCCGCGTCCCGCCACGCCCGGCGCCGCGCCAGGCCGGCCAGGCTCTGCCTGAGCGGGCGCGCCCCGGCCACGGCCATCAGCACCGCCGCGGTCCACAGCCGGAGACCGGTGACCGCGGCGGGCGGGATCTGGGTGAACAGGCGCGCCGCCACCCCGGCGCCGACCTGCACCGACACGATCCCGGTGAGGACCAGCACGGACGGCGGGACCGACCGGAGCGCCGCGTCCCGGGTGGGGCCCCGGTCCCAGCGGCGGCCGTCTACTCCCAGCGGAACGTCCGGGCAGCGAGTGCGATGGCCGCCGCCGCCCACACCGCGAGCACGGCCAGGTCACGCAGGGGCAGGCCGCCGCCGTGCTGCAGCACCGAGCGCAGCCCGTCAGACAGCGCGCCGGAGGGCAGCAGGGTCAGCACGGCCTGGGCGCCGGCGGGGAACTTGGTCAGCGGGAAGATCACCCCGCCCACGCCGAGCAGGACCAGGTAGATCAGGTTGGCCACCGCCAGCGTGGCCTCGGCGCGCAGCGTGCCAGCCAGCAGCATGGCCAGACCGCAGAACGCCGCCGTGCCGGACAGCACCAGCAGGGCGGCCCACAGGCCCGCCGCCGGGCCGCCGTGCGGCTGCCAGCCCAGCGCCAGCCCGACCAGGGTGATGACCACGACCTGCATGAGCTCGATGGCGAGCACGGCGAGGGACTTGGCGCCGATCAGCCCCCCACGGGGGAGCGGGGTGGACCCGAGCCGCTTGAGCACCCCGTACCGGCGCTCGAACCCGGTCGCGATCGCCAGGCTGGTGAAGGCGGTGGACATCACGGCCAGCGCGATGATGCCCGGGACCAGGAAGTCCACCCGCGGGCCGGTCACCTTGACCAGATTGTCCAGGCTGAACGCGACCAGCAGCAGCACCGGGATGATCAGCGTCACCAGCAGCTGCTCCCCGTTGCGCAGGGTGGTGCGGGTCTCCAGCGCCGCCTGCGCGGTGATCATCGCCGGCAGCGGCGCGGCGCCCGGCGCGGGCGGCGGCCACTGCGGGGCAGCGGGCACGGCCGGCCCGGCCGGCCCGGCCAGCTCACTGCCGCTGGTCATGACCGCAGCTCACGGCCGGTGAGCTCAAGGAACACATCCTCCAGGGTACGGCTCTCGATCCGCAGGTCCTGGGCGAGCACGCCGTGCTCGGCGCACCAGGCGGTCACGGCCGCCACCAGCTGCGGGTCCACCCGGTCGTGGACCTCCACCAGGTAGTGGCCGGCCGGGGACTCCTTGGCGGCGGCGCCCGGCGCCAGCGCGGCGAGCAGCCCGTCGGTGTCCAGGCCGGGTTCGGCCCGGAACCGCAGCTGGCCCGCGGTGCCCGTGAGCTCGGCCGGGGTCCCCTCGGCGACGAGCCGCCCATGATCGACGATGGCCACCCGGTCCGCGAGGCGTTCCGCCTCGTCCATGTGGTGTGTGGTGAGGATCACGCTCGCGCCCGAGGCGCGCAGCCCGCCGATCAGGTCCCAGGTGGCGTGGCGCGCCTGCGGGTCCAGCCCGGCCGTCGGCTCGTCGAGGAAGACCAGTTCCGGGCGCCCGATGACGGCGGCGGCGAGGGAGAGCCGCTGCTGCTGCCCCCCGGACAGCCGCTTGAACGGCGTCCGGGCGTGGCTGGCCAGCCCGAGCCGGTCGAGCAGGCCGGCCGGGTCGAGGGGGTGGGCGTGGAAGCGCGCCATGACCCGCAGGTACTCGCCGGGCCGGACGGCCGGCGGGATGCCCCCGGACTGCAGCATCACACCGACCCGGGGCCGCAGCCTGCGGGCGTCGGCCACCGGGTTCAGCCCGAGCACCGACACCGTGCCTGCGTCAGGGCGGCGGTAGCCCTCGCATATCTCCACCGTGCTGGTCTTCCCGGCCCCGTTCGGGCCCAGCACCGCCGTGACCGCGCCCCGCTCGGCGCGCAGCGACAGGCCGTCAACCGCCGTGATCCGCCCGTACCGCTTGACGAGATCGTGCACCTCGACAGCCGGGGTGGTGTTCACGCTGGCGAGTGTAGATGCTCCGCCGCGCCGATAACCGGCGATCCGTGGCCTGGCCCGCCCGCGGCGGCCGCCACCAGCGCGGACACCAGCCGCCGGTCCTGGCTGGCCTCCGGGTGCCACTGCACCGCCAGCAGGAAGGGACGCTGGCCCGTCTCCGGCGCCAGTTCCCCCGGCGCCAGTTCGACGGCCTCGATGAGGCCGTCCTGCGCCCAGGCGGCGGGGACCAGGCCGTCGCCGA